>Ga0074044_10001346_pt1 | contig 22349 bp, 18 predicted proteins | sample BogForMeECP23OM1_FD_94443 | JGI IMG/M metagenome (GOLD analysis project Ga0074044, IMG submission 94443) | Bog forest soil microbial communities from Calvert Island, British Columbia, Canada - Bog Forest MetaG ECP23OM1 | ecosystem: Environmental > Terrestrial > Soil > Wetlands ... | reverse complement strand
GTAAGGCCCGAGCTCGCGCTTGATCGCATCGAGCCCGGCTTCGTCGATGACCCCCTTCACGACCACGCATCCGTCGTGCTCCAGGGCCGCAACGACATCCGCGGGGGAAGCTTTGGAGGTCAGCACTGGAATCGAGGCCATTTTCGAATCCTCCGTCGCCGCGCCGCCCGAAGGTCCGCTCCAGACGCAGGCGAAGCCATCATAGTCGAGCGCAGTGAAGTTTGTCAGAGCGGTGACGAACAGGTTTGTGATGTCAGCATGACTTCGCGGCTGCCGCGATGGCCGTGGGGCTCAATCGTCTTCTTCGTCACGCGCCTTCGGTTCGTTGAAGTATGTAGCCCACAAACTTGCTAAGACCCCAAAAACCAGGGCGATCCAACCAAACGCGTTGCCGATATGCCCATAGATGGTGTCGATTCCAGGTCCCAATGGTGCCGCTGCGATCAGGTATCCATAAGGCGCCGCGGAACTCGACGCCTGGTAGAGGACGCGGCCGTAAGGATCGCTGACGGTCAACAATCCGTGGCGCGCGGCCCGTGCTATCGAGAAGTCCCCCTCTACCCCGCGCAGAATCGCCATCCGCGAGTGTTGCCAATCGTCCCTGCCGAAATCCCACGCCGGCACCATCATCATCCGCACGTCCTGCGCCGCGTAGTTCCGGCCCAGATGCGGAAAGTCCATGTCCTTGCATATCGCGATTCCGGCCAGGTTGCCGTCGATGATTCGCACCGCGATTTTCCGGCCGGGAACGAAAGCGTCTTCGAAGCCCGTCACCAGATGCTGCTTGGAGTAGTCGGCATGGAGCGTTCCCTCGGGAGTAAACAGCCACGCCCGATTCTCCTTGTGATCGGGCTCGACGATTGTCACTCCGGCGAGCAGAAAGATTCGATTGGCCGCCGAAAGACGCGCAAGCGCCTGTCGCATCTTGTCAGCCTGATCCGGATCGAAGGCCGCGATTTTCTCCGGCAATACGACGAGCTTCGCACCATGCTGGGCAAGGGCAGCTATCGCCGCGCCGTAGCTCTTCCAAAGCGGCGCATCGGGTGAACTCGCCGGAGGGTTGACGGGTGTGTCGATCACCGCCAGACCGACCGGGATCGATGACTCGACCGGCGCCAAAGCCACGCGAAGCCATCCGGACCCGATCGCGGCCAGAATGATGATCGCCGAGAGCACATAGCCTGGGCGGATACCTTTCAAGTCACCGCGGCGATACCAAACAACGGCGACCATCGCGGCAAACAGACTCACGATAAAGACGATGCCACTGGTTCCGGCGATCGTCGCGATCTGAATGACGGGGATCGCGTTCATTTGGCTGTATGCCAGGCTGCCCGACGAACCGTTGCGGGAATACTCGCCGACGAGCATGTCGATGCCGGCCAGCAGGGACGGGTACACGAAAATCGAAAGCCAATGGCGCCACTTCACTACCGCCGCACGCGTTGCGCTGACGACGAATATCGTTTCGAGCAGACGCGTAATTGGAATCAGGACCAGGGCCAGTAGGGGTCCCGCGACTTCCAGATAGTAGCTGGTCGTGCTAGCGCATCCGATTAGTGCCGCGCTCGCTGCCAGCACCCTGGTTTCGCCACGCGAGGTGCTGAAGGCGGCGGCGAGCAGCGGAATCGGAGCGATCCACGCGATTGACCACCAGGGATGCAGACTGGCGGCCGCCGAGATCATCACGCCGGAAAGCGCCGCGGCGACGATCCGTTGCACCCTCGTGTTGAGCATGAGTGGTCGAGGCGGCTGCGCTGCTATTTGATCCGCAACAGGGGCAGGATGATTTCGGTGAGAATCAGCAGGGCGACCGCTATTTCGAGCAGCAGCAGGCGCCGGTCCCGTGCCACGTCGACGACCAGTTCCAGCGCTTCCTGCACGCTGCGTAGTTTCAGCTCCAGCGCCGAGTAGCGATCCGCCAGATCGAATTCGGTGCGCAGGTCGTCGTAGATGAGATCCATCGCCGGGTCTTCCCACGTCGCGTCGGGTTTGTCGAGCAAATGAAGAATCGAGAGTACTTCATTGCGATTCGAAATCGCCTCGCCGATGAAACGGACTAACGGCTTGGTGCGCAGCGGCACGGTTCCGCGCGCCTCCATCCGCTCGACCATCCGGCTGGTCCGTGCAAACAGCGAATCGACCACCTGTTCGTAGTATTCCATCGCGGCGCTCTGGGCCACAGTCAATGCGACCACGCCGGCGCGCGCGGGCGTAAGCTTGTCCACGCGCAGATTTCCGTCGGTGAGGCCGACGCCGGATTTGGGATCTTCGACGAGCGAGTAGTCTTCGCGAACGATCTTGGTCGTGAGACCTGGATGGGCCCGCTCGAGCCTGGCTATCTCGTGTTCGCGCCGCAACTGGGGCACGTTGTGAAATACCGTCGCGCCGAACGGGTACATATAAATGCCCGAGTCGGGGCCGATCGGGAAAAACAATTCATGCGGCGTAACCCGGGCTTCCGGATAGTGCGTCCCGAGATCTTTGAGAGGCAGATTCTCCACGAACGCGATCGCGAAGAATTGATGAGTCCGGGCGGCCATGCCGGGGCAATACTAGCGCGCGTGCGGCCCGCGGCGCATCCGGAACTGTTCCAACCGCCGCGCCGCCGATCTTTGGCGCGCGCGAACGCTGGTTCAGATGGTCTCTTTTGCCAGCGCTTGCCTGATAGCGGCCAACACAAACAGGAGATCGCGCGGACTCGCGACGTTCCCCATCATGTTGATACGCCGCAGCGCGCTAAGTTCCGCCGCCGAGACGCGATGCTGCCGAATCAAGGCGCGGTTGCCGGAAAACTCTTTCCACACGTTGCGGCGCTTCCGGGGAGCCTGCCCCGGGCGGCCATTTACGATGTCCCGCGTCTCAGGATACGCGAGCATCAGGAGTTCGGCGCGCGCCAGCCCCAGCACCTCTCCCAGCCGGCTAAGGACCGAGATCGATGCGCGGCGCTGGTCTTTTTCGAGGTAACTTATGTACGACGCTTTTACGCCGAGCTCGTTTGCCAGTTCGCGTTGGGTCAACCCCAGCGCGGTGCGCTGATTTTTGATCGAAGATCCGAAGGTCACGTCGCTTGAGCCTCTTTTCCGCATAGCCTGCTAGTGATGTCCAAAAGACGGCCCTAGTATGAACAAGTGTTCAGCAATTCGCTACCATCGCAGCTAAATTTTTTTGAGGTGAATTTTTATCAACGAGTGATTGGACGCTCTGTCTCTCTATCGGACGCATTTTGCGCGGCACGGAGGTCTACAGCCTCCGTGCCACGAAAATCGGCGATTAGTGCGGTGGCATGCCTCCGACGAAGAACGTGTCCTGCGGCGGCAGCATCAGTTTGCCACTGGCGGCGGGATTCAATCCTGCCGCCGTGCTTTCTTCAGCGAGGGCGGGCGCCTAGCTGAGCACGCCCTGTTTGCGGCGCTTAAAGGCGAGCCGGCGCATTTCGGGGGGCGGCCCGTCGATAAATCCGATCGAATTCAAGTAGAGGTCGCCACCCAGCAGATGGCGCAACGCCGGCGATGCGCGATGCCACACTTCCGGCCGGACGGAGACGAGATGATTTTCCTGTACGCGCAGGAATGGGCGCACGTAGTAGCCAAAAAGCGCGCGACGAAAACTGTCGCAGCTAGTATTGGCGCCCGTGCGATGCCAGGTGTAGCCGTGCAATATCGCAACGGAACCCGCGGGTGCGATTAGCGGAACACAGGTGTAGTCGCGGCCAGACTGGGGATTGGTGCGCTGCAGGTGCGACCCGGGAACGTACTCGGTGCCGCCGTTCTCGAGGGTGAAATCGTCGAGAATCCAGATCGCGTTCGCCGCCAGCAGATACTCGGGATGTGGCGGCGGAACGTAGCCGGAGTCCGAATGCAGCATCATCGGCTCGCCGCCCGGTCCCGTGGTGTTGGACGAGAAGCCGGAAAGAATGCAGTCGCCGCCGAGCAGGCGCGTCATGATCTTCATCACCGCGAGATGCTGCACGATCTCCTCGAACACCTGGCCCTTGTTGACCAGGTTGAAGACACGCTGATTGGCGCCCTCGGACTCCAGGAATGCCGTTGCAGCGTCGCGCTCGGCGCGGTTGAGCTCGTCGAGCCGCGTGCGAATTCGGTTCAGCAGGACGGGGGAAATGAAATCGCGAACGATCGCGACGCCATCGCGCTCGACCGTTTGCGCAATCTTCTCGGCATCGAAGTTCATCAAGCAGTCTCCTGAACGGTCGGTTAATAATGCGATATCGGGCGCGGCTGTTCGAGCCGAAAATGTAACGGAGGAAAAGTCTCAGTGGGTGAACAGGACGTAGACGGCGCCGCCGAGCAGCACCAGTATGCCGGGATTGATGTGGCGCCAAAGCAGAATGGCGGTGACCACGGCCGCAATTGCGATCGCGACGAAATCGGGGGTCTGATTCGTGACGTGGAACAGGCTTAGCCGCGCAATCGAGTAAGTTCCGGCGAACATCAGGCCGATCGCCACCGGCGCAAGCCCCTGCTGTACGGAGACGCGCCACGGCGACCCGGCAAAACGAATCCAGAGCCGATTGGCCGCCAGGGTCAAAATGCAATCGGGCACAAAGAAAGCGAATCCTACGACCAGCGCACCCAGCGCTCCGGCCAGCCGGTAGCCGATGACCAGCACCATCAACATGTTCGGGCCCGGTGCGACCTGTCCGATACTGTAGATGTCGCGGAACTGCTTGTCGGTCAGGTTGAACCAGTGAACGGTGGCGTGCTGCATCTCGGGCAGCACGGCGGTACCGCCGCCCACCGCCAGCACGCCGAGCATCGCAAACACCAAGCTGAGTTTCACGAGTTGCCAGTTCATTGTCGATTCCTAATGCCGGTAGTGTGTATGCCGCGGGTGGAGCAGGCGCTCAAAGCGTGCGGGCCTGGAAGGATGGGGCCGGTAAAGCCATATGGATAGGGTACCGATCCCGAGCAACACCCAGGCCAGCGATATCTTGAAAACGCTGACCGCCAGGAACGTGACGATGACGATCAGCAGATCAGGTAGCTTGGATAGCTGCTGCTTGCCGAGCTGAAGCGAGACCACCAGCAGCAGACCCGCCGCGGCGGCGGCGATTCCGAGCAAGAAGTGCCCGACGAGGGGATTCTGGCGGCTCTGATTCCACAGGATTCCGAACGCCATTACGATGACCGTGCCGGGCAGCATCAGACCCAGGACCGCCACAATGGCACCCGGAATCCGCCGCAGATCGTCGCCGGTAATCACTGCGATATTGACCGAGTTGAGGCCGGGCAGTGTCTCGCTGACCTCGAGCGCGCTCATGAAGTCTTCGTCGCTGAGCCAGCCCGATCCACGCACCAGGTATTCGCGCAGGTAGGCGACCACGCCACCACCGAAGCTGATTGCGCCGGCCATAAAGAAGACCTTGAAAATCTCGCTTAACGAGACGGTTTTCGCGGTAGAGGTACTACTCTTTGTGCTTGGCGGTGTCGTTACCGGGTCCATATACGAGTGCAGTTTTCCTGGTTCCGCGCTGAATCCATTCCTCAGCGTGCGTTTGAAGACCTGAGCAGCAGAGTCTCTTCTCCTTGAATTTGATCACGTCGCTGCAGGGAAGGAGCGGCCGCGCCACATCTCTGCCCATTCCGAGTACCAGTCCAATCGCGGACGGTCAATTACGGTCATTATACACGCCGATCGATGGCCGAGGAGCTTGATCTTGTTGCCGCGATAGAGGCATTCGTCGTGGATGGATACGAACGCACGTCTTTGGACTCGTCTTCAAGCCGCCGTCCCGCGCGGCGTCAGCGTCTTGCTTCCGGTGTTCGCCGCTTCCGCCGAGAATGCGGAAATTCGCGATGTGGAAGGCCACCGCTACATCGATTTTGCCGGCGGCATCGGCGTCCTCAACATCGGCCATCGCCACCCGCGCGTCCTGGCTGCGGTCCAGCAGCAATTGCAGGCGATCACGCACGCTTGCTTTCAGGTGATGCCTTACGAACCGTACGTGCAGCTGGCCGAACGGCTCAATGAACTCGCGCCGGGCACCGCGCCTAAAAAGACCATCTTTCTCACCACCGGCGCCGAGGCGATCGAAAACGCGATCAAGATCGCGCGCTACGCGACCGGGCGACCGGGCGTGATCGCATTTGGGGGAGCATTCCACGGCCGCACGATGATGGCGCTGGCGGTGACGGGAAAGATGAATCCCTACAAGACAGGGTTCGGTCCGTTTCCCGGCGATGTCTACCATGTGCCGTTTCCCGGCGAATACCGGGGCGGCAGCACCGCCGCGACGATGGGCGCCATCGAAGAGCTGTTTCATTCCTCGATAGCGCCCGATCGCGTTGCGGCGGTGATTCTCGAACCGGTGCAGGGCGAAGGCGGCTTCAACGTCGCGCCGTTTGATTTCCTTCGAGAGATTCGCACGCTATGCGACCGCCACGGAATTCTGATGATCGCCGATGAAATTCAGACTGGCTTCGGCAGAACGGGCCGGATGTTCGCGGTTGAGCACGCCGGCGTCGTTCCCGATCTGATCACGACCGCGAAGAGCCTGGCCGGCGGATTTCCGCTCTCCGCCGTGACCGGCCGGGCTGACCTGATGGATACGGTCCCCCCAGGCGGCCTCGGCGGCACCTATGCCGGCAATCCCGTAGCCTGCGCGGCAGCGCTCGCCGTCCTGGATGTAATGCGCGATGAAGACATTCTCGGCCGCGCGGAGAAGCTCGGCGCGCGCGTGCGCGAGCGATTGGTCGCGATGCATCAGCGCTTCGGATGCATCGGCGAGGTGCGCGGGCTGGGTGCGATGCTCGCGATAGAACTGGTGCGCGATCGCGCGACCCGCGAGCCGGCCCCGGATCTCGCGCGAAAAACAGTTCTCAAGGCGGCCGAACTCGGCCTGGTGATTCTGAGCTGCGGCCTCCACGCAAATGTCATTAGGGTATTGGTCCCGCTGACGGCTCCTCTTGAGTTGACGGATGAGGGGATGAGCATCCTGGAGCTTGCGCTCGAAAGCGCGTCAGCCTAGTGAAGCCAGACTTTCCGGGATTGCAGTTGGCAATACAGGAGTGAAGTCAGGTAACTAGTGTAAATCAGTGCCAACTTGCGACGCTGTGGGGTGGATGTTAGCGTCGCAGGCGGTTAATTTTAAACGATGCCGCCGCCTGGGGATGCGGCATTGGGCGGGAGGCTCTTCTTAAACATGCGTCGCGAGAACTGGACGCTGCCGGATTTCGTCGGCATCGGTCCGGGGCGAACCGGCACCAGCTGGCTGCACGAGGTTCTCGTGGGGCATGCGGATCTTCCGCTCGGCGTCAAGGAAACCCAGTTCTTCAATCATAATTACGCCAAGGGAATCGATTGGTACGCTGCGCATTTTCGCCGGGCCAGCGGTGAACGCCCGGTCGGAGAGATTTGTCCTTATTTCGTTGATGCCGAGGCGCCCGGCCGGATCAAACTTCACATGCCCGATTGCAAGCTGGTCGTATGTTTTCGCGATCCGGTCGACCACGCCTATTCGAATTACAAACTCATGATGGCCTACGCGTGGGCGCGCGGGTCGTTTGAGGAAGTGCTCGAGACGCGGCCGCATATCGATCGTGGCAACCGCTATGCCTCGAACCTGGCGCGATGGTTCGATACGTTCGGGCGCGCGAACGTCCGCGTGACCTGGTACGAGGATCTTTCCGCCGATCCGCAGTCGTACGTCGAGGGCTTTTGTGAATTTGTGGGCATTCCGAAATTCGTGCTTCCGAAACCCGCTGACAAGAAGGTCAATGAATTCCAGGGACCGCCGCGCAGCCGTCGCCTCGCGCAAAACGCGCGACACGCGATGTACTGGCTGCGGGACAAGCGCGCCTACGGAATCGTAAACGCGATGGATCGTGCGGGCGTATGGGCGCTTTGCTTCAGCGGTGGCGCGCCGTATCCGCGGCTCACGCCCGCACAGGATGCGCGCTTGAGACAGCGGTATTTGCCGGAAGTCGAAGCTCTGGAGAAATTGCTGGGTTGCGATCTTTCGCGCTGGAAGCGCCGGCGCGAGGCCAGGGCAGCATGAGCATCACCAAGTGGGGCATACTGCCGGACTTTATCGGCATCGGACCGGCGCGCACCGGCACGACGTGGCTGCATGAAAAACTGGCCGGCAACGTCGACCTGCCTCGCCATATCAAAGAGACGAAATTTTTCGAGCGCTACCACTCCAAGGGCATCGAATGGTACGCGAGCCTGTTTCGCCACTGCAAAGGCGACCGGCCGGTCGCGGAAGTCTGCCCCTACCTGGCAGGACCCAAAGCTCCCGAGTGGATCGCCGAGGTCATTCCCAATTGCAAGTTTATCGTGACCGTGCGCGATCCCGTCGACCGGATGTACTCGCACTACAAGATGATGCGCGGGTATGCGTTCACGCGCCTGCCGGTCGAAGACGCGCTGAAAAAGGACGCGTTTCTCGCCCGCGGCAGCTTGTATGCGACCAACCTGAAGCACTGGTATTCGATTTTTCCGCGCCAGAGCATTCTGATCACGGTATACGATGACCTCCGCAAGCGCCCGCAGGCATATCTCGATTCGATCTGCGACTTCGTGGGGATCGCGAGAATACCAATTGGGGGCGAAGGCGATCGGCGCGACGTGATCAATTCGTTCGATCGCGCGCCGCGCAACTTCAAGATCGCGCAGAACGCGCGGCATCTCAGAATTTCGATGCGCGAGCATGGGTGGAATCGCACGGCGAATTTGCTGGCCCGCATGGGCGTGTGGGCGAGGTGCGCGGGAGGGGGCGAGAAATTTCCTCCGCTTACGCTCGAGCAGGAAACGCGCCTGAGGGAACTCTATCGCCCCGAGGTCGAGGCGCTGGAAGAACTGATCGGACGCGATCTTTCCGCATGGAAGACTCCGCGCGAACGGCGCGCATCGGCGGCCTGATTCCGGGGGCGTGTTGCGGCGCGCTCCCGCCGCATGAAATGCCGCGGGGACGGCCCGTACGTATCGACGCGACTACCGAATAAGCATCAACCGCAGGCTTCCCGACGTCATCGCTGCCGGCCCGCGGCGCGCCGGCACAACTTCCGGCACGACTTGGCTGCACAGTGCCGCGCAAGGGCGTGGGCCACGACGATTGGCTATCTGCGGGCCGCGGTGCGGCTGGAGAGCCTGACATTCGAAGGCGGGTCGGCGCTTATCGGCGGCTTCGCCGATACGCTGCCGTAGCCAACCTGATTGCTGGCGCTGCGCCAGTTGACCAGGGCTTCGATGCGGTCGAGCTTGACGTGATGCTTATACTCCTCGACCTTGTCGAAAACTGAGTCGATCAGCGTCTCCGACAAAAAGTGCGGTTTCAGCCCTAGGTCGATAAGCTTCGTGTGCTTGGCGTTGTAGTAGTGCTTCTCGGCTTCCACGCGGGGATCTGCGATATGTCGAATTTCAACCGCGCGCCCTTTGTGCTCAGCGGCGTCCTTGACCAATTGAGCGAGTTCGGAGACCAGGAACTGCTCGGTGAACTGATTGAACACCCGGTATTCTCCGGCCTTGGCGGGATTCTCGAGCGCCAACTCGATACATCGCATAGTGTCGCGGATATTGAGGTAGCCACGCGTCTGCCCGCCTTCGCCATGGACCGTCAGCGGGTGACCAATTACGGCCTCGACGCAAAATCGATTCAGCACTGTGCCCCAGATCCCGTCGTAGTCGAAACGCGTTGCCAGGCGCTCGTCGAGCATCGTTTCGTCGGTCGCGACGCCATACACGACGCCCTGGTTGAGATCGGTTGCGCGCAGTCCCCAGATTTTGCAGACGAAATGAATGTTGTGCGAATCGTGAACCTTCGAGAGGTGATAGAACGACCCCGGTTGCTTGGGAAAGGGGAGGGTGTCGGTACGGCCGTTGTGAGAGATCTCGATGAACCCCTCCTCGATATCGATATTAGGTGTGCCATATTCGCCCATCGTGCCGAGCTTCACGAGGTGAATTTCCGGATTGTTCTCCTTGATTGCGTACACGAGGTTGAGGTTACCCACGAGGTTGTTGACCTGGGTCAGCACCGCATGACGCCGATCGATCATCGAGAATGGCGCGCTGCGCTGCTCGCCATAGTGAACGATCGCCCCCGGCTGGAAATCACGAACGAGCGAGTTGATGAAATGGTAGTCGGTGAGATCTCCGATTGCGGTCTCGATGGTCTTGCCGGTCTGGTTGAACCAAACCGTGACCCGCTCCTGAAGCGAACAAATCGGCACCAGCGAATCAGTTCCGCACTCGAGGTCCCAGGTGCGGCGGCAAAAGTTATCGACCACGCATACTTCATAACCCCGCCGGGAGAGGTACATCGCCTGCGGCCATCCAAGGTAGCCGTCGCCGCCCGCTACAATCACCCTCATCGGGAAAACCTCCACTAGTGACGGTTCAATTCGATGCGACACGCGCAGGTCGATCGCGATCGCGCGGCTCGCCGTTCGAGTATTGCAGGAATTCAGCCGCCGCGGCTGAATTCGGCGCGCCCTTTGCGGGGCGGTTTCCAGCGCCAGAAAGGCGCCGCGCCAGAGCATGCGGCAACCAGGTCCGCATCCATCTCAGGTAGTTCTTGAGGCGGTAGGGATCGACCTTGATCGCGCGTGCGAACGCAGCTCGCGCGCGCGCTCGATCGCCATCGCGCAGGGCTTTGAGGCCGATATTCGCCAGAATGCTTCGCGGTGCACGCGCCCTGGCCTCGACGAGAGGCCGCGCCGAGACGCCGTAGTGCTCCTGCAGATACGCCTCGAAAACGTGCAACGCTTTCGAGTAGTCGGGTAGCTTCTTGAGTTTCCTCGGGAACCACGCGAACCGCCATACGACCAGCGGCTCGGCGATATACAAAAATGGTCCCTGCTCGCGCGAACGGATCCAGAAGTCCACGTCTTCGAATCGAAAGCTCGCGCCTTTCAGCTCGTCGCGGTAGCCTCCGCATTTCTCGTACGAAGCGCGTCGGACGACGGCGGCACTGGGCATGATCGGCCAAAGCTGCGTCAGCAATTCGTTGAGCGATGGTCCGTGGTCGAAGCCTTCGCCAACCAACGAGGTGCCGAGCTCGACTCCTTCACTGTCGGCGATCAAGGCGTTGAAAAAAACCAGTGCCGATGAAGGATCGGCGTCAAGCGCCGCCACGGCGCGTTCCAGCATCGTTGGCCGCCACAAATCGTCGGCGTCAAGAAATGCCAGGTATTCGCCCGATGAGACACGCGCACCGGCGTTCCGGGCCGCGGCAGGACCGTTGTTACGCTGCTCGATCAGCCGGACGCGATCGCCGAAGCCGGCCAGTATCTCGCGGGTGCGATCGGTGGAACCATCGTCAACCGCGATGATCTCGAAATCGCGGAAGGTCTGGGCGAGTACGCTTTCGACGGTTGCTGCGATTGTCGCAGCGGCGTTGTAGGCGGCAATGATTACCGAGACGCGGGGCACGGTACGCTAAGGGTCCTCCTGGACATTCGACGCACTTCAATTCGATTTCCGCTTACGCTATCAGCTTGAAGAACCGTGCTCAATCAGCAGATGGACGTTGCGACCTCGTCAGGCCGCTGGTTTCCGATGCGCGCGGGGCGCGATAGACCGGCACATATGGGCAGCGCTCGTGAACGCCATCATGTGCCGATGACAGACTACCCGGGAAATGACCCGCGCGCGGAATAACTCAAGGTCTGTCCTTATGGTGTCTTGGCTAAGCCCCGCTCGGTCCATTCTTGCTTTGCGGCATCCGATCGCTTGATAATTCATTGGTGGACAAGACCGTAATGATAACGGGCGGCGGCCGGGGCATCGGCCGCGCTCTGGCCCAAGGGTTTATCAATGCCGGGGCGCGGGTGGTAGTTCTTACCCGAAGTGAGCCGCCACCGCTGAATAGGTCAGACTCCGAACGTGACCGATATCTGGCTATTATCGGAGATGTGACCATCGAACGGGACGTTCAGAATGCGGTGACTGAGTCCCTTCGACGGTTCAATGGCATAGACATTCTGATCAACAATGCGGGCATAAACGAGGTCAGCACTTTTATCGACGCCGATTTCGATCGGTGGGCGCGAATAATTGACGTCAACTTGAAAGGCACCGCCCTGTGTACGCAGAAAGTCCTGCCGCTGATGGTTAAGGCGCGATACGGAAGAATAGTCAATATTGTATCGAGGTCCGCGGAAGATCCCGTGAAAGGCAGGACTGCATACTCAGCATCCAAGGCGGCAGTCATCACCTTTACGAAGGTGCTAGCGCAGGAACTCCACGAAATGGAGGGGTGCGATATTCTGGTCAATGGCCTGATTCCCGGGTCGACGAGAACGAATATGCAGCCGGCCATGGGCCAGGACGCAGACCTCGTCTATCCCTATTGCCTTACCCTTGCGACGCTTCCACCCGGAGGCCCCAATGGCCGCTTCTTCCGGAAGGGCCGTGACTATTCAATGTACGCTAAGTTCAATTCGAGCGGTTGCGCAAAAGATTTTCATCGGAGCCACTGGCCAAGCTGGTTGAGGCGGTAGGTATCCTCGCCGGCGAGGAGCACCGCGCCGTGTCGTGAAGAGGGAAGCTCGGCGAATGCTTCCGGGCGCACTCTGACGTCGGGAGTCGTGATCCTCAAGGCGACGGCGATGCGCGGGCGAGAATCCGAGTCAGGTGAATAGCAGGTTCGATGTATCAGCTTCTGATGAAAAATGAAAAACTCTCCCCGGTTCAGGATCATTCTCTTTTCCGCCGGGGGATCACCGGTTTGAACGAACCGTTGATTTCCGTATCCAGTTGTCTCGCTCAGTGGCTCGAGACCAAATTCTCTAGATGGCCTGCGATGACTTTCAGGTATTAATGAGACACAATTTGTGTCCGTCGCCGCGCTAATCGCGATGTGAAATGAAATGTTGGTTCCGGGGCTCTCCAGGAGACTGGCGTACATGTCGTAATGCCAGGGAAGGGCGCGGTTGGCGCCTTGAAAGAATACCTGGGTCCGCCACAAGAGAAGATCAGGTCCGAGCAGGCTTGCTGCCAGCGTTGTGACGGCGCGGTGGCGACAGACCGAGGCGATTGGCTCGAGATCGAGATGCCGGTTCCGCCCCGCTTTGAGCGGTGAGAATTTCTTTTTTTCGAACTCGATTCGAAGCAGGCGCTCAAGAGAATCGGTCTGATCAGGACTCAAGAGAGGATAAGGGCCAACAAAGCCGTTCTGTTGGAAAAACCGGCCTGCTTCCTCCGGAGCCGCCATTTCAACAGGGTTCACCTTGGGTACGGTAGCGCATCGGGTCAACGCCAGGAAGCGACGAACGACGCGGGTACACGCGATTACCTTCGCAAGCCGGCGAACGATGGGCGCCGATCGGTTTGCACCGCCGGCCTGAAGATCTGTGAGTCTCGGCGTCGGCCGGGTCTGCAACTGCCGGTGGTGGCGAGCAGGGTGTTCCACAACTAACTTCCGGGAGTACGTACCTGACGCAAATGCCGAGATGATCCGCGGTGAGCCGGGATGAACCGGGATGAACCGGGATGAGCCGGGATGAGCCGGGATGAGCCGGGATGAGCCGGGATGAAGAACGGGCAGAATTGGGTAGAAGCAGACATAGCGGACAAAGGGCCCACTTATCTCTGACAGGCTGTTGAAAAAGACTTTCACAGCCCTGCTTTCCCTCTCTGTAATCTCCCCGAGAGGGGGAGAACTGAAGGAAAGCAGCCATCTTTTTCGCAGGGTGTTGAGAACAAACATCGCCTGAATCCTCCCAGTCGATACAAACGGCGTCTTTCTCTGCGCGGGGTATCAACGCTTGGTAGCTCTTACGATCTGCAATGTCGTCGGGAATGGCCAGCTTCAAGTCGGTTCTCGCGTTTTCACAATCGCTCGCGGAAGGAGCGGCGCGACGGCGGCCAATAAAGCGGATGAATATGCCGGGCACCATGCGCGAGAGCGTACGCACTTTCGCACATCGCGTCCAAGTCTAATAAAGTTTAGCGGGTGCCTGGTCCCGGCTGGCCCATGTCCTTTTCCTCAGAGGCCTGCAAGGAAATCACGCGGCGAAGGAATGCCGTGCGAGATCCTTCACCGCAGACTTTCTTCAGGATGACGGACAGGTTGGTCAAGTTATTTCTCGGAAAGCACGCTGGGAAACCGTGTTCGCGGCAATGACGCCGCGGCGGACCTTTCTGCCGCCGGGGGCGGCACGCGCGCTGAGCGGGCGATCCGGCACGATCGAGTTGACTCACCGAAGATAAACGGATGGCATTTTGCGCAGACCCGCGATATCGGGAATCTAATTTTTTGCAGGAGTGAGCAGATGAACAAAGTTATCGTTCGGGTGCGTGAAAACCTGGCCCTGGTCGTGGGGAGCGCGGCGCTTCTCGCGATAGTCGCGGTGGCGGCGGGATGCTCGATGTTTGGAGGATCGTCCGGTACCCCGGCGAACGCAGTGGAGATGAGCTTCGACCTCGCCAAGTGCGAACAGCAAGGTCCGAATCTCTACAAGTGTCCGGCTGTCGACAAGCCGGTCTGCACCCCGGACTTCTCGCAGCCCGACGTCCAGTGCATCCGGGTGGGCAAGAAAGGCAACGTGTTCGTGACGATGCCGGGCGACAACGAATAGCCCGGTTGGCGGTACATCGGCAGTTGGAGAGCGCCGAGGACCGTGCGGTCCTCGGTGCTGCTCATTTAGTCCGGCGCCGCGCGGGCTGTGGCTTGTCGTTCGCGCGCATCTTCCAAAGCGCAGATATCCCTGCAATCATTTGCTGTTCATCGAGTGGGAGCCGTTAGCTCAGGCCGGTAGAGCATCTGACTTTTAATCAGAGGGTCCCGGGTTCAAGTCCCGGACGGCTCACTCAAAAACCCTTAAAATCATTGGGAATTTGGATCGGATAAAACGGAAGTTGATCGCGGGCGGGCGATTTGTGGACAATTGTGGACACTTCATTTTGGCGGCTTGAAATTTTCCAGCGGATTCGGAGCGGAAAGGGACGAAGCGTTCGGCTGACTGGAAGACGACTATCACGTGCGGAATTTCATTTTAGCGCATCGAAAGTCCGGTCAGGAAATCGGCGCCGGCCAGAAGGTAGGCGAGATTTCATTCAGACTCCTTTCATGAACCCGATAGACCGTCGGTTCGGTTCTGGCGGCTTGAGCAAGGCGTCGATGTTTTCCGGTTTCAGAATGAGTCGTCCAGCCTCGTCCACGTTCTCGCTCCCCGCTATCGCGAGGGGCATCGACGAATTTGCCCTGTCTGAACAGCGCCGCCGCCGTAACCAAATCGGGATTCTGAACATACGCCGAGGTGATCGAAATGGCGCCGAACAGCAGCATCGATGCGACCAGGGCGCGCAGCAGATTCGGGGCGGCAGCAGCCCGCGGCAGCGATGAAGTCATCGCAATTGTAGCCTTTGGCTTATATCAATCGCAGTTGCTGGTTCGGAGCGACGCCATGTTCGAGAAGCTCCGGCCCATCGTTTTTCACGCTATTTACGAGCGGCGATGCCGGCCGCATTGATAGAAGTTCGGCAGGCGCCGGCACCAGCAGCCGCTTCAGTGACGGCGGATCCGGCTCTCGAGAATTCATCCAGTTTTCCGCCGACCGTTCGTCCAGCACTACCGGCATGCGATCGTGAATCTCGGCGATGGCTGCATTCGCAGCGCAGGCCACGATGGTGAAGGTCACCTCGCTCCGATCTTTTTCCGGGTACCAGGATTCGTACAGTCCGGCGAACAAGATCAGTCCGCCATCGCGCGGGTAAATCCATAACGGTTGGCGTTTGGCCCTGGGTCCCGTCCACTCGTAGAACCCGTCGGCTGGGACGACACAACGGCGCTGCAAGAAGCTTCCTCGGGGTCGTTAGTCCGTTAGCTTCTGGTGGATGTAGTAAATCGAAGCGATCTGCATCAGGACTGGCGCGGATCTCTTGCCGGGTCGATGGCCTCCGATGGCGTAAAGACCATTGGAAACCGTGACCGCGCTGAACGAGGAAAGAGGCATAGGTAAATGGTCCGCATTGGCCCAGACATCGAACTCAAAGGAATGGCGTTGGACCGTATTCAGGATTTCGCGGCGAAATCCGAAAGTGGACGGCAATTCCCCACCCACCGCATATAGTTTACCTCCAAATTCGGCGAGGCCCAGCTGGCTGCGTGGAAAGGGCAGCGGTTCATTCAAAGACCAGGTTCCCAGGCTTGAGTCGAACTCTTCGCATTCGCCAATCGCGAGTCTTCCCAGGAGGCCGAGAAAGGACTTCGACTCGCCCCCTACCACACGAATTCTGCCCCGATGGACCACCGCGCCGGCGCGGCTGCGCCGTCTGATCATCGGAGGCCGCGTTTCCCACTCATCAATTTCCGGTTTGTAGATCTCATGGATAGCGGTAGTGCGCCGTCCGAACCAGGACGGCTTCTCACCGCCTAGCGCATGAATTCTTCCATCCAGCACGACGGCAGCCAGGCCGCAGCGTGGAGTCGGCATAGTTGCCCTCGCGGTCCATCGATCGCTTGACGGATCGTATTCAGCGCTTCTGCCGGTGATCCCTTTTTCGTCCTCGCCACCGAGAACGTACACTTTTCCATCGGATGCGGCGATTGCACAGTTTCTTCTTCTCGGATGAAGCCAATCGTGCTCATGCCAGCGATTCGTACCGAAGTCGAAGCGCCAGAACGCCCCCGATTCAAATAAGGCATAGATGTGATCGCCAATACTGACCGCGCACGCGCGTCCGCCTTCGGGTTGGGAATCGTGATGTTCTCCGCGCAATGACTGCGGATAGAAGATCACGACCGACGACCCTGAGTAACGGCATCCATCGGGAGGTCTTTGACTCGCGCTGAGCAGGAAGATCCCGGCTGGACCGGGGTCGATGTCGAACGCCAGTTTCTCGATGGTGACCGAACGATCTTGAAGCTGCTCGGTCCCGACGATCTGGGGTTCGAGCCGGCCGCGCAGCAGGCCAACTTGCGCATCGCCTTCGACGAACAGCGTCCGCCTCACGCTCAGGGTATTTTCGATTAGCAGCGGACCAGTCATCACGTCGCCGGTTCGCTGCACAGAGTCGGAAACGGCGCGTGAGAGACCGCCCAATGAAGGAAAGCTCACGCGATAGCTTCTCAGGACCTCTGGTCCGTGGGGTCCGAAATGAAGCAATGCCAGCGGCGCGCAAAGATGCGCCGCACGAGGTGACGATTGCGCCACCGGTCCGAAGTCGTCGCGAGGCCATTCGACATCGGCGGTCGAGGTCCGCGCCGGAATGAGCCAGTAGTCGTCCGCGCGGTAGGGACCGCTACCATCGAACAAGACCTCAACTCCGGACTCCAGAGCTATCCATTGGCCTGCGAGCACCGGCACCACGCCTTGCTTGAGATCCGCGTTGGACGCCGATTGATCCCAGCGTCTTAGGAATGGATGAAAATCGAGATTGCCCGCTACCTCGGGCGGCCACCGGTCGAGCATCAGTTCGCCCTTTAAGGGATCGACATCGACGATCTGGCACAAGGCCGATTTCGTTTTCAGCAATACCGTTCGATCGTCGCCCACCTCCACCCAATCTCCTGCGTTCAGCGTGTATTGATCAGGCAGTGAGCTCTCGATCACTACTTTCCCGGCAGTCGCGTCGTGGGCGGTAATACCGAATGCCACGGAACCGTTTTCACGCGACCATTTGAACGTCGCCGTGCGCCGTATTCGCAGCCTGGTGCCAGTCGCGACGCGTACTGGCAGATCGTCCAGATCGATGACGCCGCGCGGCTGGTCGATCCCGGTTATCATCGCGGCCGCTGTTGTCTCGGCGCGGTATCGTCGGGAATCGATGAGCAATTCGACGATCTCACCGACCGTCCAGGGCCGCCCGTCGGGTTCCCAGGAATCAACCGTGAGCTGCTTGCCTGCGAGCAGGCGAGCCTCAACATCCTCCGGCGAAGCGGTCTTATCCTCGCCGACCGGATTGTGGATCTCCACGCGATAAAGCTGATTTTCCAGCGTCGAGCCGGAAGGCTGGCGGCGCGCCGAAAGCCTGCCGCCTACGCGCCGCGCCGCCAGCATCGCGCGCCATTCCGGAATTTGGCCGGCGGATTCCGGATGGGCATCGCCGACTTCCACCGGTAGGAGCTTCACCTGCCATTGGGTCCTGACCCGCCCGGTCGTGTCGGGGCCGCCGAGCGCGGACTCGCGAATAGCGGGATCCTCGATGTGCGAGATGTAGCGCTCGGATACTTCTAAATAGGCAAGATAGCGGGAGTGATCGTGCGCTGAGGCTGGAAGGATTGCGTCCGGATAATCGGGTTGATCGGAAAAGAGGACTGGCCGCTCGTTCTCGCAGCATACACCATCAACGTAGTAACGGCCCTTTTCAATCCATAGTGAGCGCGATCGCGAAGGCGGCGGACCACCACCGGGCCCGCGCCTGAGCGCCAGATAATGATCGTGGCCGGAACGGTCGCTAATCACTTCTCCGCCCTGTCCGTCGAAGAGCCAGTGAACTGCGATCTCGTCCGCGCGCGGCGGCGCCGGCGAATCGAGGCTCTCGAGGATGAGTTCCGGGCTCAGTGCCGCGTGCCACACGCAGACGGAACCGATTTCCCCTGAAAATCCCTGAAGCCCGGAGCCAACATGTTGCGCTCCCAGCAGAAGATGACCGTGGCTTTGGGGCCCGGCGCCCCACCCGCGGCTTTTCGCACATAACGTCCCATCCAGATAGATCGCGAGGCCGTGCTCATGACGCACTATAGCTATGTGCGTAAAGTGGTTGGCCGGAATTTTTCGATTTGCGTGCAGGATTCGATTCCGCAGCTTTCGATTTTCGTCCCTGGGCTTCGGCCCGTCCGCGAATTCGAGCGAACCGACCGACGCGACTTCGCGCGCACTCGCCGCGGAGCCGAATTCCTCATGATGTAGAGAGACCGATCCGTCATTGTCGACGGCAAGCAGAAACTCCTGCCCTCCTGACTCTGCGGATCTGGCGAGCACCGGACCGCCGTTTGAAGGCCGTACCCAAAGTGTGAACGTGAACGGTTTGTGATGGAGATCGAACTCGCGGAACTCAACTCGTCCGTGCCCCCCCTTGCCGTCAAAGCTCAGCGCCGATCGAACGGTGACGTCGAAACCGCGGTCGCCGTCGGATGCACCGGCGGGACCGATTAGATCGTGCAACGACGTTTCGATGCGATGAGCGGTGATCTCGGCTTGTTCGTTCCAATCCGAGTCGAGCTGAACCCGCCCCTGTTGGAGCAGGACCCGGCTGTAGTGCCGATCCGGATCGAAACCGAGCTTTGAGAAGTCCCCCTTCATTTCAGTCTCGGGCTTGCCAAAGTGTGATCATCGATCGAGTGCACGCGCCTGAAGCAACCATGAAAGATTATTTTTCGATGAACGATTTTCTTTGACTGGAACAGGTCTCGACGATGCGCAGCGGTTCATCCGATATTAAACGGTCGCCGATTGTCCACTGTTTGGTCGCGTTTGTCCACAGGACGTATGCAAAATCGCTTGCATTGTTCGCGATGCCTGCCTTAGCATTCGCCGCACAACGGAACGTAGCAGACGGTGGTGTGCTGTAAGCAAGTGGTGACATCGGCCGCGAAGAGAGCAAATGGCGGCCATAGGGAGATGCCATGGCGGTACAGGTGAGTTATCCAGGGGTCTACATCGAAGAACTACCCAGCGGAGTGCACACCGTAACGGGGGTAGCCACTTCCATCACGGCGTTTGTCGGGCGCGCCCTTACCGGTCCGCTCGACGATCCAATTACGGTCTTCAGTTACGGAGATTACGAGAGCACGTTCGGAGGACTTTCCTACGACTATCCGATGAGTTATGCCGTCCAGGACTTTTTCGCCAACGGCGGCAGCCAGGCCGTGATTGTGCGGCTGTTCCGCGCCAAGGCCGCTCCTCAGCAGGCCGACTGGGACTCGGCGAAAAAGAGTGCGGCCGCGGCGATTAAAAACGCGCTGGCCGACAAGTCCGTTGTCAATGTCCAGGGTCTCCGCGATGCCGTTACGAGCCTCGCCTCCGGTTACGCCGCAAGCGAGCCGCAGAACTCAGTGGCACAGTTCTTCGTCGCAAAGGTAGCGGAACTGACGGCTCAGGCCTCGGCGCCTCCCGCCGCTGGTACCCCTGTGCCGAAGCCGCGCGATGTGGTGGTCCAGGTCCAGACGGGTATTGCCGCTATCAACGACACGGACATTACGATCGCCGCCGGCCCGGACAAATCGGGCGTCGCTTCCATATCGCTCACCAACGCTGGCAAGGAAGCTCTCAAGCTTCAGGCGGCGAGTCCCGGAGCCTGGGGCAATCGGCTCTCGGCGAAAGTGGATCGCGATGGTATCAATAGCTATTCCGCGCAGCCCCTGGCGCAGTATGGACTGACGCAGGACGATCTTTTCAATCTGACCGTAAGCTATGCTACTGGCGACGGCCGAAATGTAATCGAGCGTTTTATCAACCTGTCGGTGAAGGGTGATAGGGCGCCGAACCGCATCGACCGGGCCCTGGCTGGCAGTTCCAACCTGGTAAGGCTTCCGATCGACGCCAGCCAGACTCCACCGGCGCCCGCCTTCCCGGCCGCCGCCCCCTCGGTCGTCGCGACCGGAAGCGGAACCGGCGGATCAGACAGCGATTACTTGGACGCCACCACCATTCTTGGCGCACAGGACACGAAGACGGGACTGTACACTCTGGAGAACTGCGATCTCTTCAACCTGCTGTGCGTCCCTCCTGACGTGCGCGGAGGCGACACGGACGAATTGGTCTATCAGACCGCAGTCGAATACTGCTACGAGCGCCGCGCGATGCTGGTGATCGATCCGCCGGTCAGTTGGACCGATTCGTTCCGGCAGGGCCAACTGTCCGGACTCAATCCGACCGAACTGGGAATAACCGGAGAAGTAGCACGCAACGCAATGGTCTATTTTCCGCGGGTCGTCAAAGAGGATTTGAAACTGGGCGGGCAGCAGGCGGTCTTTCCTGCCTGCGGCATTATCGCGGGAGCGATCGCGAGAACCGACGTCGAGCGCGGCGTCTGGAAGGCCCCCGCGGGCCAGGATGCCGCCCTCAACGGCATCGTCGATCTGGATGTCGGCATGACGGACGCGCAAAACGGGGTACTGAATCCGATAGCCATTAACTGTCTACGTAATTTCCCGGTAATTGGACCGGTCGTGTGGGGCGCGCGGACCCTGCGTGGCGCGGACCAACTCGCCGATGACTACAAATACATCTCGGTGCGGCGTTTAACCCTGTTCATCGAGGAAAGCCTCTATCGCGCGACCAAGTGGGCCGTCTTCGAACCGAATGACGAAGCGCTGTGGTCGCAGCTCCGGCTGGATATCGGAAGCTTCATGGCGGATCTCGCCAGGCAGGGAGCCTTCTACAACTATCGTGTGGCGTGCGATGCGACGACGACCACGCAAAGCGATATCGACCACGGCATCGTAAACGTGCTGGTCGCATTTGCGCCGGTTAAACCGGCCGAGTTCGTAGTACTTCAGATTCAGCAACTGGCCGGCCAAACGCCCGCATAATGTAACGAAACGAAGGACGAGGACGGTTTGATGGCAAACACCCAGTTTCCCAAAGCTACCTATCGCTACGATCCCTACAAGAATTTCCGCTTCCGCCTGAAGTGGGACGGGCAATACGTCGCCGGAATCAGCAAGGTCAATGGCTTGCAGCGCACCACCCAGGTTGTGAAGCATCGATCGGGCGGAGATCCCAGTACCGCTCGCGTCTCACCCGGCCAGACTGAGTATAACCCGATCACACTTGAGCGCGGCGTGACCCACGACAAGGCGTTCGAGCAGTGGGCCAACAAGGTTTGGGACTATTCGAATTCACTCAAGGGCGACGACAACTCCAATCAGCTCATTTCGCTGAAGGACTTCCGCAAGGACGTCATCCTCGAGGTCCAGAATGAAGCCGGGCAGAAGGTGATCGCCTACAATATCTACCGCTGCTGGGTTTCCGAATGGCACGCGCTCCCCGAACTCGACAGCATGGGAAACGTAATATCCATCCAGAGCATTACTTTGGAAAACGAAGGATGGGAACGCGACACCAGCGTGGATGAACCTGACGAGCCGAGCTTCACCTTGCCGTCGTAGACAGCAATGCGCGTACCGTCGGCCCAGGACATCGTGCGTGTTTGGGAACTGGGTCAGGAACAGCCGGCGTGGTACCTGGGATGGCTCATGCTTGCGGCGGCATTCCCGAAAAAGACGCAGCGCGAGTTGACTGCACTTACTATCGGGCAGCGCGACACCTATCTGTTCCGGATGCGCGAGCAGATTCTTGGCCCTCAACTACTCGCTTCCGGCCGCCTTTTCGTAGGCACCCCTTTTCAGGGCGTGACTGAAACCGGCTGGCCGCAATTTTTCCCCCAACCCGGACAAATCGATCTCGATCAGATCAAGACCGGTATCGCCCCCGGGG
>Ga0074044_10001345_pt1 | contig 22358 bp, 19 predicted proteins | sample BogForMeECP23OM1_FD_94443 | JGI IMG/M metagenome (GOLD analysis project Ga0074044, IMG submission 94443) | Bog forest soil microbial communities from Calvert Island, British Columbia, Canada - Bog Forest MetaG ECP23OM1 | ecosystem: Environmental > Terrestrial > Soil > Wetlands ... | reverse complement strand
TGTTCAGCACTCGATCGAGGGTCTCGCAGAGGCTGATTCTTCGTTCTGGCTCGAGCTCGGCATCATGCTCCAGCTCAGGCGACAGTTCGATCGTACCCGCCATCGCTCAGCTCGCTTTCAGGAGTCGTTCGTAGATTCCACGAGCCAGACGCAATTCGCCATTGCTCTCGTAGCGTTGGGCAACGGCCATGATCCGATCGCAGGCTTGGACCGACTGCTCCGTGCCGTCGTGTTCGATGATCAGCGTGAAGTAGAGCTCGATCGCTTGCCGCAACGAGCCGTTGCGGGCGTACAGGTCCGCCATGCCGATCAAGTGCTCGAGCACCTGTCTCCGTTGTGGCGAGATCGGCTCATCCTCGGCCTCATCCTCGGTCGGCCGTGGAGTGGGAGGGATGACCACCGGGACGACCATTGCCGGCTGGTCCGACTCGGTTTGCTCCAGCTCTTGAAGCTCATCGAGCTCGGCTCCAACAGCAGAGTCATCGACTGTCGCCTCGACATCGTTCAGTACACTTGTGGCACTCACTGGATCGCTCCTCGACGTTCGGGTTGGTTCGATTGTCGCGCAGATTCCTTCGTGTCCATTACGGCTTCCGCGGGTCTTCTGGGTTGGCATTTCTGATAAACCCCTGGAGGACCACTCCTCCGCTCAAGGTTCCTGTCTTGAAGAGAGGAGATACACGTCGGAACCGACGGCATCGTCCTCGTCTTCCTCTTGCTCCTGTTCCTCTACCTCCGACGTGGACTCCTCGTCAATCTCCGATTCGGCTTGCCGGGCCTCGAGCTCGTCCAGCCGGTCCAGCAGATCGCGCTCGCGCTCGTCGAACGTGGCCTCGTCGATGTTCCCGGTCTCGAGGCTGATATAGAGCTGGCTGAGCTCGAGGCGGATGCGATCGCCTTCCTGTTCCAGCTCCTGGACAGCCGCGTTGTAGATCTCGCGGAAGACCATCAGAAGCGACTTGAACGGAAAGACGACGATGTCATCGATCGCCAGCATGGGATCAATCTCCGAGGTTGATCACGCCAGTTGAAGCGAGAGATCGACGAAATTGTGTGGCGGCCAGGGGCCGGTGATGTCGAACGCGAAGTTATTGTCAAAGCGGCGCGCGACCAGGAGTACCGCCTGCTCGAAAGCTTGCTGTTGTTCGCGGTCGACCAGGCAGGCCAGGTTCAGAACCTCTCGCTCCGACCGAGGAGGATTGGCCTGAATCTCGACGGTGTGAGAACGCAGTGCCGCGGTCACACGCTGGAGATGAGCCTCGCGAGTGGCGTTCAGCAGGCGATCGAAGGCGCGACCCAGGTCGATCTTGTCATCCTGAGTGGGCGTGCGCCCACCGCGAAAAACTTGATCGCGGAGAGACCGCAGTTCTTCGTGGAGCCCGATCATGTATTCGAAAATGTTGGCGACATCCCAGGCGACCCGCATGCCCATCTCGACGCGTCCGCGGACGCGGTCAAGTTGTTCGGCGAAGGCGTCGTGGTTGATCCTGAGAATACGGCGAACGGCCTCGGGGCCATCGGCCAGGACACCGAAGGCCATTGGGAGGACTGTATGGTCGGCCATCAATTGGCGAAGCACAGCATGGTGGGCCGCCAGCCGGCGTCGTTCGGGACGGAGCTTTTGATTGGGCAGATCGCTGACGATCGCCGCGACCGCGTCGTCGCCGATCGTGTAAACCGTCGACCCGTCCAGGCCGAGGTAATCGAACGTCCGGCCGTCGGGCGAACCATCCACGATCGCGTACAGGTACCGGCCCCGGGCGGTGGCCCTCAGGGGTTCGGCGGATGCGAGCAGAGACATGATCGAGTCCTTCGTGCTCAGTAGGTGAACTCACTGATCTTGAAACGACTGTTGGTCGGCATTTCCACGGGAGTCCTGGGTGCGGCGGAGGGGACCGGTTCTGTCCCGTCGACCGGTTCCGGCGGTGGTGCCGCACCCTGAGCAAGTTTCATCAGGCGGTCTTCCTTGGCCGCGATTTCCTTGAGCCGGCGCTGGATCTCGATGCCTCGTCGTGAGGCACGAGCGACTTCGCGATCGAGCAGCAGTTTCTCGTTCGCCAGAGCCGAAAGCTCAATCAATGCCCCGGCCGGGGTACGGGTTCGGCGCTGGTCGACCAGTGCTGCCATCGTCCGTATTCCCTGGACGCCTCTTCGCTCGAAAGCCATGTTTGGTCCTTCCACTCCGATTCAATTGCGGGGAAGAGCTTCTTCCCTGCCAAGCTTGCCATCAGGTTGCAAATGCCCATTTCCATTGACGACCAGCCTGTTGATCGCAGGGCCGCGTGCCGCGCCCGACCGAAGTGACGTCATGACCTTGCCCGAGGAACAACAGCGGTCGAGGATCTCTTCCAGCCAGGTGGAGGCCGCCGGAGTGCCTTCACGGATGATCTTGATCGCATCAATGCGGAGCACATCGCGACAGGTTTCCCGGAAGACCGGGTCGTCGCTGCGCACGAGCGCTCCCTGTTGGGCCGCGACCTTGGCGATCATGATGCTGGCTCTGACGGTGGGCGGAAGCTGGTGCATGCCCAGCCCACGGAACTCGCGAACGATGTCGACGATCCGTTCGGAGTCTGAGTGCCCGAGGCCGGACTTCGCGGCGGTGATCTCGATCTCGGTCTCACGGTCGTACTGGCCAACCGTGATCGTGATCATGCGATCCAGAAGCGCGTCCTGCGTCTTGTGAACGCCGGCATACTCCTCGGGATTGCTGGTGAAGATGGCCCGGAAGTTGGGATGGACGGAAATGTACCCTTCATTCACGCGCCCGGACGGCATCTCCAGCAGACGCTCCTCGAGAATCGCCAGGAGGACGTTGTTCGCCTCGGGACGAGAACGGTTGAACTCGTCATAAATGACAGTGAAGCCGTACTTGCAGGCATTGGTCAGCCGATGGTCCACCCAGGTTTTGGCCACAGATTCTTCGGTCTTCATAACAGAATGAATGAAGTTGTCCACGACCCGCGTTGAGCGATAACCCAGTTGGCCTCCGACAAGGTCGGACGAGCCATACTCATCATCACCGTGGATCAGGGCCACCGGGCGGCCCAGCTGGGCGGCAACGTGCATGGCCAGCGTGGTCTTTCCCGTGCCGGCCGGTCCACTGAAGTGGATCGGGTAACCGGCGCAAAGGTATGAGAACGCCCGCGCGGTCAGGCTCCGAACGGCAGGCGTCTCGACGAAATCGGGCTTCTGCTTCAGGCTGAGCAGACTGAGGTCTTCGGCGTTCACGGCAGGGCGGCCTCCAGGATGTTGCGAATCAGATCATTGTCGAGTCAAGTTACCCGGACCGGCCGGGAAGAAGCTGGGATCAAGTTGTCCTTGAGCCCGCTTCCTCCAGTTCGGTCCGGGGCCACGAGAGCCGAGGACTATTTCCTCCGACCCTTCGGTTTGGTGGTGCCGAAGTGTTCCGTGGTCTCTTGGGTTTGCTTTCCGTGTTGCGGAGCCGCGGCATGAACGGTCTCGACGGCGGCCTTGTGATCCACCGCGGGCCGATGAGGCCCCGCGACCTAGCGGTTGACCGTGAATTCGCGCCAGGCATTGCTGGCCGCGCGGAAGTCGTCGGCGACTTCCTGCCGCGTTTCGCGAAACGTTTGCCGCATGTTCTTGACGGACTCGTTCCGAGCCGCCTTGTTATCGTCCAGCCGTTGCCGCAATTCGGCCTGCGTCTGCTTGAGACTGGCACGATGACGCTTTCGCATGTCCTCGACGCGATCGGACAGATCGCCGTGGAACTGGTCCAGCGCCTCGGTCAGCTCGCCAGCCATCAAATGGTGCTCATGGGAAACGTTTCCCATGAAAGTGCGGGCCGCAGTCAGCAGGTGATTGGTTGCCTGGTGGACCTGTCCCAGCGCATCTGTACGATTCTCAATCGAGATCCGCAGGTGGTCCGTGAAGTCCTTCATGTGATCGGCAAACACGGGCATGTTCATGCTCCTGTCGAAGTAGATCAGTATGCCTCGGGTCACCATGGTCCAAACGGTGAGACCGGGGGGATCGAAGGGGAAAGGATCCCCCCCGGTTTTGAAACTTAGAAATGGAGTTCAAGTCCCCGAGGCAAGCTCTTCCTTGAGTCGCTCGCGACCTGCGCGAGCCTTAGGCGGGGCTGGCGGCCGTCGCGGTCAGGCCAATGGCCTCGGCGTACTTGAGGTACGTCTCGACCGACGCGATCACGACGCGAGCTTCGATGGAAAGCAACTCGATGCCGACCAAGGAGACCTTGGCCCAAGCGTCGATGACGATACCCTTGTCCAGGATCCGGTCGACCACTTCCGCGAGACTCGAGCTGTCGGTCGACTTCATCACTTTTGCCATTGCACACCTCTCTAAGCTGTAGGGTCAAATTCGGATCACCTCTCCACTGAGGTGACCGAGCGAAGTCTTTTGGCTTCACTCTGATCCAACCGTAGAACATGCCGCTTTTCGGACGGCACTTTGTAGGGAATTCCCCTAGACCGTATAAGGAATGGCTCCGCTGCCACTTGACAGTCTCGCAAGGCTCCGTGGAGTGCGACTTGCCGTCCGACCGAGCGTGAGCAGCGATCGACACAGTTAACAGATGTATGTACAGATGATATTAGCGAATGTACAAATACCGAGAAGATATGATGCGGGACAGAAGGTAGTAAAAGTATCTGAAGAGATACAACTATGATGTGACTTGCCTCTGGTTAGCTCTTCACCGCGCGTTGCCCAGATCGGTCTTCAACTGCGCATCAAGGCTGAGGATTCCAGCTCTGAGAGCGGGGCTGTGAAATGATACGGGGGCCACGGTCCCGTCGCGAGCAAGTGGCCGGATACGGGATGGGAAGCAGCTTGCACCGCACTGAGAAACGCCGTGGATGATGCGCGCGGTACCAGAAAAACCAGCGTGACCAACGTCTCCCTGCCGGGGATCGGGGGCTTGATCTCGTAGCTACGATAGAGTCCGTCGAGGGCCTGACGAACCTGCTCGGCTCGTGCCAGGGCCTGGTTGCGGACGGCCGAGGCGCGCTGCAAGGTGTTGCGACGAGCCATCAGATAGTTCGTGCCCGGTCGGTCGGTCGGCTCGATGATTTGCGGATCGCCGGGAGTTCCCTCTGGCTGGCCCTGGTGGGTCGAGGACTCGGGATGTGGCGGCAAGTGAACGCTGTACTCGTCGCATTGCTCGACGCGATCGAGCATGGAGAGCCAGGCTACTTGGTGATTGCGCAAGAGCGCCTCGAGTTGAGAATCCGATTCGACGGTGCAGCCAAACCGAAACGGGATGGTCGTATGGGTGCGGTGCAATTCGGCCACGGCCCTTGCGAAGGTTTCGAGTCTGGGCACCGTGGGCGTGAGTGCTTCGACAGCCACCGCGCAGAACGCGATGGCAAGATCACCAGAGACCAGGCACCTCAGCCCGGCGGGAAGGACCAGCTCGCGCCCCTCGTCCTTGCTGACTCTGAGCACGGCATGCACGAGTCGCTTCACTGGGTAGGCTCCCCGAGGCTGGGGCAGAAGTGATAGGGGGGCCAGGGCCCTGACGGTTCGACAACCAGGGGCACGCTCGCGGCCGCAGCTCGCTCCGCCGTACCAACAATCTCAAGCAGCTTGCCGCGCGGTATCAGCAGGGCCAGCTTCAAAAGCAATGGCGGGCCACCCGGCTCGTCCCCACGTAATGACAGCGTCCGGACGCCCACTCCTGTCTGCTGGATCGTCTGCTGGAGCCGCTCGGCCGCGACCTTCCCCGCGCGGATCGCCCTGGAGTGTGCTTCGTCGCGAAGTTTTTTTTCCAGGAAATAGCGAGCCCCGGGTGCTGCTGGCAGCTTGCGGAAACGTTCCGATAGCAAGGGATCGGTCTGGAGCAGGGCTTCCACGGCCTGCTTCTCGTCAAGGAAAGCCTTGAGCGTCCATTCTTCCTGATTCGCAACCTCGCCTAGAAACCGCCCGATCTGCTCCCGATGCGCTCTGGTCACCGCCTCGAGCCCCTGCTGAGTGGCGAGAACGCAGCCGAACCGCGTCGGCAGCACGGGACTGCGCGCCAGAACCGCCTCGAGAACTCGCTCATGGTGGACCGCGCGGGGAACGATCCAGTTCGGATCGGGAGGTTCAGACGAAAGGCTCGCTTCGATCTCCGCTGGACACACGGAGCTCACGATGACGGCGAGGCCTTCAACCTCCAGTACACGTACGGTCCCGATCTCATCGTGGCCGGGATGGGCGAACCCGCGCACCAGATCGGGGATTGCAAATCCGTAGAGATAAACTCCGGTCTGACTCATTCAGCCGAGTGTAACCCGCTCGAAAGAGCCGGTCAACCTGCCGAACCCGGAGTCGCAAGTACTCCGGGAACGGCGTTTTCCGGCTCCGGATAAACACGCTGTGCGATCGTTTCCGCCGGGCGGAGAGCGTTGTCCTGAGCAAGGGAATCGTAGAGCAGTCGAGGGCACCAGAGACTCCCCGATTCAGAAGGCGCGCTGGGGCGCGGATTGGACTTCCTGGAGGGCCGAGTTCAGATGGTCTCGGGTGATGCTCACCCGAGGCACGGTATTCTGAGCTGGCTCGAACCTGGCCACCGCTTCTCGAATGGCGGCCCATGCGGCGCGCGTACAGACGGCACGGATCTCAGCGCCACTGAATCCTTCGGTCGCCTCGGCAAGCGCGGCAATATCGACCTTGCCGGCGAGCGGTTTGTCGCGGAGCCCGATCTCGAAGATTTGCTGGCGGCCGACCCGGTCGGGTAAGGGAATGGCGACCTGGATGTCGAAGCGTCCTGGACGCATGAGGGCCGAATCGAGAATATCGGGCCGGTTGGTGGCGCCCAGCACGAGAACGCCATTGAGGTCTTCTACCCCGTCCATCTCAGCGAGGAACTGGCTGATGACCCGCTCAGTGACGTGCGAGTCGGTCGCTCCGCCGCCGCGACTGGGTACCAGAGAGTCGATCTCGTCAAAGAAGATGATGCAAGGAGCCGCCAGCTTCGCCTTGCGGAAGACCTCACGGACGCCACGTTCCGACTCGCCCACATACTTCGAGAGCAGCGCGGGGCCCTTGACGGGGATGAAGTTGACCTCCGTCTGGCTGGCCACCGCCTTGGCGAGCATGGTCTTGCCGCAGCCCGGCGGGCCGGACAGCAGGATCCCGCGGGGCGGTTTGACACCCGCCTGTGCGAAGATCTCGGGGTGCTTGAGGGGCCACTCGACGGCCTCGATCAACTGGCGCTTGACGTCGTCCAGGCCGCCAACTTCTTCCCAGGTGACGTTGGGAATTTCGACGAAAACCTCGCGGATGGCCGAGGGCTCGATCTCGCGGAGAGCTCCCTCGAAGTCGGACATCCTGACCTCGAGTGATCGAAGCCGTTCGTAAGGGATGGTCTTGGAGGCGTAGTCGATTTCCGGGAGCAATCGCCGCAGGCAGATCATTGCGGCTTCACGGCAAAGTGCCATCAAGTCGGCGCCCACAAAGCCGTGGGTGATGCTGGCCAGGTGCGGCAGGGCGACGTCGGCGGCCAGCGGCATGCCTCGGCTGTGGATCTCGAGAATCTCTCCACGGCCGTCCCGGTCGGGAATCGAGATGGCGATTTCCCGGTCAAAACGACCGGGCCGCCGCAGCGCGGGATCGAGCGCATTGGGCAGGTTGGTCGCGGCGATGACGATCACGTTCTGGCGCTTGGCCAGTCCGTCCATCAGGGCCAAGAGCTGGGCCACGACCCGCTTCTCAACGTCGCCGACGACCTTCTCGCGTTGCGGTGCGATGGCATCGATCTCATCGAGGAAGATGATGCTGGGGGCGTGGCGCGTGGCCTCCTCGAAGATCTTGCGGAGATGGGCCTCGCTCTCGCCGTAGAACTTGTGGACGATTTCCGGGCCGTTCACCGCGAAGAAGCGAGCGTCGGTCTCATGGGCCACGGCACGGGCAATCAGCGTCTTGCCGCAGCCTGGCGGCCCGTGCAGCAGAACCCCCTTGGGTGGGTCGATCCCGAGCCGCTCGAACACTTCCGGATAGCGCAACGGCAGCTCGACGATCTCGCGAATGCGATGCAGCTCGCGCTTGAGCCCGCCGATGTCCTCGTAAGAAATCGGCTGCGCTTTCTCGGCCTCGGCGGGTTGTCCCTTGGCGCGGCCGGACGGGGATCTCGCGATCTCCAGTACGGTCCGGGGTTTGATGACCACGGGGCCGGAAGGGTTGGTGCTGGCCACCTTGAAGTCGGCCGAACGGTTGCCAAAGAGCGTGGCCCGAACACGGTCCTCGGCCAGCACGGGAAGGCCGTCGAAGAGGCTGCCAATGTACTCCAGGTCGCGATCGGCCGGAACATAACCAAGCGGCGTGAGGACCACTCGCTCCGCCTGGCGAACCGTGGCCTTGCGGACATCGATGAGCTGATCGATTGCGGATCCGGTGTTCTCACGGGTGACCCCGTCGATCTGAATCCGTGCCTGCTCACGCAGCTCCTTGTAAGCCGGCATCGCCTTGCCGACGGTCGTCCGCTTGCCCTCCAGCTCGACAAAGTCGCCGACTTCCACGCCCAGGCGAGCCATGTCCGCCGGGTCGAGCCGCGCCAGGCCGCGACCAAGATCCTTGGGAATCGCCTCGGTGACCTTCAGCTTCAGGTGACTCGAGTCCGCCATTGACCCATTCCTTTGCTCTCTGGAACTAACGTTGGAACCGGATCTCGAGGATTCCGTTGCGACATGTATGGGTCATCTGTTCGGGCTTGAATGCGGCTGGCAAGAGAACCTCCTTCTGATACTTCTTCTTGTTCCGCTCCGCCCTGATGTTGAGGATGTCGTCGTCAACCTCGATCGACAGATCATCCGGTCCGACTCCCGGCAGCTCGACGACCACGGCCACATGATCGGGCTCCTCGAAGACGTCCACCGGAGGTTCAATGACCTCGTGGACCGTGGCCCGCCCGGTCTTCTCGTCTGGTCGTACATTGCCGAACGGTTCCACTTTCAGCCCCTTGCCTCCTTCCGACCCCCTGATACCGGTCCGGATCGTGAACCCATAAACTCCTTTCAACTCGTCCTTGCCGAACTCCTTGAGTCCCTGCAGTTCCTCGCCCTTCTCGGCAAGTTCTCCCAGTTTTTCGATCAGGTTGGTAAGGCCGTTCAAGAAACCGCCGCCGAGATCGACCTCTCCTCTGGCTGGTTGATTCTTCTTCGTCGTCTTGGACATCGCGTCATTGCCTCCCTTCAGAAAGACTCTCGAGCGGGATCCGCGATCCCGACTTCAGCCTACTCTACTACCATAGGACGTCGCGGTCCCGAATGGAGCGCGCCCACCGTGAAGTTCACGCGGCAATATCACGAAAGAACGAAATGATGCCTGCTTGCGGATCCCACTCCGCTCTTGATGCAGAGAGTCGCCACAACCCGGATCGCGGGCAGTTCCGGCGCGTCCGCAACGGGCACCCCGGCGCTGAACTTGAGGCAGCTCCGGTAAACCTAAGCCCTTACTCCAAAGACCGATACGCCTCGCCCAGGCGAGTCACGGAGATCTCGGCGGGGAGTCGCCCCTCAAGTGAGTGCATGAGACCGAGAAAGAGACAGCCGATCTGACCAGGGGCAAGAGTCTCATCGATTCGGCGGGCGACAAATGCATCACGGCGATCGAGAAGATCACGGCTCAGCGCTTGCACCTCGGCCTCGAGACCCTGGGCTCCAGTGGATCGATCGAGCAGCAGTTGACGGTTCAGTTCGTATTCCTCGATCAGCAGATCGGGGGATTCCGTGCCGACCAGCCGGGCACCCCGGGCCATCAATTCCACCAGTAGCCGATGGTTGGCACTGCCGGTCCGGGCCAGGTCTTGAACAATACGATCTTCCTTACCGCAGACGGGAAGGCCATCCTGGTAGAGCAACACGTTCGACCAATCCAGCTCGAGTTGCATGAGCGAGGTGCGAATCGATCGCCAGAGTTGACCGATCTGTCGGACTCGTTCCTGCCAGACCGCGGCGCCTGCCCGTTGCTCGTGGATTCTTCTGACGGCGCTCTGCAGACTGCCGAGGTCTGCCGACGTGTGGATGATCGGCACCCAGATCAGGCGACGTGCCTTGACGCTTGACACGACTCGATGCTCCGTTTGAACAAAAGGAACATACGGACTCTACGACAAGGCGCTCATTCTGTCTTCCCCGTGACATCGCACGCGCTCATTCTCGACACCGGCGGTGTCGCACCGGGTGAGGAAAGTGGGTACACGAAACCTCGATCGCTGCTCTGTGTCCGTCAGTCCATGAGGCAAGTCGCCAGGAGACTCGGGAATTTCCCTAGATCGACACATGGCCAAGTAGCAAAGGCGTAGATTTCATTGGATTGACCGGACGGCGATATGAGCCGTGCGTTGCTCGTTCTCGGGATCCCGGAGGCGGACGCACGACGAAGTTCCCCGCCACTATCGGCCGAACTCGCGAGCAACGCGACCTTCAAGACCCTAAACTCTTCACCTTGGCTGCATCATGAGCAATCACGCCCAATATCCCTGGATCGATCATGACCACGGAATCGTGTCCAATGGCGAGACCATGCGCGAACGCCGCCAGTGGGTCCGGTTCGTCTTTCCCAACCTGGTGACCAGACTGAGCTGGTTCAACGGCACGGAGACTGTCTCGCACCTCGTCAGTCTGGTCAACGTGAGCGCCAGCGGTGCCGCGGTGATCATGGACGTCAAGCCCGTCACGGACCGGCCCTGCATGATCCTTTTCGATAATGGAGGCGTCTCGACCGGACCGATTCCTGCAAACCTGATCGCCGTGGAGACCACGGACGGGGGCAGATACCTGGCCAAGTTCGCCTTCGACCCGGTGCCGGCTACCAGAGATATCATCCGACATCAGAAGGAGCGTCGCGCCTGGCAGAGGGTAGTCCCTCGCGAGAGGCGAGCCTGTCTCTCCTGGCAAGTTGGAGATGATACATTCTCGGTGCCGGGCGAGGTGCAGAACATCAGCGGTGGAGGGGTCGCCGTCCAGACCGATGTCGCCCCACCCTGGAATCAGACCATCTGGCTCTCACTGGGACCGGTGGGTGAGGAAGCCGGCCCCGCCGAATGCAGGCTGGTCGGGTTCCGACATGATCAAGCAGGCAAGCTCATTGCTCGCTTTGCATTCGTCGATCTCTGCCCGTTGCAACTCTACCAGGCCGCCATCGAAACTCCGAAGTGAGTGTGCCGTTCCGCGGAGATTGAGGCGAGGTGACTTTCCACGAATCGCCGGCCAGGGGCGGGTTCGCTCATGCTCTGGGGTTGGAGCACAAGCGGGGCAAAGACGGCGGGAACCGACGTGCTCGGGGAACGGGAGAGCACAGAACCCGGCACGGCACCGTCGCCGTCACGGCCAGTAGATCGATCGGCCGGACACGGTCGCGTCCACTGTCGTGCCTCGCAGAACTGTCTGAACGCTCGAGCAAGGCAAGCGATGCCCTCGGCGCTCTGGGGCGGCTCCACGCTCACAAACAAAGGGATGTGCTGCGCTGGTCGAGCCGGTTGTGACTATCTGAGCCTCCCTGATTCGCGGTGATCGGTCAATCCTACATGGCGAGCAGTGACGACGTGCAGAGCCGGTCGGTGAGACCGAGATCGGTCATTGTGCCGTTACGCCCATCGATCAGGAACCATGCAGGACACTTGGCGCAGACGCCCAGCAAGGCGTCGCCCCGCTTCACGTCTGGCTGGACCAGCTCCAGCTCCCCTTTACAGCGGGGACAGCACGATTCAAGAGGCATCGGTGGCTCGCGTTCCTCGTGGGCTTGACAGAAATAGGTCGCATGGGGATTCATGATGCCGTTATTCATCGGCAAGGCGTCTCTCATGTTAACCTCCCGTTTACAAGGCCGGCTCGGTGTCAGGGTCGGATACGTACCGCTCCGCGACGCAACCCAATCAATGAGCTTGGCGGCGCTCACCACGAGACTGTCACGATGCGAATTTGAATCGCAAGGAGCCAGCCATCGGTCCCGCAGTCGTGGGCTCGAGTCGCGGAAGCACGATCATTCTCCGTCTAAGTATGGCATCGTGCTTGGAATCCTCAATCGGGGATTTCCTGACATGCCGCGCGAAGATTCCCGACTGCCCCTGGCTCGGCACATCAAGCTGGACCGGGTTGTCTTCCGGTCTGATGCGCGCAAGAGCACGCCCGGCTGACCTGATGTAGCACGAGGCCGGGTTCCGTGGGAGCAGAGGATTCGCACCGGGGTGCGGGAACGTGCGAGGTCGTGAGACGGAGATTTTCTCCAGGGCTTCAGGGGTCTGACGAGATGAGCCCGGTGCGGATCGCGTAGCGAACCAGGCCAGCCACGTCGTAGATCTGCAAACGCTCCATCAACTGGGAACGGTGGGCTTCGACCGTCTTGGCGCTGATGCCCAGGCGATTGGCGACGGCCTTGGTGGTTTCTCCTTCCGCGATCAAACGGAGCACCTCGCGTTGCCGAGGGGTCAGCTCCCCGCCCGGGATCGCTCTGGACCCTCCAGGGTCGAGGTAGCACTCCACGATGGGCCGGGTGATCGCAGGGCTCAGGAAGACCTCCCCACGGAATACGGATTGGATCGCCATGCTCAGTTCTTCGATGCCCGATCCCTTGAGCACGTATCCCCTGGCTCCCGCGGCGATGGCGCGGTGGACGTATTCCTGGTCGGTGTGCATCGACAGGATCACCGCCTGCGTCGGCATTGACTCCTCACCCATGCGCCGGACCAAGTCGAGACCGTTGAGACCAGGCATGGCGATGTCCGCAACCAGGACATCAGGTTGGTGCCTGCGGACGAGTTCCAGGGCCTCCCGGCCATCGGCGGCTTCCGCGACCACCTGCACACCCTCGAGCGACTCGAGCAAGAGCCGGATTCCTCCCCGGACGATGGTGTGGTCGTCGGCAATGACGATCCGGACGACGTTCATCCGCCGAGTCTCCTGATCAAGTCAGGACTGTTCCTGATGGATAATGCAAACTGAGCCGGCCGCTTGCCGGTTGCCCCGTTGCAAAGCCAGATGGGTGCGAGCACGTTGCTGCCCCGACCGACCCAGTCGAGACTCCATCGGCCGTCATGCTCTCTTAATATTACAGTGTGACCTGGCCGTTGTCGCTTGGGAGATGTCGAATGCCGCGCGGATTTCCAGAGTAACGAGCTAACCTGAGGATCAAACACGCCTTTTCTTGCGGCTAAGACGTCTCTTCGAGAGCAGAAGAGCCTTGTCTGTCCCTTAGCCTTGGCTTACAATAACGGGTTGGGGTTTTACGTATCACAATATCTGTGCCCCGGAAGGCCAGACTCACGTGGACACAGGTGTAGGATCCAAGGCTGAGTCCAGCCGGCGAGAGAATCCAGCCTTCTATCACGCGACCCGGCCGGTGCTCTTGATCGTCGACGACGAACCACTGGGTTTGAAGTCGATGGCCTCGGTGTTCGAGGGGCAGGGTTACGAGTTGGTGCTCGCCGGCAGTGGTCACGAGGCGATGCAGTTCGTCGAAACCGGCCGGCCCGACGTGATCCTGCTCGACGTGATGATGCCCGGGATGGACGGTCTGGAGGCCTGCCGGCGAATCCGGTCTCATCCGGGAATGGCCGAGATTCCGATCCTGCTGGTGACGGCCCTGGACGACCGGCAGTCACGTCTGGAGGGGCTGGAATCAGGAGCTGACGACTACATCACCAAGCCCATCGATCGGGACGAAGTCCGTGCCCGCATGCGGACGATCACGCGGCTCAATCGATTCAGGCGATTGCAGGAGGAGATCGTCTACTCGCGCCAGACGATGGCAGAGCTGCGTGAGTATTCCCGCAGGCTGGATCTGCTGCGGAGGATCGACCGGGCGATCCTGAGGGCGGGTTCGGCCGCGGAGATCGCGGGCCAGGTTCTGCCTCTGTTGCGCGACTTGATTCCCCATTCGCACGCCGCGATTTACCGGCAAGAACCGCGGGGGCAGACACTCACCCTCCTGGCCGAGGACGGATCGGGCCAGCCGCTGGCGAAGCTGGAAGACCGGCTCGAGCTCGGTGACCTGGGCGTGGCATTCGAGGCCGGTCCCGAGAGCTTCTGTCCTGTCATTCTCTTGCTCGGACGAGGCGCGAATTTGCCCGTCGTGCCCCGGCAGCTTCACGCCGCGGGAATCGACGTTCTCATGGCTATCCCCCTGGGTCACTACGACCGGATGCTCGGAGTTCTCCTGCTCGGCGGCCCCGGTCCGGCGAGTTTCAGCGGACCGCAGACCGAGATCGCAAAGGAAGTCGGCGGGATCATCTCCCTGGCCCTGGCGCACACGGAACTGCTCGAAAATGTCACGCGCAGCCGCAGCCAGCTCGAGTCGCTGTCGCACAAGCTGATCCTGGTGCGCGAGGAAGAGTCGCGGCACATCGCGCGTGAGCTGCACGATGAGATCGGCCAGATCCTGGCGGTCCTCAACCTCAACTTGGCCGCGGTCAAGAAGGGCGCGGGCAGCGAGATCGCACGCCAGTCGGTTGACGGTTGCCTTGACCTGGTCGCGCGGCTGATCACCAAGGTGAGGAGGCTTTCGCTCGACCTCCATCCTTCCCTGCTCGACGATTTCGGACTGGTGACAGCCCTGCGCCGCCACGTCGAGTCGTTGGCCGACCGCACCGGGCTGGATCTTCGGTTCCAGGCCGACGAGGGAATCGGCCGGCTAGGCACGGAACTGGAGACTGTCTGCTTCCGCGTCGTCCAGGAGGCAATCACCAACGCCCTACGACATGCCGAGCCCGGCCATCTCCTGATCCGGCTGCGGCCTTACGCGGGTAAGCTCGAACTTTCGGTTTCCGACGATGGACACGGCTTCGACCCCGAGGCCGCGCTGGAGCGGTCGGCTGGGGGGGGAAGCCTGGGCCTGCTCGGCATGAGAGAACGGGTCTCGCTCGTGAGCGGCGAGCTATCCATCATCTCGGCGCCCGGTGCGGGTGCCGTGATCAAGGCTTCCTTTCCCTTGATCAACACCCGGGAAGAAGACCATGTGCCTTGACGGCGAAGTACGACCAGCTCTCTCCTCGGATAAGCCGTCCTACGCGCAACTGGCGAGCTTGAATGAACGCTTGCGGCTGCGATTGGCCGAAGCGGAATCAGCCCTGCATGCCCTTCGCACTGGCAAGGTCGATCCCGACGTCGTGAGCAGTCTCGACCAGGGCGGCAGACCGAGCCACTGCCTGGTGGCCAGGAACGTTTCCGAGCAGGTTCTGGGCGAGAGCATGGAGCTCTACCGGTCGCTGTTCACGAACATGCTCAAAGGATTCGCGCTCTGCGAGATGCACTATGACGAAGGCCGGGCCGCAGACTTCACCTACCTCGAGGTGAATGCGGCGTTCGAGAGCTTGACCGGATTGAAGGACGTGGTGGGCAAGAGAGCCAGCGAGGTGATTCCGGGCATCCGCGAAGCCGATCCGGACCTTTTCGAGATCTATGGCCGGGTGGCGCGGACGGGCGAGCCGCAGCATTTCGAGACCTACGTTCGGTCGCTTGACATGTGGTTCGCAATCTCGGTGTACAGCCCTCGAAGCGAATATTTCGTCGCCGTGTTCGACGTGATCACCGAACGCAAGCAGGCCGAAGAGGCGCTGCAACGTCGAAATGAAGAGATCTTGCGGTTCCCTTACGCGGTCTCGCACGATCTCAAGAGCCCTCTGGTCACCATCCGCACGTTCCTCGGTTACCTGGAAAACGACTTGAAGCAAGCGGATACCGCCCGGGTCGATACGGATCTCGGACACATCCGCTGTGCCGCGGAGAAGATGACCCACCTGCTGGACGATCTTCTGAGGCTTTCGCGCATCGGCCGCAAGGTGAACCCACCCGAAGACATGACGCTGCAGGCGATCGTCCGCGAGGCGCTCGAGATGGTGGCCGGGCAGATCGCCGAACGGCAGGTGCAGATTCAGGTCAGCGACGCCCCCGTCGTCCTCCACGGCGACCGGATGCGGTTGAGCGAGGTGTTTCAGAACCTGATCGACAACGCCATCAAGTTCATGGGGGAACAGGCCGAGCCCCGCGTCGAGATCGGCATGGATGCCAGCGGGCCCGAAATCGTGCTGTTCGTGCGCGACAACGGCCTGGGCATCGATCCGCGGCACCAGTCCAAGCTCTTCGGAATTTTCGAGAAGCTCCATCCCGGCACCGCAGGAACGGGCATGGGCCTGGCGATGGTCAAGCGGATCATCGAAGTCCATGGCGGCCGGATCTGGGTCGAGTCCGCCGGTCCTGGCCAGGGCTCGACGTTCCGCTTCACCCTGTCCCGACTGAAGCGAATCTGAAGGAAGCAAGCCATGTACAATGGCACTCCGATCTTGATCTTGCTGATCGAGGACGATCCGGCGCACGCCGAGATCGTGTTCCGCAGAATGGCCGATCGCCGGCTCGCCAATCGAATCATCCACGTTCAGGATGGACAGGAGGGACTGGATTACCTCGAAGGCAAGAACGTTTATGCCCCTCCCGCCGAGGCGCCCCGGCCCGACCTGATCCTCCTGAACCTGCGGCTTCCCAGGGTGGACGGTCTGGAAGTCTTGCGGCGAATCAAGTCGAATGTCGACATCAGCGCGATTCCGGTGGTCGTGCTCACCACCTCCGAGGCAGAGGACGACGTCGTCAAGGCTTACGGCCATGGCGCCAGCAGTTACCTCGTGAAGCCCGTGGACTTCGACAAGTTCACCAAGCTGCTGGAATTGCTTGGCTTTTACCTGTTGGCTTGGAACCAGTTCCCTTACGCGGACAGGCCGCCGGGTTGAGAACTTCGGAGCCCCTTCCATGTCCGTTTGCCATGGGATTTCCTCACCAGGCCCGCTGATCCGGGCAAGACAACGGCGACAGGCGAAGACTGCATCCATCGTGAAGGATCACTCACTGCTCACGAACGGGGCCATTGTGTGAACACCAAACCGATCAAGATCCTCATCGTCGAGGATGAGCCGGCGCACGTGGAGGCCATCCGCCGAGAGCTCAACTGCGATCAACTGCAGGCAGAGATCACGGTCGCAGGTTCGTTGAGTGAATATCACGATGCCGTGGCCGCCGGCCTGCCTGACCTCGCCATCATCGATCTCGTCTTGCCCGACGGCCATAGCGATGGCCTGCTGACCTCACCCCCGGAGGCGGGCCAATTCCCCATCGTCGTCATGACCAGCCACGGTGACGAGGCGATCGCGGTCGGGGCGCTCAAGGCTGGGGCGCTGGACTACATCGTCAAGTCTCCCGACGCCTTCGCGGCCATGCCCTGGTCCGTGAACCGCGTCCTCCGCGAGTGGAACCTGCTGATGGAGAGCAAGCGGGCCGAGCAAGCGCTTCGTGCCAGCGAGGAGAAGTTCCGCGCCTATGTGGAGCAAGCCGCGGACGCGGTGTTCGTCCATGATTTCCAGGGTCGATTCCTCGATGTGAACAGGTGGGCCTGCGAGAGCCTGGGATATTCCCGCGCGGAGCTCCTCGGGATGAATGTGCTGGACATCGAGCAAGACTTCAGCCTGGAAGGCGCGCGGAGGGCCCGGTCCGAGATTCAGCCAGATCAGCCCTTCACCGTGTACGGGACACACCGCCGCAAGGACGGAACCACGTTCCCGGTCGAGGTCAGGTTCGGAAGCTTCGAGCTCGAGGGCCAGCGCAGGTTTCTGAGCCTGGCACGGAACATCACGCGACGTATCCAGGCGGAGGAGACACTCCGCGCCAAGAACGACCTGCTTCACATGACCGGCGAGATCGCCAGCGTGGGTGGCTGGGAGTGCGATGCCGACACAGGGGAAGGAAGATGGACGGAGGAACTCGCCAGGATCCATGAAGTCGATCTCGATCAGACGCCGGACGTGGTGTTGGGACTCGGTTTCTACACGGAAGACTCGCGACCAAAGATCGAACGGGCCGTGAATGATGCGATCACCAAGGCTATTCCATACGACCTGGAGCTGGAGATCATCACCGCGAAAGGTTCGAGAAAGTGGGTAAGAACGAAGGGCGTGCCGGTCGTCAAGGATGGCAAGGTCGTGCAGGTCCGAGGCATTCTCCAGGACATCTCGGAGCGGAGGCGGACCGAAGCATCACTCGAGGAAAGCCAGGCCAGGATAGCGGCGATCGTGAAAACCGCCGTCGATGCCATCATCACCATCGACGGCCAGGGCATCGTGTGGTCGTTCAACCCGGCCGCCGAGAAGATCTTTGGTTACAGCAGCGAGGAGATCGTGGGAAAGAACGTCTCGCTGCTCATGCCCCCACCGCATCGCGAGCAGCACGCGGAATACGTGGCAAGGTTCAAGTCAACCGGCGAGAGACATGTGCTGGGCGTCAATCGAGTGATCCTTGCCTTGCGCAAGGACGGTTCGACGTTCCCGATGGAGATCGGCGTCAGTGAAATTCAGGTCCATGGCATCCAGATGTTCGTGGGAATCTTGCGGGATGTCAGCGAGCACAGGCTGGCCCAGGAAGCACTTCGGCGGAGTGAGCAGCGGTACCGGCGGATTGTCGAGACGGCACGGGAGGGAGTCTGGGTCCACGACGTGGAGGGCCGGACGACTTTTATCAATACCCGCATGGCCGAGATGCTCGGCTACTCGGTGGGCGAGCTGGAAGGACGCCCGGTCATCGACTTCGTGGTGCCGGAACTACGAGCGGCATTCCAGGTCTATCTGGAACGCCGCCGGCAGGGGATCGGCGAGACCCACGACTTCCAGTTTCGCTGCCACGATGGCAGCCCGCTCTGGGCGATTGTCTCGGCGAGCCCCCTGAAGGACGACGAAGGGCGGGTCATCGGCGTCCTCGAGATGATCACCGACATCACCGAGCGCCGCTGGGCTGAGCAGGAGCTGATGTCCAGCGAGCGGCGCTTCCGCGACATCGCGCGGAACATTCCCGGCGTGGTCTACCAGTTCCGCGTCCGTTCCGATGGGACCCACTATCTAAGTTACGTGAGCCCGAGGGCCCAGGAGATCCTCAACCTCGAGATCCCCCTGGATTCGCCCGACTGGTTCCTGGGATCAGGAGTTCATCCGGATGACCGGCAGGGATTTCTAACCTCGGTGATGGAGGCGATCTCGGCACAGCGCGACTGGCGGTTCGAGGGGCGTGTCCTCGGGCTCGACGGGCAGTTCAAGTGGATTCAGGGTCTATCCAGCCCGCATGTTGAGGAAGAGGAGCTGGTTTTCAACGGCGTTGCGATTGATATCACCGGGCGGAAACAGGCCGAGGAAGAAGTCAGGGCGCTCAACGCCTGTCTTGAAGAGCGGGTCGCCGCTCGGACCGCCGAGCTGGAGTCGATGCTGGCCAACGCCACGGTCGGCCTGGCCTTCTTCGATCGCGACGTCCGCTTCATCCGGATCAACCACTGCCTGGCCGAGTTCAACGGCATTCCACTCGAAGCCCATCTCGGTCGATCTCTTCGCGAGCTGCTGCCTGTGCTCGCCGAGACGGTCGAACCCATCGTGCGCCGGGTCTTCGAGACGGGCAAGTCCTTCACCGGAATAGAACTCCAAGGCACAACACCCGCCCGGCCCGGAGAACCGCGATCCTGGGTCGATAGCTTCTACCCAGTGCTGGGCTTGGATGGCACTGTGATTTCGGTGGGCGCGACCGTGACCGAGATCACTGAGCAGAAACAAGCCGAGAAAGCACTGGCCGCGCTCAACCGGGCACTCACCGAAGAGGTCGCCGTGCGCAAGCAGGTTGAAGAGCAGATGCGCCGGCTCGCCGACATTGTCGAGGCCTCTCCCGACTTCGTGGAAATGGCCGATTCTCAGGGCACGGTCCTGTATCTCAATCGCTCCTTCAGCGCGGCCCTGGGACGATCGCCGGAGCGAGAGCGGCTCATGATCGCGGATTCCCACCCCGCAAGCGCACTTCGGATCATCAACGAGGAAGGCCTTCCCGCCGCCGCGCGCACGGGTGTGTGGAGGGGCGAGACCGATTTCGTGACCTGGCAAGGGGAAACGATCCCGGTCTCGCAGATCATCCTCGGGCACCACGACTCCCAGGGCCGGCTCGAATTCTACTCGACCATCATGCGCGACATGTCCGAGCGCCAGCGGATGGAAGCGGCCCTGCGCCACCACTCCGAAGAGCTGGTGGCCGCCAACGCCGAGCTGGCCCGCGCCTCGCGGCTGAAGGATGAGTTTCTGGCCAGCATGAGCCACGAGCTACGGACCCCCCTCTATGGCGTGCTCAGCATGTCCGAGGCCATGCAGGAAGAAGTCTATGGCCCGGTCAGCCCGCGCCAGGCCTCGGCATTGCAGGATATCGCGGCCAGCGGCCGTCATCTGATGGTCTTGATCAACGACATCCTCGACGTCGCCAAAATCGACGCCGGCAAGCTGACCTACGAGCCCGGCCCGGTGGATGTGGCGGCGGTCTGTGAGTCGTCGATCCGGCTGATCAAGGAATCGGCGCACAAAATGAAGTTGCAGGTTTTCCTGGACGTCGAGCGCTCGATCAAGGTCATCGAGACCGACGAAAAGCGACTCAAGCAGGTCCTCGTCAACTTGCTCAGCAACGCGGTCAAGTTCACCCCCACGGGAGGCAAGCTCGGGCTGGACGTCGTGGGCGACTCCACCCGTCGGATCATCGCGCTGACGGTCTGGGACACGGGGATCGGCATCCAGGAGGCGGACCTGAGCCGGATCTTTGAGCCGTTCACGCAGGTTGACAGCGGGTTGGCCCGTCAGTATGCGGGCACCGGGCTGGGGCTCTCGCTGGTCCGCAAGATGACCGGACTGCTGGGCGGCGTGGTCCTGGTGCGCAGCCAGCCCGGCCGGGGCAGCCGGTTCACCATCGAGCTTCCCTGGAAAGATCTGGAGCACGAGCAGTCTCCAGACCAGTCGGCGGGAACCCCCACGACGGACGCGAGCTCGGCGGCTGCCAAGCCGGTCGATCCACTTGCCTCGCATGAGTTGATCAGCGCGGCCCTGGCCGAGATCGGGATCCAATCCATGATCTATCCCTGTTCCCTGGAAGCCCTGCCGCGAATCCGGTCGCTCCAGCCCGCGCTGATCGTGATCGAGGACCTGCCTGGCGACCCGGTGCCTACGGAACTCCTCCGCCGACTCGCCCGCGATCCCGACCCGGTGTTTCGCAGTCTCCGCGTCTTGTTGATTTCGGGCGACATCGAGGCGAGGGAGTTGGGCAGCGGCGAAGGCGTTCTCAGGCTCTCGCCACCGGTCACCCGGGAGACCCTGCAATCCGCCCTTGGTGGCGTCTTCCCAACAACTTCGGGCGAGCGCTTGGCCATGATCCTGGTTCCAGAGAGCCCCACAAGTGAACCAGGCCCGCTGGTCCTGCTTGCCGAGGACAACGAGGTCAACGCAAGGAGTGTCGTAGACTTCTTGCAGACCAAGGGCATGCGTCCGGTCCTGGCAAGCGACGGCGACGAGGCGGTTCGTAAGGCCTTGGACCTTCGGCCGCGGGTGATCCTCATGGACATCCAGATGCCAGGGCGGGACGGGCTCGAGGCCATTCGCGTGATCAAGTCCAACAGGACAACGATGGGAATCCCGATCGTCGCCCTCACGGCGCTGGCGATGCCTGGCGATCGGGAACGGTGCCTCGTAGCAGGCGCCGACGCGTATCTGAGCAAGCCCGTCGTGCTGCGCGATCTGTTCCAGGTCCTCTGCCGATTCCTGGGACCAGGCAAGAGGGGAAACTGCGGCGATGCAAGCGGCGTGTTCGATCAGCCTGATCTTGATTGTTGATGACGAATCGTCGGGACGTCGCGCCCTGGAATCGCTGCTGCTGGGTCAGGGTTATGGGCTGGCGTTTGCCTGCAACGGGTCTGAGGGTCTGTCGCTGGCCAAGCGCCTCGAGCCCGACCTGATCGTCCTCGACGTGATGATGCCCGAGATGAACGGCCTGGAATACCTTCGCGTGGTCCGCGGCAACCCCCGGCTCGGCGAGATCCCGATCATCCTCGTCACTGCTCTGGACGACCGGTCATCTCGGCTGGCGGGCCTCGAGGCCGGCGCCGATGACTACATCATCAAACCCTTCGACCGCATCGAGTTGCGCACGCGGATTCGCACCATCATCCGCCTGAACCGCTTCCGCAAGCTCCAGCAAGCGTTGAGCTTGCTGGAGGATGCCTACGAAGCGACGCTGGAAGGGTGGGTCCGAGCCCTCGACCTGCGCGAGCACGAGCTCGAAGGCCACTCCCAGCGCGTTGCCGAGATGACCGGGCGACTGGCCCGGGCGCTGCGGATCGAGCCCGACGAGCTGGTTCACATCCACCGCGGAGCCCTGCTCCACGACATCGGCAAGATCGCCATCCCCGATGCGATTCTCAGGAAAGCCGGGCCACTGTCCGAGTCCGAGTGGGAAATCATGCGCCGGCATCCGGAATACGCCCGCTCGATGCTCGAGCCGATCGCCTATCTCCGACCGGCGCTCCAGATACCGTATTGCCATCACGAACGATGGGACGGCAAGGGCTATCCTCGGGGG
>Ga0074044_10001344_pt1 | contig 22366 bp, 18 predicted proteins | sample BogForMeECP23OM1_FD_94443 | JGI IMG/M metagenome (GOLD analysis project Ga0074044, IMG submission 94443) | Bog forest soil microbial communities from Calvert Island, British Columbia, Canada - Bog Forest MetaG ECP23OM1 | ecosystem: Environmental > Terrestrial > Soil > Wetlands ... | reverse complement strand
TCGCCCGCCGCCACGCCGCCATCTCGTTCATCCTTCTCTAGCCCCAAGCGCATATATAGGAGCCTGAAAAGACACGATGAATCCCCTGCTAATGACAACTTTCATGGAATCGATGGTCTAGGTTTCGCCTCGCCCCCTAAATGCACACCATCTTACGGATCATACGTCACGGTGGCGGCTGAGAGCATAGGTCCGGCCTCGACGAGATATTCTCGGCCGATATCGCGCACTACATTGCGATGACGCGTATAGAGTACCGGATATGGACAGGGGGCCCGACGAAGGCATCTTACGCCATCCGGTCCTGGAGGCAACTTTCAAGGGACACCCGTATCGTTATGAACTCCAGTAAACACAAAACCTATTCCATAGACGGTGTGATACCCGTCATCGATTCAACTGCCTTTGTCCACCCCGATGCAGTCATTATTGGCGACGTGGTGGTTGGAGCGGGATGCTATGTGGGGCCCGGCGCATCGCTCCGCGGCGACTTCGGTCGCATTAGGCTCGAACAGGGCTGCAACGTTCAGGATAATTGCACGCTGCACAGCTTGCCCGGATTTGATCTCGTTATCGGACCTGACGGGCACATCGGCCATGGCGCCATCATCCATAGTGCCCGCATCGAAACGAACGCGATGGTGGGCATGAATTCGGTGATCATGGATCATGCCGTTATTGGCGAATCCGCGATCGTCGCGGCGATGAGTTTCGTCAAGACCGGCGCCGTGGTTCCGGCGCGGCAGATGGCGGCCGGCATTCCCGCGCGAGTCATCCGCGAACTGACGAACGAAGAACTCGCGATCAAAATCGAATCGACGCGGCAATATCAGCTGTTGACGCACCGGTGTCTTGCAGGCCTTAAACCAGTCGAGGCCCTGACATATTTTGACCGTGAACGACGGCGAGTGGATGCCGACATTGCCCTGCCGTTGCGGGATGCCGCCAGGCAAAAACGCGGTGAGTGATTTTAATGCGCCGAATTCGGACGAGCACCGTTCGCCGGACGCTTGCGCGCGCCGTCCCTTATGTTGCCGCCGGTTCGCTGATTCTTCTTTCCGCGTCCAATTTGGTGGCAATTATTTCCCGCAATTCCTTTTTCGACACTTTGCCCATGCCGGTGAGCGGCAGCGTATCGACGACTTCGAGGCGCTCGGGGAGCTTGAATTTCGCGATCCGTTTTTCCTGCAGGAATTTGCTCAGCTGCTCGAGTGTCAGTGAGCAACCAGGTTTAAGAATGACGAAGGCACAGCAGCGTTCGCCCATGACGACATCGGGCATCGCCACAACCGCGGCCATGTGAATGTTGTCATGGCCGAGCATGAGATTTTCGATCTCCTCGGCACTTATCTTCTCGCCGCCGCGATTGATCAGATCCTTCCGACGTCCCTCTACGACCAGATTGCCGCTGGAATGCAACCGGACCATGTCTCCGGTGCGGTAGAAGCCGTCGCTGGTGAAGGCCGAGCGATTATATTCTGCCGACTTGTAATAACCGCGAATGGTGTAGGGACCGCGGGCAATCAACTCGCCGACCGCGCCGGGTGGCACTTCGTCGCCGTTGTCGTCGACGATGCGGATTTCGTCAGCCGCCGACACCGGCCTGCCCTGGGTCTCACGGATGACCTCCCAGGGATCGTCGGGGCGGGTGAGATTGGTCAAGCCTTCCGCCATGCCGAAGGCATGGCCGGGGACAACGAAGTTCCATGTTGCCCGCGTACGCTCGACGAGCTCAGGCAACATCTTTTGGCCGCCGGCATAAACAAAACGTAACGAACTCAGATCATATTTATGTCGTGCGCTGGAATTCAGCAGCGCGATCAGCAAGGCGGGACTAACTCCGAGAAAGACGCCTTTTTGCTTTTCGACCGCCTGGAAAACAGTATCGGCGTCGGTCGACACGCACAGGGCAACGCTGCCGCCGGCAACAAGGGCCGCCAACATTCCTGGCGCCCCCAGCGGAAAGTTGTGCGCGGCCGGCAGCGCGATCACAAATACACTATCGGCTCCCCAGCGTAAGACGCGCGCGCACTCCTCGGCATTACAGAGGTAATCGACATGCGTTCGCGGGATCAACTTTGGAATGCCCGTCGTTCCTCCCGACAAGAGCATGAACGCGACCTCGAATGGATCGGGCCGACGCGGCGTCAGAATGCGCGGCACATCGGCCTCGCGAGGCTCGTCCGCGATCCACGGATCGAGATACGCGATGCCGCTTTCGGTTCCGTCTCCCGTCGACAGCATGTGCCGCAATGTCGGGCTTGCCGCCTGCACTTCCTTGGCCATTGCGCCGTATTCGAAATTACGAAACCGCTGCGGAAAGAAATGGGCTTTAGCGCCGGTCAGTTGAGCAAAATAGCTCAGTTCCCTGCCGCGATGTTGCGGCAGGCACATGACCGGGATGACGCCGATTTTCTGCAGGGCAAAGAAAACGATGATGAATTCGCGGATGTTCGGCAATTGCAGAAGCACGATGTCGCGCGGACCGAGTCCGAGATCGACCAACCGCAACGCCACGCGAACGGCGGAACGGTCCACGTCGCCATAACTCAGCCGTCCCGATGCATCCGAAACGAACGTGCGGTCGGCAAAGTCTCGGGCACGCGCTTCCAGGATGTCGGTAATGCTTTCGGCTTTCCAATAGCCTCGTCGAAGGTAGTCTTGAACTAATTGGTCCGGCCAGGGCGTGCAATATTCGAGCATGACACCTCCCGTTAAAAAACCACCGCTCAGCAGTTCAGCAATCGCGGGGTCGGTCGGCGGAGGACGGGTCGCTTCCGTTCGATCAACTTGTCCAATACTGCCTGCCAGATGATCGTCTGCGCCAAATCCCACGAACCTTCATCTACTCCGCCGGGGCCACGATTTTCGTTCCGGCGCGCTGTTCTTCTTTCATCTGCTTGAGAGCAGAGCGAATCCGCTCCGGCGTCATGGGCAGGCTAGTCATGCGGACGCCCGTGGCGTCGTAAATGGCGTTGGCCAGCGCGGCGATGACTCCGGTACCCGCCCCTTGGCCGGCCTCCTTGGCGCCGAACGGGCCTTCGGGCTCCCATGTGATGACATTGCTGTGCTGGAATTCGGCAAGCTTCGGAACATCGGTCGCCAGCGGCATCTTGTAGTCGCGAAAGGATGGATTCATCACCTGTCCGTCGATACGGACCAGCGTCTCGTATAGCGCGTGGCCGAATGACATGACTGTCGCGCCGATCACCTGACCTTTCACCGCAAGCGGGTTCAACGGAAAACCACTGTCGTCCGCGCCCCAGAAGCCGACCACCTTCACCTGCCATGTCTCCGGATCGACCTCGACTTCGACCGCGCAGGCCGAGGGATTGTAGGCCGGGGATAGATTTCCTTGACCGGTGCGAAAATCTATTTTCTCGTCGCCGGCCGCATAGGTGCCGTGACTGATCACCATTTGACCGGTCTGAAATGCGCCCCAACGCACCGCTTCTTTAAGCGACATACGCTGACGATCGTCGTAGCGGTTGATGATCTCGCGGTTTCGAAACACCAGATCGTCGGGGTTCACCTTCATCCGCGCCGCGGCAATTTCGGCGATTTGTCGCCGCGCATCCTCGGCGGCGCGTTTGACCGCGTTGCCGGTAAAGAAGGTCACCCGCGATCCGAATGTTCCCGGATCCACTGGTGTGGAATCCGAATCGACGAGCGCGAAGCGCACATCATCAACGCCGACGCCGAGGACTTCCGCCGCGATCATGGACAAGACGGTGTCGGCTCCCTGTCCCACATCGGTCGAGCCGGTGGTCAGATGAATCGTGCCGTCCTCCTGCACTCTGATCTGCGCTACCGAAGCCGAATGACCCATGAGCCTGGCGCCGGAAATGTGCGAGCCGCAGCCGAACCCGATGCCGCGGTATTTCGGCAATTTGCCGGCCTTGTTACGAAAGCCGGAGAGCTGCACGACCCGGTCGATGCACTCGTCGAAGGCGAACGTTCCGATCCGAAAGCCGTTTGCCGTCACGTCGCCCGGCTGCAGGGCGTTGCGGTGGCGGATCTCGATCGGGTCCAAGCCGAGATCGGCGGCGATCAATTCGAGCTGCGAGTCTCGCGCGAAGCAGATTTGGGTATTGGTGTGTCCCCGCAAGGCGCCGCAGAAGCCGTTGTTGGTGTAGATGCGTTTGGCCTCATATCGGATGTTCGGTATCCGATACGGAATGTTGAGCATCGCCCCGGCGAGGTACATGCTGAAGCCGCCGATGCTTGAATAGGCGCCGCCGTTCGCGGTCAGCTTGCAATGCTGGGCCAGGATCCGGCCGTCTTTGTCGGTTGCGGTGCGCAGCCAGACGGTCATCGGGTGGCGCATATGGCCGATGGTCAAAACCTCATCCATGGTGTGAACGATTTTCACTGGCCGGCCGGTTTTCTTCGACAGCATGACGGCGCAGAAATCCATCGGCATCGCTTCCTGCTTGCCGCCGGAAAAGCCGCCGCCGACCACTGTCTGCACGACACGCACACGGCCCACGTCGACGCCGAGACCCATGGCCAGTTGTCGCCACACCACATAGGGGCTCATCTTGCAGGACCACAGCGAGATTTTGCCGGTAGAGTCCCACAATCCGATGCAGGCATGCGGCTCGAGCATCCCCTGCTTTACCGGCTGCGTCTCGTAGCGGTCTTCGCGGACGTAATAGGCGCCGGAAAACGCCTTATCCACTTCGCCGAACTCGAACGCGAGTTCGGCGGAGACGTTTCCCGCGGCTTTCTCGTGCACGAGCGGCGCGCCGGGCCGCATCGCTTCTTCGGGGTCGAACACTGCCGGCAATGGCTCGTACTCGACCTCGATGAGATCGAGCGCGTCTTCGGCGGTGTCTTCGTCGACCGCCGCGACGGCCGCCACCTCTTCCCCGATGTAACGCACGGTGTCTACGGCGAGGGGAAGATAATCACGCGTCTGTGGCATATTGCCGTATTTGACGCCGGGAAAGTCTTTGCCGGTGATTACGGCCCGAACGCCGGGCAAGGCTGCGGCGCGGCTGACATCGATCCGCACGATCCGCGCGTGCGGATGCGGATTGCGCAGCAATTTGCCGTACAGCATGCCCGGCATGCTGAGATCGTCGGCATATTGGGCGCTGCCCAGAGCCTTCAACGCGCCATCCTTCTTCGGCGTCGGACGCCCGACAACGTCGTATTCGTTGCGGAGATTGTGCACGTCAGTTGCCTCCCTCGCGCGTCATTTGGCTCGCTGCGTCCTGGATCGCCTCGACGATCTGGACGTAACCCGTACAGCGACACAAATGGCCGACTATCGCTTCTCGGATTTCGTCTTCGCTCGGATCTGGATTGGTGTTCAACAACGACTTCGTCGCGAGGACAAAACCCGGCGTGCAAAAACCGCATTGGATGCCGCCTTTTTGCACGAACGACTTTTGGATCTGGTCCAGAACGCCATCTTGGGCGATCCCTTCGATGGTCTGGATCTGCTTGCCCTGCGCCTCAACGGCGAGATAAAGGCAAGAGTTGATCGCCTTGCCGTCGACGAGAACCGTACAGGTGCCGCATTGACCTTCCTGGCAGGAACGTTTCGCGCCGGTAAGACCGAGATGTTCGCGCAGCACTTCCAGCAAAGTTCGCCAGGGCGGCGCGAGGAGCTCGTGATCCACCCCATTGATGCGCAAAGTCATGGGGGTCAATTGTTTCACGATACGTCTCCAATTGTGTGTGAAGCCTGTTCGCGCGCCCGTCTGATGGCTCGCTTGGTCAAGCCTTTTAAGAGATCGAAACGAAATTCGCGGGTCGCCCGCCAAGATGTCCGCGGGTCGGCTTCCTCGCAGACGACTAGCGCAGCCTCATCGAGCGCGTCTTCGGCGAAAGCCCGCCCCCGCAAAATTGCTTCGGCCTTTCTCGCGCGGATCGGAACCGGCGCGCTACTCGCTAGCGCGATCTTGATGTCGCGGAAAACTTGACTTCCTTCGTCCCACGTCACGAACGCACTGACCCCGACGGTCGTCATGTCCATCGATTGTCGATCATGGAATTTCAGATAGGCACCGCCGCTGAAAGAGGGCACGCTCGGCAGGGTGATTGTCGTCAACACCTCATCGGGGCGGGCGACGGTGGTTCCGAACTGGGGAAATAGCTCGTCAACCGGTAGGGTGCGTTCACCGCTGCTGCTTTGCAGCGTGACGGTCGCTCCCAGAGTCATCAAAGCGGGAGGAAGGTCCGCGCAGGGCAGGGCGCCTGCGAGATTGCCGCCGACGGTCGCCACATTCCGCAGTTCCGGACCGCCGATCCCAGATGCCGCCTCCGCCAATACCGCATACTTCTCGCGCACGACCGGCGAGGACAACAGCGAATGCATCGTCGTCGTGGAGCCGATAGCCAAGCCGCCGTCGGCCCGTGGGCGAATGCCCGATAATTCCGCGACGCCTTTGAGGCCGACGACGTAACGGGGAGAGATTTCCCGCCGACGCATCTGAAGGAGAAGATCGGTGCCGCCCGCCAGCAACTGTGCCTCGTTGCCGCGCTCGGCAAGAGCCGCACACACCTCGGCCGTACTGTGCGGGGCGAGATACTCAAACCGTGGTAGTCGTCGTAGATAGCCCATTCGTGCCCCAATTCATTCTGCGCGGCGTGCGCAATCCCGGGCGACCGGTTTGCCGCGAAGGTGGTAAGCCCCTTAGCGCGACAAGGTGAAACGCAGAGCACGTCCGTCGTGGCCGCCGAAGCGCTGACCGGTCAATTTATTACCTTGTGACCTGGGTCCTTGACCGCTTCGAACGTATTCGTCTCGACATTGTAAAGTTCTCCGGCTTTCTTCACGACTTTGCGGATATAGATGTTCTGCACGATGTCGCGCGTTTCCGGATCGATCGAGATCGGACCGCGCGGGCTTTCCCAGGCCATTCCCTTCATCGCCGAAATCAAGCTGTCGCCGTCGGTCTTGCCGCTAGTCTTCTTCAGCGCTTGATAAATGAGATGCATCCCGTCGTAGCCGCTGACGCTCATGAAATTCGGCCGCATATTCGGGTTGGCTTTCTTGAAGGCGGCGACGTAGTCCTTGTTCATCGCGGACGGATGGTCGGCGGAATAGAACCCGGCCGTGATAGTGCCAAGCATCGCGTCGCTCATGCCCGGTAGATCGTTGTCGTCGGTGATGTCGCCGGGGCCGATGAGAGTGACCCCCGATTTATCGAGACCTCGTTCAGCAAATTGCCTGGCGAAAACCGCGGCTTGGCCGGCCGGCACGAAGACATACAGCGTGTCCGGATGAGTATCGCGGGCGCGCTGAAGAAAAGGGGCAAAGTCGGGATTGGCGAGCGGAACCTTGATGGTCTCGATGATGCTGCCGCCCGCTTCGGTGAAGAATTTTGTGAACACGCCCGCGGCCTCGGCGCCTGGCGCCCAATCGGAGTACACGATCGTGACCCGTTTGGCGCCGTGCTGGGCCGCCCATTTTGCGAGAACGATCGATTGCTGCCCGTGGGTCCAACTCGTGCGCACGAAATAGGGTGACCGCTCCGTGACGATCGACGTGCCGGAAACCATCACGACGGTGGCGATCTTGGCTTCGGTCACGAGCGCATCGATCGCCAGCACGTTCGGCGTCAGCCCGCCCCCGATCAGCGCGACTTTGTCGTTGACGATCATTTCCTGGGCGATGCGCTTGGAGAGGTCCGGCGCGCTGCCGTCGTCGCGCACGATCAACTGGATCTTGCGGCCGGCGACGGTATCACCATGGAGCGCAACATAGAGCTGGGCGCCTGCGACGGCCTGCTTGCCGACAGCACCGAGCACTCCGGTCAACGGCATTGGCAGACCAATCTTAACGACCTCTTCGGCAAATGCAGACATTGGCGCTAACGCGCCAAAAGCAACGAAAAGACCGGTTACCAGCTTTCGAAACTTTTCCATGGGCCCTCCAAAGCACTGCTCGGCCCGACCGTCCCCAGCACGGGTCGCATCCTCCAAGAGTTCGCCGACAGGGTCCTAGCGCCCCTTCATTGTAGTCTACGCACCGCTTGGTATATCTGTGAAATGGAAATATCATATTCGTGATATTTGAATTATGGATGACTAGCCATGCACCCCCAAGGCCGTCCTCTGAGTCGTCAAATTGATCTCAATCTGCTGGAGCTGTTTGACATCACGTTTCGAACCCGCAACTTGACCGCCACCAGCATGCGTCTCGGTCTTTCTCAGCCGGCGGTCAGCTATGGCTTGGCGAAGCTGCGCAAGATGTATGGCGACGCGCTGTTCGTGCGCATGCAGCGAGGGGTGCAGCCGACCCCGATTGCGATGCAGCTTGCCGGGCCGATCGCCGCCGCGATGCAAATCGTGCGTAGCACGATCAAAAAGGTCGAATTCGTACCAAGCGAGGCCCGCCGCACTTTTCGGGTGGCGATGTCCGACATCGGCGAGCGTTATTTCCTGCCGCGTTTGGCGCAGCGGCTGAGCGTTGATGCGCCCCATGTCACGGTCGAGACCCTGTCACCCGGATTTGCGGAGCTCACTGACGGGCTCGCCTCCGGGGACATCGATCTGGCAATCGGCTTTATTCCCGGCATGGGCAAGCAGATCCATGAGGAGGTGCTGTTTAGCGAACAGTTTGTCTACCTGATGCGCAATGGCCATCCTGCAGCGCAAGACGATCTGACGGTCGCTCGCATACGCAAGCTGCGCCACGTGGTGGCCGGCCCGCCAGGCACGCGGCATTTGCATGCCGTCGAAAAAGTGCTGACCAGCCCACAGGTTCGTTCCGAAATCGTGCTGCACGTGACGAGCTTTCTTTGTGTTGGATCGATCGTCGCCGACACCGATCTAGTCGCCCTGGTGCCTAGCAACCTGGCTGCGCTAGTCGCCAATAACCTGAACCTGTGTGTCTGCAGGCCGAAGCTGAAGTTCCCGGCCTTCGACATATGCATGTACTGGCATCGGCGTTTGCACCAAGACCCGGCTTCGGGCTGGCTGCGTAAGACGGTCTTTGGCTTGTTCGGCAGCAATTCGGCGCGCTCGACGTCACGATCAGGCCGCCATTCGGCTCGCGCGTGAAGGCCGTAATCACGCCTCACATTGCAGGTCTGTGACGTACTTGACAGTTCAACCGACGGCGAAAAGCCTCGCTGTCGGGAGCATCGCGAAGCGGTCACAGACTTACCGATTGGGGCGTGATATTCTTCACCCAAATTGCAGAGAGGGCTCCAAAATGAACCGGCGCAAGCTCGTTCCGAAGGAATTGTTCCAGCAAATCTTGCGGCTGATCGATGGACTGCGACCAAGACCAGCCCCAACGTAGCAACTGGAGAAGCGGATGCGTCATCACGACGGAAGGAGTGTGCCTGGATGCCGGGAGAAATAGCCAGATCGCCAGATCGGACATCGTTCGGGACGGCTGCAACGCCGGAAGCACTGCGCCGGCCGCCTGTGGCTTCCCGGACACCCCGCCGCTTGCTATCGTCCACGCCGTTCCAGAGTTCATCTGGGGAATGTCGGGTTAAATCCTTTGCCATGTGGGCGATCAATCCCCGGCTACACACTGTCGCGATTGGATCGGCTTCACGACGGCCGTTTTTGTTTGCGAAATTCCCCGGCATAGGCAAACGACCCACCGCACAGGAGCATCTGCTAGTGCCGCCAGGAGTGCGTTGACCAAAAATGATATCCGTGCGGACTTCGCTAATTGTGAGTCTTGCGGTGCTGATCGCGTTCGCCGGCCAACCACATTCTGCGGTGGCCGCCGACGCGGTCAAGCTTAGCCTTGCCGCGACCGACGACCCGGTTTACCTGCCGTTCTTCGTTGCGCTCGACAAGGGCTATTACCGCGCACTCGGCCTTGAGGTCGAGCCTGTTTATGCCGGCGGCAGCACTGCGACGGCGGGGTTGATCTCCGACTCATTGCAATTCAGCACGTCGACGGGCTCCGCCGTCACCGCCATCCTCAGGGGTGCGGCGCTCAAGATCGTGATGAACCTGACCGAGCGCGTGCCCTGGAAGCTGTGGGCGATAAGCCCGGATATCCAAACGTTGCGGGACCTCAAGGGCAAAGCGGTCAGAATACAGACCTACGGCGACCTTTTCGAGATGTCCATGCGCACAGCGTTGATGCAGGCCGCAATGGACAGCGACGCGGTCGTCTATGTCCAGCTTGGTTTCGGCAGCGGCCCGCGGCTCGCGGTGTTGCGGACCGGCTTGTTGCCCGCCGTGTTGCTGACCAATCTTGAAGAAAAAATAGCTCGCGAACGCGGCCAGCTGGGCCAAGCCCATGTTCTGGTCGATATGAGCCGGGAAATCCGCACGCCAAACAACGGCCTTGCGACATCCGACAGCCTGCTTGCGGAGAACCCGGCAATGGTCGGACGAATGCTGCGCGGGACGCTGATGGCGGTGCAATACATCAAGGCTTATCCCGACGGCGCGCTGCAAATCCTGTCGCACCATGCACCGGACATTTCACCGTCGATCTTGCGGGAGACCCTCCAGGAATTCGCCGGCACGATGCTCGAAGACGGCATAGCATCGCGAGAGGCGCGGACATCGGAAATTGCTGTCCGTTGCTCGATTGTCGGCCTGTCGCCACAGCAGGCACCGTCCGAAGCTGCCGTCGTCGATTATTCGTTGGTGAAGCAGGCCGCAGACCAACTGCGCGCGAGCCAATGGGCGCCGGCGGAATAGGGCGGCGGTGTTCCGTTCTTAGCAAAATCCGCCATTAAAGCCTTGATCGCGACGGATCGGCCGCGGTGACTTCTACGCCGATCGTTATTTTTCCATTTACCTGCTTTCGGCGCTTGCGCCCCGTCCACTCTTTGACGTGATCCTGTCGAGCCCGCCCAAGCATGCGGGTGAGCCGCGCAATCTCGCCGATCGTGGTTGGCACGCGGGCCCGGCCTATCGCGACATCGCCGCCTTATTCGACCAGTCTCGCGAACGCCTGAAACCCGGCGGGCGGCTCTACGTCATGGTTTCGTCCGATTCCGACCTTGATCTATTCGGTCGGCTGATCATCGGGGCCGGATTCCGTGCGCGCCGAAGCCTTTTCCTGCAGGAGTGGATCACGGCGGTCGGTGCAAAGACCGTCTATATCGAGCCCAGGCAGTCCCTGGGAAAATGGCTACGTCGAAAGCTTCAAAGCGCGCCTGCGCGATGAACTGCTCGATGGCGAAATCTTCTACACGCGGCGCGAGGCCCAGATCGTCATTGAAAGTTGGCGGCGCCACTTCAATGCAATCCGGCCGCATGAATCGCTCGGCTACAAGCCACCAGCACCCGAGGTGTTCGTGCCTGCCTTCGCCGCCTGGCCGGCTGCGCTCCGTCGACCGGCTCCGCCGGCCACGCTCCCGCTGGCGCAACGGCCAACTCTAAACTAACATTCCACCCGGACCACTCAGTGGGGACCGATCAGGGGCAGGCCGCAGCATGCAGGGAAAAATCGCGCTGGAAGAGCATTTCGCTGTCGACGAGCCGGACAAGGATGCTGCTCGCCGTCTTCAGGGCGCCGCGTCATGGGCTGAGACGGCAAGGCGACTTGTCGATTTTCACGACCTCCGGCTCAAGGACATGGACGCCTGTGACGTCGAATACGCCATCCTTTCGCTTAACGCGCCGGCGGTGCAAATGATCCTCGACACCGACAAGGCGATTACGACAGCACGGCGCTATAACGATTTTCTGGCGGAACAGGTCGCCAAGCGGCCCGATCGTTTCGGCGGGTTCGCGGCGCTGCCGATGCAGGACCCTGAGGCGGCGGCGGCGGAGCTCGCCCGCTGCGTCAAGGAACTTGGCTTCCCGGGGGCTCTGGTCAACGGCTTCACGCAAAAGGACGTCTCGGATTCGGTGGTGTTTTATGACACCCCCGAATACCGGCCCTTTTGGGCCCAGGTGGAAGCGCTCGACGTGCCATTCTACATGCATCCGCGGACGACGATTTACGAGCGTTCCCACCATTACGATAGCCATCCGTGGCTGTTCAGTTCGGCCTGGGGGTTTGCGGTCGAGACCTCGATCCACGTGTTGCGGCTTATTGGCTCGGCGTTGTTCGACGAATTCCCAAAACTGCAAATCGTCATCGGCCATCTGGGCGAACGTATTCCCTTCGATATGTGGCGCATCGACCATCGGATCGCGACCATCCCCTCCGGCTATCCGGCCAAGAAGCCAATGAGCGCTTATATGCGGAGCAACGTTCACATTACCACCAGCGGAAATTTCCACGACGCAACACTGCAATGCGCTGTCGCCGAGATGGGGATCGAGCGGACGCTATTTGCTATCGATTACCCGATGGAGGTGATGGCGGCCGGCGTCGACTGGTTCGATAAGACACCAGTGTTCTCGGACGAAGAGCGCATCAAGGTAGGCCGCACCAACGCCATCAAGCTGTTCAAGCTGGATTTGGAACCTTAAGCAAGGCTCCAACATAGGTTCGGTGTAGATGGCCGCTCACCAACCTAACATCGCAAGATCGGCGCGTTCATTACCGAAGGCACCTGGGGCGCCCAAATCATCGACGAGTTGAAGCCTCATGAAGGCGAGCACCTCATGCAACATTGGTATGATAAGCCTCCGGCGAGTACTGGGGAATTGGCGATATCGAGACGGCCGGTACAACTGTTTAGCCCGGCCATGACGTGAAGACTGTTATTGCGTCCCCGTAAGGCCGGCCTGCTGCACGACTTTGCTCCAGCGCCCGATCTCCGCGCGCACGAACGCGCGTAGCCCGTCGATCGACGGATTGTCGGTCGGGATCATGCCGTGGTTAAAGATCTGCTCCTTGATCTCAGACGTCTGCAGCAGGCCTGTCAGATCGCTATGCAGCTTGTCGGCGATCGGCTGCGGCGTCTTGGCGGGGGCCACGATCATCTGCCACGATGCCGCGTCGAAGCCGGGCACGCCGACCTCGTTGAGCGGCGGCACGTCGGGGAGCGCCGGAAAACGCGTCTTGGTCGAAATGCCGAGCGGACGGACCTTGCCGGCCTGGATGATTCCGAGCGACGGACCGATATCGACGAACATCAGCGGCACCTGACCAGCCACGACATCGTTGAGCGCCGGCATGCTGCCGCGATAGGCCACCGGCGACATTTCGATGCCGGTCATACTTTTCAACAACTCGGCGAACAGATGATGCGGAACGCCCGGCCCGGCGGTCGCATAGGACAGCTTGCCGCCCTGCGCCTTGGCGTAGGTGGCGAGGTCCGCGATCGAGCGCACCGGCAGATCGGGATTGACCACAAGCACGAACGGTGTCTGCGCGGCCAGCGCCAGCGGTACGAAATCGGCGGCCGGATCGTAGGGCAGCGTTTTGAACAGGCTGACGTTGACGGCCATGGTCGCGCTCGGCGCGATCATCAGCGTGTAGCCGTCGGGCTCCGCGTTCGCGACCGTCACCGCTGCGACCACGCCGCCGGCACCCGGCCTGTTCTTGACGATGAGCGGCTCGCCCCAGCTCTGCTCCAGCTTTTGCCCGAGCAGGCGCGCAAGAATGTCGCCGGAGCCGCCCGGCGTGAACGGAACCACCATGGTCACCGGCCGCTCCGGATAGGTCTGCGCCGCGGCGGCGCCGGCGCATGCCAGGACCGCAGCGGCGGCAATCATGTGCGCGAATTTCATCATGGCCATGGATCGGGTTTTCCTACAGCGCCTCGCCCTTGATCCGGGATTCCCCGGATGAACACCGAACTAACCTGGACAGTAGCGACTTTCTGGACTGCTCGGAAGCCCAGATTTGAGGTACGGGCTCGATAATCACAATGCGGGTGGTGGTTTGTGAGGTTAATATTGTTAGTACGGTAGTCGAAGGCAAGCTGCCTTGATCCTGGTCAATGACCGGATCGATATTGGTGCTTTCAGTGCAACGTCACTGCAACGGTACGTACAGTGAGTGGTTGAAAAAGTGATGAGGAAACTCGAAGGAAAAATCGCGCTCATTACTGGCGGCAGCCGTGGCATCGGTAGCATAGCGGTCATGTAAATCATTATGCTCGCCACCACGGCGTCGTCATTCATGAGTTTGCTGAGGCTGAGACTGGGGAGGGGGTCCAGACGACGATCCGGGTCATCTATCACAACATCGTAGAACTGGTTCAAGACAAAGAGCGGATTCAGCAATTCGCGGACGCTCTAGAAATATCTCATCGAAACGTTCGCAAGGACTCCTGCGGTCAATGGACGATCAGCGGCAAAGGTGGTCACTTGCAGACGTAGGCTTTCAAAAGCTATCGTTAGTTTGGAAACACCCAGATCGCACGCCAACCGAAGCTCGAGGAACCAATGGACTATCGTGAAATCAGTGAGATCCGTGATGGAATGCGGATTGATTGGGATATGCCGATCATAATGGATGACGGCGTTGTACTGCGTTGCGATATTTATCGCCCCACGACTTCGGGCAGGTATCCGGTGATCATGACCTATGGTCCTTACGGCAAGTGGCTGCATTTCGAGGATCTTTACACCGAACAGTGGCGGCGTATGTGCGCCGACCAACCGGACGTTCCAACAGATTCGACCAATAAATATCAAAATTGGGAGGTCGCCGATCCGGAGAAGTGGGTGCCGGACGGCTATGTGTGTATCCGCGTCGATAGCCGCGGCGCCGGTCGTTCGCAGGGTTTGATCGACATTTGGTCATTACGCGAAGCGAAAGATCTGGCGCAGTGCATTGATTGGGCCGGCACACAGTCTTGGTCAAACGGCAAGGTCGGGCTCAACGGCATTTCCTACTACGCCGAAAACCAGTGGCAAGCGGCCGCCCTTCAGCCCAAGCATCTCGCTGCAATCTGTACGTGGGAGGGCGCTGCCGACTTTTATCGCGATATGGCGCATCACGGTGGAATTTTCTGCCGCGGCTTCGTAGAGGATTGGTCGAAATCGCAGGTCTATAGGGTGCAGAACGGTCGCGGCACACGAGGCTTTAGGAGCCGCATGACGGGCGACTGGGTCTCCGGACCGGAAACCTTGTCGGACGAAGAACTCGGCGCAAATCGCCGCGATTTTTATGAGGACTGTCTCGCGCACAAGCTTGACACCGATGATTACTGGCAGTCGCGCATGCCTGACTGGCGTAACGTAAATACGCCGATCCTGTCGTCTGCTAACTGGGGCGGACAGGGTTTGCATCCCCGCGGAAATTTCGAAGGCTTCGTCCGCGCGGCCTCAACAGAAAAATGGCTCGAAGTCCATGGTATCGAGCACTGGACGCATTTCTACACGAACTATGGTTTGAATTTACAAAAGAAATTCTTCGGTCACTTCCTCAAAGGGGAAGATACCGGCTGGGGTAAGCAGCCGAAAGTTCAGCTGCAGGTTCGCCATCCCGGCGGGAAATTTGTTGAGCGGCACGAAAATGAATGGCCGCTCGCGCGTACGCAATGGACCAAATTCTATGTCCACCCGGGTGATTGGACGATGTCGAATTCGCCGCAGCAATCCGCGGCCGCTGTCACCTATGGCGGTTACGGTGAGGGCGTGACCTTCATCACCGAGCCGCTGGCGCAAGACGTTGAAATCACGGGACCGATCGCAGCAAAGCTGTGGCTGTCGTCGAAGACGGAAGACGCCGATCTGTTTTTGATCGTGCGCGTCTTTACGCCTGATCTCAAAGAAGTCACCTTCCAAGGCGCCCTCGACGTCCACACGCCGATTGCGCAAGGCTGGCTGCGCTGCTCCCATCGCAAGCTCGACCCGAAACTGACGCTGCCATACCGTCCCTACCACACGCACGACGAGGAGCAGAAGCTCACGCCAGACCAGGTCTACGAGGTGGACGTCGAGGTTTGGCCGACCTGTATCGCGGTGCCGAAAGGCTATCGGCTCGCACTGTCCGTGCGCGGCACTGACTATGTCTTCCCGGGGGAGCCGGGTGCCGGCTTGGAAACGCTCGGCAAAGTGTGGACTGGGGTAGGCCCGTTCACCCATGACGATCCGCGCGACCGACCACCCGCGGTGTTCGGCGGCGACGTCACGCTGCACGCCGGACCGGATCGGCAAGCCCACGTGCTGCTTCCGATCATTCCCAAAAATTGAACATACGAACGCAGTTTCCAGGAGCTAAGAATCATGAGCTATCGTGAGGTCAGCGAAATCCGCGACGGCATGCGAATTGATTGGGACATGCCGATCACGATGGATGACGGGCTGGTGTTGCGCTGCGATGTATTTAGGCCGGTCAAGAAGGGTCGCTATCCGGTGCTGCTGAGCCACGGCCCATACGGCAAATGGCTGCACTTCGAAGACGGCTACAAGACCGCCTGGCAGCGCATGGCAGAAAAGCATCCGGATGTGATGGGGGGCTCGACTAACAAGTATCAGAGCTGGGAAGTGTGCGACCCTGAGAAGTGGGTGCCCGACGGCTATGTTTGCGTGCGTGTAGATTCGCGCGGCTGCGGGCGCTCCGCAGGTTATGTCGAACATTGGTCGCCGCGCGAAACAAACGACTTCTATAATTGCATCGAATGGGCTGGCGTACAGCCCTGGTCGAACGGCAGGGTTGGCCTCACCGGCATTTCCTACTATGCGATCAATCAGTGGCAGGTGGCTAGTCTGCAGCCCAAGCATCTCGCCGCCATCTGCGTCTGGGAAGGCTTCGCCGATTTTTATCGCGAGCTGAGCCACAACGGCGGCATCTACAATACCTTCGCCCAAAACTGGTATGACATGCAGGTCAAATCAGTTCAGTACGGTCTCGGCACCAAGGGACAACGCAGCCGCATGAACGGCGATTGGGTATCCGGCCCGGAGACTCTGACTGCTGAGCAGATGGCGGCCAACCGCTACGATCTCGGTAAGACCTATTTTGCTCATCCGTTCGACGACGATTTCTACAAGGCGATGCGGCCAGACTGGTCGAAGGTAAAAGTGCCGCTGCTCTCAGCGGCAAACTGGGGCGGGCAGCCGCTCCACCCGCGCGGCAATTTCGAAGGATTTTTCCGCTCAGCGTCGAAGCAGAAATGGCTCGAAGTGCACGGCATCGAGCATTGGACGCATTACTACACTGACTACGGCGTCGGCTTGCAGAAGAAGTTCTTTGGATATTTTCTTAAGGGCGAGCGGAACGGATGGGATAAGCAGCCGCGCGTTCAACTCAACGTGCGTCACCCGGGTGAAAGATTTGAAATTCGTCACGAGAATAGCTGGCCGCTACCGAGCACACAGTGGACCAAGTACCATCTCGCTGTTGGCGCGCAGAAACTTGTCACGGCATCAGCCAAGGGGTCTTCGACAGTCACCTTCGATGCGATGGGCGACGGCGTAACCTTCCTTACCGATCCGATGCCGGAGGCGACCGAGATTACCGGACCGGTGGCTGCCAAACTTCAGATCTCATCGTCGACTACTGATGCGGATATTTTCGTAGTTCTGCGTGTATTCTCGCCCGACATGAGGGAAATAGTATTTCAGGGTGCGCTCGACCCGCACACCCCAATCGGGCAAGGTTGGCTACGCGCCTCACACCGCAAGCTTGACAAGAAGCTCAATCTGCCGTTCCGGCCTTATCACACACACGACGAGAAGCAGCCGCTTAAGTCCGGCGGGATCTACGAACTCGACATCGAAATCATTCCGACCTGCATCGTCGTACCGAAGGGCTATCGCGTGGCACTGAGCATACGCGGCTGCGATTACGTCTACCCAGGCGGTTCCGGTGGCAGACTCTCCAATATGAAGAACGAGTTCACGGGCAACGGTCCATTCCTGCACAACGACCCACGCGATCGTCCAATGAGCATATATGGTGGCAAGACTACAATTCATCTCGGCGACGGACGAGAGAACTTCTTGTTGTTGCCTATCATTCCCGCCCGGCGGACAAAGCCAAAGTGGATCAAAATAAAAAAATCAAATAAGGGCAACCGGACATCCCGACCGCATTCCCGCGGACTGTGAAGTACTTCACAGACCCCGATGTCTATCCGCCCAGCCAACGTGATTGCAGGCGATGACCGCTCCAGTTCCGCCGAGCTGAAGAAAGTCGGGCCGATTGATAACCTCCGGCTTGCCGACACGCTCAATGAGAACCTTTAGGCCAGGCGAGATGACCGTGAGAACGTTCATGCAGCATGCCCTGACTGATAGCGTCTCTATAAATACCATACGCGCCAACGCAGCGCCTGCTACATTTCGATGCGCGTTGAGTCCGCCGTTGCAATCGCGCTCCGTGCCTGCCCAATGTCTCCTGTGGGATCGACGCTTGGGCCTCAAATCCAAATTGCGGACGCTACAACAGGCCTCGCGTCCTTTGGCCGCGCGGTGATCGCATGCGCGCCCCAAGTTAACGGACGTACCAGGGAGCAAGCCAATGGCGAAAGCGAATCATCAGCGATCGGATACTGACGGCGAAGATCGCCAAGCAGAGCACGTATACCAGGGATGCATTCTCGTTGAGTTCGTTCGATTTTGTGAACACCGACATCCCCATGCCGTTAACGCTGGCCAGAATCTCGACGGCGATGGCGTTGGTGATGCCGCGCGCAAAGCCGAGCTCGATGCCGGCCACGATGTAGGGCGTGGCGGAGGGCAGCGCGATGCCGAACCAGACATTGTGCGTGCGCGCGCCGAATATTTTTCCGACATCCAGGTAGTCCTTGGAGATCGCCCGCGTGCCGTCCGCCGTGGTGACGGCAACCGGCAGGAACACCGAAATCACGACGATCACTAGCCGCGCCGCCGGCTGGTAGCCGACCCAGAGGATGACGATCGGCACCAGCGCGATCAGCGGCAGGGCATAAAGCGCGCGGATATAGGTGGAGAGAAACCAGTCGAGCTCGCGCACCCGGCCCATGGCAACGCCGATGAGGATCCCCGCCACGCTCCCGATCACGACGCCCTCCATGATCGCGCCGAGGGTGGCCGCAACATCAGACCAAAATTCCCCGGCCGCTATGGTGGACGGGATCGCCATGACAATCCCGCTCGGCCTTGCGACGAATTCGGGAAGATGGGTCCGCACCCACGCTTCCCAGATGACAACCAGCACCGCCCCGGCCACCACCGGCGCTAGACGCTCGCGCGTGATCAAGCCGCTGCCCCAGGTCCAACGCGCCGCCGGTGCCGCTTCTATCCGACTGCTGTATGTCGCCATCTCACCAGATATCGTTCGATCAGTTCGCCGACGCCGACCAGTACCACCGCAATCGCGGAGATAAATATCGTGACGGCGAGCACCCAGCCCGAGTCGACGACGGTGGTCCCTTGCAGAAGAACCGCGGCCACGCCATCGGGGTTGAGGAAGAACTCGGCGACCAGCGTGCCGACCATCGACAGCGCGATCGATTGCTTGATGCCCGACATCGCGTAGGGCGTAACATAAGGCACGATCACGTCGCGCCAGAGCTGTCCCTCGGTTGAGCCGAAAATTGCCGCCACGTCGAGATGCTGGCGCGGAATACTTCGCGCGCCTTCCGTCACCCCGATCAGGATCGGGAAGATCGAGATCAATACCGATACCAGCACCCGCGAACCGAAATCGAAGCCGAACATCACCGACACGAACGGCACCAGCGAAATCGTCGGCGTCGCGTACAAAGTGTAAATGTACGGCTCAAAGGCGGCGGCTATCAGCTTTATTCGCGCCAGCAAAAGGCCGACGGTAACGCCGACCACGATGTTGATGGCGAGCGTGACGCCGTAAAGTTTTCCCGACACCGCCAGCCCCGGCAGCAATGGGCCGCTTTGCAGCATTTCCCACAGCCGGCCCATCGTGGTCGTGAACGGAACGAAAAGGACGCCAAAGCTGTTGCCGAGCGCCTGCCACACGCCGAGCAAAAGCAAAATGCTCAGCGCGTAGCAGGCAAGTCGGATCCACCAGGCATTGACGATGCGGAAGCGCGCGAGCCGTCCTTCGAAGGATTCTGCCCTTCCGGCCGTTGTCATTTTTAGTCCCCGCGCGCTTGCGGCCGTCATTGCAAGTCTACTGCTTCATGCCGCCTATTTTCTCGACCCGCTTCATGGCCTCGGCATAAAACGACTTGTCCACGATCTTGTCGTAGCTCGGCTTGGCGTCGGGCTTCATCAAGCCATCCTTCACCATTTCATCGACCTGGCCCATCATCTGCTTTTCGTCCAGGCCATCATTGTTGACCCAGTAATTGATCTTTTGGAACGACTCGATGGCGGCACTGGCCACGCTGACGTCGATCTGGCTGGCGTTTGCCGCAATCTTGGCGAACTCCGCCTGGTCGGCCGGGGCGGTGCTGCTCATCAGCCTTTGGGTGAGAATCCAGCCCTCGAGGAAGCGAACGACGCCTTCCCGGTTGTCCGCGATGGCCTTCTTGCTGGCCAGCACCGATCCGTAATGCAGCCCCTCTTTGATCGATGCCGGGACAGGAATCAGATGCCATTGCTTTTTGGTCTGGAACTCGACTTGCGCCAGTTCATCGACATGAAACACGCCGGCATGGACTTGGCCGGCAATGCCCGCCTTCACCAGCGGCGCATTGGCGAGGTCGATCGGTGTCATATCGGTCAGCGTGAGGCCGCATGATTCGGCGACAGCCTTCAAAAACAGCCAACGAGCGTTGTTGATGCCGTCGGCCGCGACGGTCTGGTCCTTGAGGTCCTTGCAGCCTGTCACGCTCGGAGTATCCGATGCGATGATCCAGTCTTGGTTGGGCATGCCGGCCATCACCACGATGGGCGCGCCCGCCGCGATCAGATTGACCGCAACCGGCGTCGCGGTGTAGCCGACCTGCACGTCGCCGGTGAGGACCGACTTTGCGGTATCGGTGCCGCGCTGGAACCAGCGGAAGGTCATGTCGAGGCCGACCTTTTTCCAGTAGCCCATGACCTCGCCGACATCGGCAAAGGTGTTCGAGAAGATCGGGGGACGCCCGATCGCCGAGGACGCGAGCTTGATGTCCTGAGCACTTGCACTGGTGGGAACGCAGAACGTCATCGCCGCAAGCGCGAGCATTGCGCTTAGCAGCGATTTTTTCGGCACGAGGCCTGATTCAGTCGCTTTACTCATGGTTGGTCTCATCCCTGTGTGTTTAACGTTGACGTCTTTTTGAACGCTTCTTGTCGCACGGTCACTGTACGTGCGATTCAATTCTTTCCCGTTGGTCGAACAGGTCATGCCAGACCTGTTCACGAAGGTTGATGAAGGTCGGGCTCGACACCACGCTGCGGTCGCGTGGCCGCGGCAGGTCTACTTTGCGCACGGCCCGCACATGCGCAGGACGGCCCGCCAGCACCACGATGCGGTCGCCCATCAGCACCGCCTCGTCGATGGCGTGGGTGACAAACATCGTCGCGGTCGGCCGGCTGTCCCAGATGCGCAGCATTTCGAACTGGAGCTGCTCGCGCGTCTGCGCGTCGATCGCGCTGAAGGGCTCGTCCATGAGCAGGAGCTTCGGTTCCATCACCAGCGCGCGCGCCAGGCCGGCGCGTTGTTGCATGCCGCCGGAGAGCTGATGCGGATAAGATTTCTCGAAACCCCTGAGCCCAACCAGATCGATCGCCTCCGCGACGCGGCGTTCGACCTCTTCCTTGGGGGTGCGGCGCAGTTTCAGGCCGTAGGCAATGTTGTTCCAGAGGTTTTTCCACGGAAACAGCCCGAAGTGCTGGAACACCATCGACACGATCGGCAACGGCTTCTTGACCATCTGCCCGTCGATGCGAATCGCGCCGTCGTTGAGCTGGTTCAATCCGCCAACGCAACGCAGCAACGTGGTCTTGCCGCACCCCGACGGCCCGACGATGCTGACAATCTCCGAACTGCCGACGGTGAGGCTCAAGTCCGCGAGCACGTCGAGGTGCCCGTAGCGTAGGCACGCATTCTCGACCACCAGGCGCACTTCTCCGGAACAGTCCATCGATCCTTACCTATGCCGAGAGCGCAAACAACTCCAACAGGCCGCTGCGGTTCGCGTGCTCCTCCCAAGCAACGTGCTCGATCATTATCGGCCGGCCTGCGCTTCCCTTGCGCTCTCTTATTAGTTTTTCTTGTTGCCGCAGCCTATCGGCTCGATCCGCCAAGAGCAATCGGGGTCACGTCCCGGCTGGTGGTGTAACTGGGCGACAGCAAGCCGCGAGCGAACGCGCCGCAACGTAGCGCCGCAGCGAGCGAGCGGCTCGCGGTGGCCATCGCGAATCTTCGGTAGGGGTTCGTCGCTGAACCGAGCAACCGGATCGAGAATCCAGCGATGACCGACGATATGATGACCCTTCGCACGCTTCTGGAAAAGAACTCCGACGCAGACCTGCTGCACGAGATGATCCCGACCGCGCGTCTATCTTGCAGGAAGGGCGGAAACGCGCCAATAATCACGCCAGTTCGGGATTCATCTAGTACCCGGAATCACAGGTCCGCGAAACATGGTTTGAGGCGTTTCTGATGGACTTCGGATTTTGTCCAGACGAAGGGACGCGCGGTTTCGTTGTAGGTGCGGATGAAGGCGTCGATATG
>Ga0074044_10001343_pt1 | contig 22381 bp, 14 predicted proteins | sample BogForMeECP23OM1_FD_94443 | JGI IMG/M metagenome (GOLD analysis project Ga0074044, IMG submission 94443) | Bog forest soil microbial communities from Calvert Island, British Columbia, Canada - Bog Forest MetaG ECP23OM1 | ecosystem: Environmental > Terrestrial > Soil > Wetlands ... | reverse complement strand
TCCGGGGCAAGATTTCGATGCAAGCAAACTTGATCCGGCGGTGGCGAAGGGACTTGTCAGAGTTCCCAAAGACGCGAATGAAAAGATCATGGGCTATTTGAAGGAAAGCCCCGTCACCGGCGATTCGAAGATCATCGACGGCTGGTTCTTCTCAACCAAAACTGGCCTCTACGGTACCAATTACCTTATGCGGGCGCTGATTACGGCCATCGGCCTTGGAGCGAATCGGCCGCAGGATGCGGTGTACCCGACGTCCGAGGGCCCGGATATGCTCAGCAAGTACAGCGGCGAGAACAAATACGTCATGCACTTCAACAAGGGTGAATTGCCGCCAGTCGATGGGTTTTGGTCGCTCACCATGTACGACACCAACTATTTCTTCGTACCGAATCCACTCAACCGCTACACCGTGAGCCAGCGCAACAAACTTAAAGCTAACGCCGACGGGTCAGTGGACCTCTATATTCAGAACGACTCACCCGGCAAGGGCAAAGAGGAAAACTGGTTGCCTGCGCCGAAGGGCAATTTCATTCTGATGATGCGATTGTATTGGCCAAAGGAAAAAGCCCCGAGCATTCTGGATGGGTCTTGGAAGATCCCCGGAGTGAGCAAAGTCAACTAACTACGAGCAGAGTGGAGGCGCACAACGCGCCTCCATTTCCAATTCCTACCCAAAAGTCTGCTAAGTCGCAGTAAGTCGCGTTACCAGACAAGTAGGGTCCGTCTCAGAAAATGTCTCTCGAGAAGTCACCCAGTAGAGCCGGGACGTATGGCCTACACCCTGGAAATGCTCGCGCGACCGACCTGCTCAACCTTAGCTCTGCCCTCGGAGTCACGATTTAGGAAACTACTCACTATAGCAGTCCGCTGAGTTGAACGAATCTGTCAGTCGCGGACGACGGAAACTTTGGCCGCGGGGACTTCGAGGCGCATCAGGCGATGATTGGAGTCGAGGTAAAGATCGATTTCGAGATCGGTGGTATTGACGCGAAAGCTCTCGTAGGATTTCCCATCGACCGTCGTCGAGCCCGTGGCTTCCGCGGTGATGGTGCCGGGCATCAATTCCTGCGGAATAAAAACAGGGAAAGTTTGTGGGCCGCGTTTGGACCAGTCATAGAGGCGTGCCAGAACGGCGTACTGATGATAGAGGTTGTTGTCCAGTACGGCGATGATGGATGTTCCGAAGGTAAAGGTTTGATCGTAGGGGTGGGCGCCCTGCATTTGCAGAGTCATTTTCGCGACGCCGTCGGCGAAGACGATGTTCGCACCATTGGTTTTATCGGCTTGCGAGGTCCACTCGTAGCTGATGGGCGCGCCATCGGGCTGAAGAGTGAGCGAGCCGAAGACTTTGCTGGCAGCGCTTTGCGCTGGCTTGATGTCGGCGTTGCCTTTGGCGAGCCAGCCGCCGGCGGAGGGTGTGATTTCGAACTCTTCATGGCCGACAGTCTGTCCATCGAGCTTGATGGTGAGCTTCCCTTTGTCTTGAGCGAAAACGGAGCCGGCCGGCACGGCGGAATTCTTTTTTTGAGCGGCGAGGCCTGCGGCGGTGCACGCAAGAATCAGAGCAACGCTGAGGGAGAAAGAGAATTTGGGCCAAGGGCCGGAAAGCTTTTTATTCATGAAATCCCCCTTCGCAGCAGCCCGCGAAGCAAGACATAAAATTTATGGAGAAAGAATCTCCGATGCTTATTCTAGCGGAGGCTGGTTAAGAATTTGGTTTTTCGACGACGAGATGTGCTTCGCTGCCACCTGCCACGACGATGCCGCGGCGGAGGATTTCCGCGACGACCTGCGTGGGATCCCCAGAACTATCCACACGATGATCAGCCTGTTGATAGGAAGGAAGACGCTGCGAATGGAGTGAACGAAAGCTGGCCTCATCGCGAAAGAGCGGACGGCCAGTCATGGTCATGCAGCGCGAGAGTAAAAGCTCGATAGGAGAATCGAGCCACAGGACAGGGACGCCGGCGTTTCGCAGAAATTCCGGACAGCCCGGTTGGGCGTAGGTGCCGCCGCCCAGTGCGAGGACGGTGGCTTCCTTGAGTTCGGAAGCGCGGCCCAAGGCGGCGCGCAACTGATCCGCTTCGATCTGGCGGAAAGCTTGTTCGCCGTAACGTTCAAAAATTTGCGGGATGGCGAGGCCGGCAGATTGCTCGATGCGTTCGTCCAAGTCGACGAAGTGCCATGCGAGCTGGCGCGCGAGAAGAGTGCCAACAGTGGTCTTGCCGGAACCCATAAAGCCGGCAAGGCAGACTACCTGGGCGCGTGCGGGAAGGCCACGCAAAGGGGGCGGTTGAGTCACTGGTCTGTCTAGAGTGCGGCCACAAAGGGCACGCTATGTCCAAGCGCGAACAATTAATCGCGCTTCATAATGCGGATTGTACCACTGTAGGAGGAGAGTTCGACTTTCGCTAGGCCTTGGCCGACAGTGCCGAAGAGGCCATGGGTCCACTTCGAAGCGATGTGCTTCACGCCGTGGGAATCAGGCTTGAGAAAGGCGACCGCCTGATTATCCACAACGCCGGTGGCTGTCTGCGCCTTCAGGTCAAAGGAATCGGTGCTCGAGAAGCGCACTTCCACGAGGCCCTTGCCGCTCTTCATGGAATAGAGGCCAGTACGGACGAAGTCTCCGTCGAAGAGAACGTTTCCCGTCGTGGTCATGAGATTGACGTTGTTCAGCTGAGGCTGAAGAATCTGCGCGTTTCCGCCGATCGAGCTGAAATCGAGCTTGCCGGCGCATTGCGTGCAAACCAGCGAGCCGCTGGTCGTCTTGACAATAATGTAGCCCGAAACTTCCTTCAAATGGACATCGCCAGCGTAGCTTTCGAGTTTCATGTCGCCCACGACTTGTTCAACATAGATTAGGCCAGTCTCGGTTTTGAGTTGGAGTTCGGTTTCTTCCGGAACGGTGAGCTGCAAATCGGCTTCGAGCTCCAAGGGCTGAGCGGTGGGCTCAAGAACGATGGCAGTAACGTCGATGCGATCCCCAACTTGCTCGATCTCGAAACCAATTTTGTTGGAAGACTGCGTGCCGACGACGTCCACTTGGGCATTCTTCCAGGACTTGACCTCGATGCGGCCATTAGCCACGTTGTGAATCACGACGACAGGGCGTCCGGTGACATTGAATTGCTTTTCAACGCGCTGTACGGTGCCAGCGGCGCGTGCGGGCGCGGCGCTCGAGAAGAAAAGTCCGGCGCTTAGAACCGGCAAAATGCTCCTCTTCCACCAACTACCCTGCCCTGCCGCGGACATCTCCATCATTCGAAGGCACATGTCAGTTTATGCTCCTTCCGCGTTCAATCATCGCGGACAGTAATTCGGCTTTTTGCTGGTAGGCGGCGGACAAATATTCGCGTGTCAGCTCGTCCTGCGGCTGTTCCTTGAGGTGCTTCTCGCACTCAGCGATAAACTCGTTCACTTTTTTCAGATTGTCGCGCAACGATGCATCGATGGGGGAAGTGCTCGTGAGAATCATGCCGGTGGCGACCGGCTCCTGATCGTTCAGATCCCGCGCCGTGCGATCAAACTCTCCGGATGGCTGCGGGACTGTCGGCGGCGCGACGTTAGGTTCGGTGACCGGCTTTTTCGCGGGAGCGATCACGGGCCGGACCGCTGCGGACTGGGCGGGCGGCTCTACTCGCGTGGTCCGGTCGCTGCGAATCTGAAAAACTGCGGCAGCAGCGATGAGTATGCCAACCATGGCTGTGGCAAGCACGCGGTTGCTGAAGAAGGCGCTGACGGATTGCCACCAGGAAACCGGCTCGACGGGAATGACGTCTGCCGGAGTTCTAATGATGCCTTCCTCTTCCAATTGGGCGCGAAGAGAAATCCAAACTCGGTCTGGAGGAGTAATCTCCGGCGGCAACTTCTTCGCCGCGTCCACGAGACTGGTGAGGTCCGCAATGTAATTGCGGCAATCGCGGCACTCCGCCAAATGCGCGCGGGCCTCTTTGGGAAGAGGCTCCAGCCCCTCTTGCTCCAACACAAGTTCTACGTCTTTGCACTGCATGGCACTTCGCTCCGCGGCTAAAGACCTGGTAGCCTTCCCGCTCGACTACTTCATTGCCTACTAAGACGCTTTCCCGGCCCAGACAGTTGGCTGCATTCTAGCTCAATCGCCGAGACCAGCTTGCGTTTTTGCAGCGTGACGTTCCGCCCGAGCCTGATCGCGCAAATCTTCTTGAAGCAACTCGCGCAGACGCGTTCTCGCTTTGTGCAACTGCGACTTCGAATTACCTACCGAACATCCCATGATGCCTGCAATCTCGTTGTGCTCGAATCCCTGTACATCGTGCAAGACAAATACGGTCCGGTATCCGGGCGGAAGTTTCTCAATCGATCGCTCCAGGTTGACGCGATCCACGGCTCCGCTGAGCCGCAAATCGGGTGCACCAATGTCTTTCCTTGGGCCGCCAGTCTCTTCATCGGGTTCCGTCGTTTCTTCAAGAGAGGCCGCCGGGAGCGACTTCTTACGCAAACGCATCAGGACCACGTTAACCGTCATCCGGTGAAGCCAGGTGGAAAAAGCCGACTCGCCACGAAAGGTCCCGATCTTGCGGAAGAGCTGCAGGAAAGCCTCCTGCATGAGATCTTCCGCGTCGCACGGGTTGCCAACCATTCGCAGGCACAAGGCATAAACGCGGCGGCTATGGAGCTGGTACAAGTGCTCAAAAGCTGCGGCATTCCCCGCCTGAGCCAGACGGATGGCTTCCGCTTCAGTCGCCGATCTAGGTGACTGCGTGGCATTCACCCGATTAGGCGACGGTATAGCAGTCGACACACTGGGCTCGCTTAGTCGGTTCCGGGCCAACGGTCCAATTGCGGCGCATCCAACGGTTCGGATGCACCGAATACCTCCTGGAGTTGTCCTCGCAAAAGCTCACTGTTTTCAATGAAACAAGCGGGGACACTATCTTATTCCCAGGCTCTTTGAGCCTGGCGCCCAGCATTCAAGCTGGATACTTCATTCTCCCCCGATTGGGGCTACACGTCTATGGCGGAAGAAGCGATGGCTGAGGGTCAACTTCTTGGGTTTTGAGACACCCATTTGGGTATGTACGGTCGCCTGGAATGCCTCTAACTCGTTATCGGGAAGCGCCAGGAGGAAGGATTTCAACAGAACGATAGCTTCCCGAAGGCAAGTATTCAGGTCGTAATGGGCTGCGTCGACTGCTTCCCATTCGGCGCCGGATTCCATCGGGACGCCATCGGCGATCTCGGCGGCCGCCTCACAAAAATCCTGATTGAGATCTCCAACCATCTCGCCCAAGGTGCTGATCTTGTAAAGAAACTGGGACCGCTCGCTGAGCAGGATCCGGCAGAGCAAGCCACCGACGCGCGCCGCCCGCTGGCCCCTGGCACCCTGGAAATTGGCGGGGTCGAGGGGAGCGGCGTTGGGAACAGTGCCGTGATGTTTAGCGTGTTCGCCGAGGGCCCAAAGCAGGGCTACCAGAGGGTGGGCGAAACGGTTACATAAATCCGGTGTGACACAGACGGCTTGCGTGGCCTTTGCCAACTGTCCCCCTTGGCGCAGCGCAAGCGCTTCGTCCAGGGAAACACTCAACATGTTGTAGGAGATTTCCAGCTGACGTACATAGGCGCGAAAAACCTGGTCTTTTTCTTCCGGTAACCAAGCTTGCCAATCGTCTCTTACTGTCATACCGCGGGCTGAGGAGGGGCGCACACGGTCTTTCACAAGGGGTCTCCCAAGGGAACAGGACGGGCAGTATAGCAAATTCCAATTCCGAGAGAATGATTTTCTTCCTGGTGCGATTTACCTCAGATTGAAGCCCAACGGCAGGAACCAGAGGCGGAGATTCGTGCGCTGTTGCTCCAGAGAGGCGGTGACCGCTATACTCGCGTGGGTCCACTCCGAAAGGATTTCCGATTGCAATTTGAGCCCCGCGAGCAGTTTGAACAGCGCCAGAAGAAACTCGAGCAGATAGGAGCTCTCGGATATGAGCCGTTTCCGCGGGAATTTCGCTGGACGGACACTCCCGCGGCCCTTGTGGATAAGTATGGTGACAAGTCAGCCGCAGAGCTGGAAGCCGACAAGCATGAAGTGCGAGTGGCAGGACGCCTTGTTTCTTTACGGCTGATGGGCAAAGCCGGCTTCGCGAATCTGCAAGGCTCCGGCAAGCGCATACAAATCTATGTAAAGAAGGACGTTATTGGCGAGCGCGGCTTTGCGCTTTTTCTTCTTCTGGATCTTGGCGATTTAATCGGTGTTCGCGGCCACCTCTTCCGCACGAAAACCAACGAGCTCTCCATCTGGGTCGAGGAACTGACATTTCTTGCCAAGGCTCTCTTGCCCCTTCCGGAAAAGTGGCATGGACTGACAGACGTCGAGCTACGCTACCGGCAGCGCTATCTGGACCTGATTGCCAACGACAAATCGCGGCAGGTGTTCGTTGCACGAGCACGGGTTATTCAGGAGCTGCGCCGCTTTTTCGATGCGCGCGGATATATAGAGGTTGAAACGCCCATGATGCACCCCATCCCGGGAGGTGCAGCCGCGCGGCCTTTCGTCACGCACCACAATACATTGGATATCGATCTATATCTGCGCATCGCGCCGGAACTGTATTTGAAAAGATTGACGGTTGGCGGGTTTGACCGCGTGTATGAAATTAACCGGAACTTCCGCAACGAAGGGATCTCCACACAGCACAACCCGGAATTCACGATGCTCGAGTTCTACGAGGCCTACAGCAACTATCGGGACTTGATGGAAGTGAACGAAGAGCTGTTCGCCCTGCTGGCCATGAGCATCACTGGGTCGACCTTGGTGAAGTACGGCGAGCAGCAGCTGGATTTTTCCAAGATGCAGCGGCTTTCGATGCGCGAAGCGATCGTGAAATACTGGCCTGCCGGAGCGGGAACAGCGCCCACGGAAGCTGAGCTTGCAACAACCGGTGGACCGCGCGCGGCAGTCGAGCGCTACAACGCCTGGGCGAAAGGGGCGGGCGCACCTTACGCTGCTTCGAAGGGCACGTTGAAAGACGGCGAGTGGACAGGACTGCTGTTTGAAACCATGGCGGAAGACAAACTGATTCAGCCCACGATTTTGTACGATTTTCCTACCGACATTTCGCCGCTCTCGAAACAGAAACCCGAGGATCCTTCCTTAACGGAACGTTTCGAGATTTATGTGGCGGGCATGGAAGTGGCCAACGGCTTCTCGGAACTTAATGATCCCGCGGAGCAGGAGCGCCGCTTCCTGGCACAAATTGCGCAGGGCGGGGAGGAAGTGCCCAAGCAGCTCGACGTGGACTATATCCGCGCGCTTTGTCACGGCATGCCGCCCACCGCAGGCGAAGGCATCGGCATTGACCGCCTGACGATGTTACTTACCGACTCGCAGTCTATTCGCGACGTGATCCTCTTCCCGCTTCTCCGCGCAGAGGCGCGGCAAGACTCCGCTACCGAAGCGGAGGGCGGGTAAAGTATCCTTATCTCTAATGCGATTCAATCATGCGATTTGAATGGTTTGTGGCGAAGCGCTACTTGCGGTCGCCTTACCGGCCGGCAGTGCTTCGGCTGGTCACTTTATTTTCGATTCTCGGTGTGGCGGCCGGCGTCGCGACTCTCGTGATTGCGCTGGCGATGAACACGGGCTTCCGCGAGACGTTGCAGGACCGCTTGCTGGGCGTCACTGCGCACGTTTCTCTGACGCGCCCGGGCTCCGTTATCCATGACTACGAAACGTTGGCCGCGAAACTCGCGGCGATTCCCGGGGTGCGTTCCGTAACGCCCGCGACCTATCAGACGGTGCTCATGTCCTTCGGTGGCGAGGACATCGGCGTGGTGGCGAAAGGCGTAGAACCCGAGCGCGAGCGGCGCGGAGACGAAGCGCTGCAGCGGATTGTCGCGGGTAGCCTCGATTTCACACCGGATTCGGACGGCATTGATGCGCTCATAGTCGGCAAGCAATTGGCGGACGATTGGAAGATGGCCCCGGGCGACTATGTGACCTTGATCAGCCCGCAGGGGAGATTGACTCCGTTTGGCCTCATTCCACGAACGCGGCGGTATCGCGTGGCCGGCGTCTTCGATTCTGGATTTTACGATTACGACAAAAACTGGTGCTTCTTGACGATGCATGCGGCGCAGTCGCTCTCCGGCGCGACCGATGTGGTCAATGTGCTTGAATTCCGGCTAGACAATCCGGAGCGTGCTGCAGGGATTGCCCGGCAGGCTGAACAAATGGCCGGGCAGGATTTCTTGGCGACCACCTGGATCGAACAAAACTTCGCGCTGTTTCGTGCGTTACGTCTGGAAAAACTAGTCACGGCAATATTCATCGGCTTGATTACATTTGTTGCGGGATTGAACATACTCGTTGTGCTCTCGATGATGGTGACGGACAAAGCCCGTGATATCGCCGTCTTGATGTCCATGGGGACGCGCCGCGAACAGATTCGAAAAATTTTTCTGTGGCAGGGAATCGCCCTCGGGTTTACCGGGACGCTCATCGGGCTCTGTGTCGGTTTTGCGTTTGCCCTGATCGCAGGGACCTATCATCTAATTCCGCTCGATCCGCAAATCTATGCGGTTTCCTACGTGCCTTTTCATCCGAGCGCGCTCGATGGCGTGTGGATCACGCTGGCGGCCATGGGGATTTCAATTGGGGCGACGATCCTTCCGGCGCGCGCAGCGGCGAGGTTATTGCCGGTAGAGATTCTCCGCTATGAATGACGGTGCAGTACGAGCGGACTGAATCTAAGGGCTTTAGGCGAGGGGTTTTGGCGCGTCGTTTGCTCGTATAACTGTGAAGAGGCTCGCGGGCTGAACCGGGGTGTCGCCCTCGCTACCCGGAAAAAGGGAAGCCCGCTACAAGTTATTGAAAAAGGGAAGTTTAAGAGTGTTCCAAAGTTGACGTTTGCCGGGCGTTGTGGTGAAGGGTAGGCGTTTGGCAGAAATGGGAAACTCTTGGGCAATCGTGCGGCATGGTTATGTGCGGCGGTGTGCACTTCCGTGACAAAGGTTGCATCTAAGTAAAGAGCAGCACTGAGATAACTCCGGACCATCAAGGATCAAGCTAGAGCAAGGAAATGACCCAGCTGCAAGACAAACCGGACCAGGCACTGCGGACCACCGGAGAGAACGCGCGAGCCGACGTTCCTGTCGTTATGGAAGCGCGAAGTCTCAAGAAAATCTACGGGAGCGGCGCGAAAAGCCTGGCGGTTTTGTCCGATGCCAACCTCAGTTTGCGGCAAGGAGAGATCGTTGCCATCGTCGCGCCTTCCGGCGCGGGCAAGAGCACTCTCTTGCATTTGCTGGCCGCGCTAGACACGCCAACGAGCGGTACAGTATACTTCGCGAATAAAGCCATTGAAACGAATGATGATGACGCGGCGCTTGCGGAATTTCGAAACCGCGCGGTGGGTTTTCTCTGGCAGCGCCACCAGTTGTTGCCTGATTTTACGGCTGCAGAAAATGTAGCCATGCCGCTGTTGCTGCGCGGCGTAGATTTCACTTCGGCGCTGGGGATGGCGCGGAAGTGGCTAGCGGAGGTTGGCCTGGAAAACCGGGCGGATCACCGCGCAGGGGAACTCTCCGGAGGGGAACAGCAGCGCGTAGCAATAGCCCGGGCGCTCGTCACTGGGCCAACCGTGCTGCTGGCAGATGAACCTACCGGGGATTTGGACGAGCAGAATGCTTGGGCTGTGTTTGAGTTGCTGGAACGGCTGCACCGCACGCACGGGTTGACGTCGCTGATCGCGACGCACAATCTGGCTCTCGCCGCGCGGTGCGACCGGATACTCGGACTTGAACATGGCGTTCTGCAAACTCGCGGGGCTGCGGCCTCAGCGAGCGGGGCCCCCGGGGGAGAAGCGAGCTAACGTGTTCGAACGCTACACAGAAAAAGCGCGTCGCGTCATATTTTTCGCACGATACGAAGCTAGCCAGTACGGCAGCCCGTACATCGAGACCGAGCATTTGTTGCTCGGATTGATGCGCGAGGACAAAGCGCTGGCAAACCGTTTCTTGCGGCAGCAAGGATCGATTGAATCCATACGCAAAGAGATCGAGGCGCGCATCACCATTCGCGAGCGCATCTCGACCTCCGTCGAAGTGCCGCTCAGCGCCGAATGCAAGCGCATCCTGAACATGTCGGCCGAAGAAGCCGAACGGCTCGGGCACAAGCACGTCGGGACGGAGCATCTCTTGCTCGGGATCCTGCGCGAAGAAAAGTGCTTTGGCGCGGAGATTTTAATGGAGCGCGGGCTTCGGCTTTCGACATTGCGCGAGGAACTGGCGCGCACGTCGGGCGAGAAGACGACCGCTGCCCGGCCAAAGGAAACCTCGCTACTGGCGGAGTTCAGCCGCGACCTTACCCAAGCCGCTGGCGAAGGCTCCTTGGATCCTCTCGTTGGCCGCGAAGGGGAAGTCGAGCGCGTCATTCAGATTCTTTGCCGCCGCACAAAGAACAACCCGGTTCTGATCGGCGAGCCCGGCGTCGGAAAAACAGCCATCGTCGAAGGACTGGCCCAGCGCATTTCCGATGGTGACGTTCCACCGTTTCTTGCCGACAAGCGCATCCTTTCGTTGGACCTGTCCTTAATTGTGGCTGGAACAAAATACCGCGGACAATTCGAAGAGCGGCTCAAGACCATCATGAAGGAATTGATGGAGAGTCAGAACTCGATCGTTTTCATTGATGAGCTGCATACACTGGTAGGCGCAGGTTCGGCGGAAGGTTCGCTGGATGCCGCGAATATTTTGAAGCCGGCTCTTTCGCGGGGCGAGATTCAGTGCATCGGAGCCACAACGCCTGGCGAGTACCGCAAATCCGTGGAAAAGGATCGCTCGCTCGAGCGCCGCTTCCAATCCGTAAAGGTTCCCGCGCCCAACGAAGAAGAAGCCATTCAAGTAATCCAGGGCGTGCGAGAGCGCTACGAAAAGTTTCATGCCGTCAGCTACACGGATGAAGCCTTGCGATATTCGGTCTATCTTTCGAACCGCTACATTCCAGACCGTTTCCTTCCAGACAAGGCTATAGACTTGATCGACGAGGCTGGCGCGCGCGTAAAGCTCCGCCAGGCCACCGTCCCGGAAGAAGTCGGCGAAGTTCAGAAGCGCGTGAAGTTCATTACTCACCGGATGGAAACGGCAATTGCCAATCACGAATTCGAAAAGGCGCGTTTCTATTCCGAAGAAGAGCGCAAGGAAAAAGAGAACCTGCGCACGCTTCGCGAACGCTACAAGCTGGATGACGCTTCGACCGGCATCGTGTCGCGCGAGGATATCGAGGAAGTCGTTTCGCGCTGGACTGGCATCGGCGTCACCTCCATCAAAGAAGACGAACAGCAGAAACTCCTGCGCATCGAGCCGGAGCTGCACAAGCGCGTCATCAGCCAAGACAAAGCCATCACTGCTCTTGCCCGCGCCATTCGGCGCAGCCGCGCTGGCCTCAAGTCACCGTTGCGCCCAGTCGGTTGTTTCTTCTTCCTTGGGCCGACCGGCGTCGGAAAGACCGAAGTCGCGCGGCGGCTTGCGGAATTCTTGTTCGGTTCGGAGAAGTCGTTGGTACGCTTCGATATGTCGGAGTTCATGGAAAAACACTCCGTATCGAAGCTCATCGGCGCGCCTCCGGGGTACGTGGGCTACGAAGAAGGCGGGCAGTTGACGGAGCGTGTCCGCCGGACGCCTTACTCGGTCATCCTCCTGGATGAAATCGAGAAGGCGCATCCGGACGTGTTCAACATATTGCTGCAAGTGTTTGAAGACGGGCAGTTGACGGATGGTCTCGGCAACACCGTGGATTTCAGAAACACCATCATCATCATGACTTCCAATCTGGGAGCGCGGCACCTGCAAAGGCGCACCTCGATCGGATTCCAGTCTGGCGCTGACGAAGCGAGCCAGAAATCCATCGAAGAAATGGTGATGAACGAAGTCAAACGGGCGTTCAATCCGGAATTTCTCAACCGGCTGGACGAAGTCATCATTTTCAACGCACTCGGCGACGAAGACCTGCTCCGCATCATCGATTTGCTCGTGGGCCAGCTGAACGACACGCTGATCCACCGGCAGGTGCAGATCGTGTTGTCGCCGGAAGCACGCCAGTGGATCCTCGAGAAAACGTGTGCGGACCGTAACTATGGGGCGCGGCCGCTACGCAGGGCTCTTCAGAAGTATGTCGAAGATCCGCTCTCGGAGGCGCTCATCCAGGGGGGAATCCAGAGACCGGCGACGCTGCAAATATACGTCGCGGGAGAAGCCTTGGCTTTCCGTCCTGTGGTCGAGGCAACCCCAGTTATCCACTAGCGAATCTGACACAACGCACGGGTGATCTCGACCAGGTCGGGGTCAGTAAACGACCGGCCCACACCGGGTCCGGCGGGAGAATAACAAATTGTGTTTCGGGGGCGCGGCCTTGAGGACCTCAATGGCCGCTTGTAGGAGAGTCTGTTTGCCGTTTGGAGTTTTGGCGTTTCGGGTCGCCTGGATCGCGGCGTTCTTTTTGTCTCTCGCGTCCAGTTCACCGGCAACAACGCAAAAAAATCTCCTCGCAGGGCCGTCTGCATCCGTGGACTCGGGATGGTTGTCCCTACCCTCTGATTCCCCCAAGGCCGAATCCGTTACGACGGCCGAGCAGGAAGCTACCCAGCAAGTCGCGCCGCAAGCCGCTAGCGCCCAGCCGCAAGCCATCATCGAGCGCATCGAATTTCTCGGCAACCGCAGAATCCGCACGGACACCCTCAAAGCGCGCATCTTCAGCCGCGAAGGCGATCCCTACAATGAAGAAACGCTCCGCAGGGATTTCCAGGCGCTCTGGAACACGCAGTTCTTTGAAGACGTAAAGCTGCAGGTGGAAGACTCAGCCCAACGGCCGGACGGCAAGATCATCATTTTCGATGTGAAGGAACGCCCTCAAATCCGGCGCATCCGCTACGAGGGTAATAAATCGATTTCGGAATCGGATATTCTTGACCGCTTTAAGGAACGCAAAGTCGGCCTGTCCGTCGAAAGCCCGTTCGACCCCACGAAAATCAAAAAAGCCGAAGTGGTGCTGAAGGAGTTGGAGGGAGAGCACGGCCACCAATTTGCCACCGTCACTCCGCAATACGAACGCATCGCCTCGAGCAACGCCGTCATCCTCGTCTTCAAAATTGACGAGGGCCCCAAGGTCAAAGTCGGCACCATTAAATTTACCGGCAACCACTCGTTCAGCGACCGTAAGCTCCTTCGGGCCATGAAGCACGACCGGCCCTACGGCATTCCGCTGTATTTCTTCGACATTCCCGTGATGGCCAAAACCTATGACCGCGAAAAACTCAACGAAGACCTCGAAGTCGGTATCCGCGGCCTTTACCAGGACAATGGTTTCTTCCGCGTGGTGGTCGCTCCTAACGGCCCGATTCTGCAAAACGTGGATGTCCAACATGGAGGAGTGCCGGTTCCCGGTCTGAAGCCGCACGTCGGAAAGGCTGTAAACATCACCATTCCGATCGAAGAAGGCGAACAGTACCGGATGGGAACGCTCAAGATCGTCAGCTCGGACCCGGACAAAGCCCTCTCGCTGAAGGTAGAGCCGCTGAAGGCCATCTTTCCGATGAAAGAGGGCGACATCCTGAATGTGGACAAACTCCGCAAAGCTCTCAAGAGCTACACCGATGCCTACGGCCAATACGGCTTCATCGATTTCACCGCCGAGCCCGACTTTGACATTGATGACGCCGCCAAAAAAATCAATCTTACGCTTCACTTCGACGAGCAGAAGCAGTATTACGTTCGCCGCATCAACTTCAGCGGCAACACCACCACACGTGACAAGGTCATTCGCCGCGAACTGCTCATCGACGAAGGCCAGCTCTTCAATAAACGATATTGGGACATCAGTATCCTGCGCCTCAACCAGCTGAACTATTTCGACAAAATCGAAGCGGACAAGGCCGTCGAACTCCAGAAAAACAGCAAAGACGGCACTGTCGATATCAACCTCAAGTTAAAGGAAAAGGGCAAACAGTCCATCGGCCTGCAAGGTGGCGTCAGTGGCCTCGCCGGCGGCTTTATTGGCCTCACCTATCAGACGAACAACTTCCTGGGATTGGGCGAAACGCTCACCTTCTCCGCTCAATTTGGAGAAATCCAGCGCACTTTCCAATTCGGCTTTACGCAGCCCTATCTTTTCGACCGCCCTATTTCCACTGGATTCACGCTCTTCTCGAGCAGGTACAATTTCAACCAAGCTAGGCAGGAGGCGGTGCTTACCGGCCAGCAGGTCAGCGTCAATCCTCAATACATCCAGAATTACGATCAGAACAGCACGGGTTTCACGACCTATGCGAGCTACCCGATGAAGAAATTTTCTTTCGCCAGGGTGGGAATCTCGTATGGGCTGACACGCACGAACATTACCGCGTTCAATCAGGCGTCAACGCTGTTGTTCGAACAATTGCAATTTCGCGCCATCGCCGGCCCCAGCGCGCTGGATGGTATCATCTCCAGCAGCATCACGCCTTCGATCAGCTACAACACCATCGATAATCCGATCAACGCAACAAAGGGCAAGAGCTTCTATTATTCGGCATCCTTCACGGGCCTCGGCGGCAACGTAAAAACCATTTCCAATGTTTTCGACGTGAAGTATTTCCATCCCGTCTACCATCATCGCAATGCCATTGGCCTGCACTTCGGCACTGCCTACATCACCGGTTACGGCGGAGGCGAAGTGCCTCCTTTCAGCCGTTATTATATGGGTGGTGAGAATGATCTTCGCGGATTCGATATTCGATCAATCTCCCCTGTTGTTTTCATTCCCGTGGTGACGTCGCAAACCTTCTACTATCACGACCCCACCTCTGGCGGCGCGTTGCGGTCCTTCGGCATGCCTGTCCTCGTTTATACAGCCACACTGCCCGGCGGCGACTACCAGACCTCCGGCAACATCGAATATCGGATCCCGATCGCGGGTCCCGTCACGATGTCTCTCTTTGGCGACGTCGGCACGGACGGAATTTTTAAAACGAGTGCTTTGCACCTCGATCCCACCGGCATCGCGAACATCATGTCCACGTTTCCGGGTGCCCCGCAATCGCAGACTCTCAGTATTTATCCTGGAACGAATTTCCGCATTCGAGACTCTGTTGGCATCGAATTTGGCGTCAATCTTCCCGTCGTCCAGGCGCCCTTCCGGATTTATTACGCTTACAATTTGAACAGACTGCATTCGCAAATCGCGGCACCAGATCCGTACGTTAACCAGTCCAATTTGAATGTTTGGAAAAGCACCTTGGATGGAATCACGCCGAATCTGTGGGATACCCAAATCGTGCCGCAGCTGGGTTTCTTGAACAATCCCGGGCGGTTGAACTACTTCGAGCCCAAGACGACATTTCGTTTTACGGTAGGAAAGACCTTTTAGCCGCCCGAGCGGCCTTGAAATTCAGATCGCTCGGGAAAAAACAGGCAGCAGTGACCGCAACATTTGCGGCGCGTGTTAATCGGGAGGCAAGGGAAATGAAGTTGTGGAAGCTTTCAAGCTACTTGGCGCTGGTGGTCGTAGCGCCCTGCTTACTTTTTAATGGATGTGGCGGCAGTAGCAGTGCCACCGTTACTTCCGTAACGTTAGGCTCATCCGTTGGTAATACCCTCATTTTGGGGCAGTCGACCACGCTTACCGCCATTGTTACTGGTCCCTCCAATACGGATGTCATCTGGGAACCAGGGCAGCCGAAAGGCACCAATTGCACCTACACCACCACCACCTTCAATTCTTCCAACTCACCCGTAGTTGCTGCGGCCAAGGTTTGCCCGACGGACGGCAGCTTCGGGACTCTTTCCAACGAACAAACCACCGGAACCGCGACGTTTCTGGCCCCATCGGTACTTCCGAATCCCACCACCTATCCTTTGCTAAGTATCATCATTTCCGTGCAGGCCGTTGGCGACTCAAGTAAGAAGGGCTACCAGACCCTCGCGCTGAGCATCGACTCCGGAATCACCGTCTCGATCAATCCCACCACGGCGGCCGTGCCCACGCTCGAACAGCAGCCCTTCTTTGCTATCCTCACCAACGACCTTCAAAACGAAGGCGTGACTTGGAGCCTCACTCAGACGACTCCCAGCTCGACCACTCCCACGACCCCCAACGTCTATGCAGCTTTGCCCACTTGCACCGTGAGCGGCAATGCCACTGGATGCGGCTCCATTGATGCGAATGGGATCTACACCGCCCCAGCCGCTGTACCTACGAGCACCACGGTTCCCAGCACTGTCACAAGTACCCCCGCGAGCCTCACCATTGTCGCGACCTCCGTCGCTGACCCAACGCGCTATGCCCTCGGTACAATCACGATTACTGCCGGCGGCCCAATCACCTTTAACGGAATCACTCCTACCATTGCTCCACAGGGCGCCGTTTATTGGGACATTTATCTCAATGCACCGAACGTTTCCTCGGCCTCCATCATTACTCTGACGGATGCAAACAACGGCAAAACGACTTTGACTTCGGGCTCAGGCCAGGTCAAAGTGCTGTTTCCTATTCCCAATTCCACCGTGGCGAATCCGCCGTCGACAGGGGCCCGCGTTCGCCTCTTTGCTGGTAACCTTGCTAACACCGGCCCGGTCTCAATTTCCATCACCGATCCCGCCGAGCCAGTCACCACGACTCCCGGTGGCGCCTTCACTTACAACATTATGCCCGTTCGCCCCACGGCGGTGTCCTCGCTTCCGGCCGACATACTCCAGGGTGGCACGCCCTCTGGCAATATCGGCATCTCAATTGACGGAGGCTACTTTGGGCAGAACGGACAGTTAGCTAATGTTATTTTTCAGGGTAACACTATACCGGGAGTGACGAACGGTCAGGGGCAACCTCTATCGAATGCGAAGCAACTCCAAGTGCAATTGCCCAGCGGTCCGATTAACAACGGGCTTCCCGGACTCTACTCTCTTTCCGTGTCGCGTACGACCACTCCGCTCCCATTTACAGACAATCCGGCAGTCACTGATTTGGCCGTTTTCCCCAACTATGGGACGGATCCCCCCGTCCTCGTCGGCGCTCCCGTGGCTGCTGGCACCAGTCCTAGCGCTATCGATATCGACCCAACGCTTGGGGTCATCGCCGTTGCCGAAACTGGCTCCAATGCGGTTCAGTTCTACACCGTCGGGACCGGGACCCTGACTCCGCTCGGTGGTCCGGTAGCCGTAGGAAATGTTCCTACCGGTCTCTCCGTGAATCGTGCCAATCACACCGTCGCGGTGGTCAACTATCTGGATCAAAGCGTCACGGTTCTGCCGATTCCCGGGGCACCCGTGGCTCCTGGCACTCCGTTTACGATCGATATATCAGGCGCACTGCAAGGGCAGGTTTCCCCAGCGCCTCTGCCCTACGCCATTGGTGTTGACCCCGACACAAATATGGGAGTGGTGGCTTATTCCTCGACTTCGGCTTCTTCTGCGGCCAATCTCGGGTTCCTCGTGAATTTGAATACGGGTGTCAATCCCTACGGGTGCATGACCACTACTGCAACGGCTCCTTGTCTTTATGCCCAAGTCACTCTCAACACGGGAGCTTACCCGCAGATTGCCATGGCGCCCCATGGTCACCTGGCGTACGTAACGCCCGGAGGTTCCGGTATCTTGCAGGGAGTGGATGTAACGAAGGCATCTACTTCGTCTTTTATTTCTACGCTAACGCTTGCCGCGGGAATCGTCACAGTCACAACGACGGCATCGAATGGTCTGGTGCCTGGGAATGCGGGCACAGTTCTGATCGCTGGCGTTCCGGCCCCCGGGGCCGCTGGTTCGCCGAATCCCACCACGGCGAACTTCAACGGGGTCTTCAACGTGGCTGCCATCAGCGATACCGCCTTCACCTTCGTCCTGAACTCCACGTCCAGTGGCACCGTGACTGTCCCTGCTAACCCCAACAACCAACCGGGGACCGTGGCGCAGGTGTATTACAGCAATCCGAATTTGATCTTCGGCGGCCTGTCGCAGACCACGCAAGGGATCTCCATCAATCCCATCAGCAACACCGCTGCGCTTGCGGATGCCAATGCCACCGGCACCAACGGGCCGCAGATCAATTTGCTCAACGACTTGGATCAGAGCATCAGTTCTGTATCCTTCTTTGCGACCTGCACGTTCTATACGACTACGCTCCCGTGCGCCAATTCGGCGGAGCTGCTCGGCACAGCGGACGTAGCCTGGCAGCCGTACTCCAACGCCATCGTTTCTTATAATCCTAAGCTAAACCAGGTCTCTGTTTCCGATCCCGCCAGCGCAAGGCGCTATGCCTTTGTTTGCAATGTGCCACCACCTGGCTCCTGTTACGTGAACCCGCAAAATGCGGGGCAGCAAGCGACATTCAACGCGCAAACTACGTTGCCTGGAACTGGCATCGCTACTCTGACCGTAGCGAATGGCACAACCAATTCGCTGACGCTTTTTGGCGGAATTGCTGTCGATCCCGCCACCAACCAGGCCTTTGTCGTTATGTCCGGAAGTAGCCAAATTTATATCGTCAATCTCGGCCCGGTTCCGTCGAACACCCTAAAGGCCGCGCAGATTAGCGATATCCTTGTGCCCAGCCCCAACCCCGGATTGGGTATCATCGGCGGGATCCCCGGCGCGTCCGTACCTCAGGGAACGTTAACGTCGACGAACGACTTGGTCGGCGTGCAAGTCTACGGCTCGGGTTTTGATGCTTCTTCCCAAGTTCGCTTGGACGGCACGGCCATTCCTCCCAGTGACGTTACGTTTGTGAGCAGCAGGCAACTCACGGTAACAATTCCGGCGGCAAATCTATCTTTTCCCCATAAGTATGCGCTCGACATGGTCAACGGAAGCGGCGTCCAATCCAACCCCACGGACTTTTTCGTGATTCAAGCCGTGGACCTGTCGAAGGTCTGCCCAGGTGCTGGCGGCGCTGGCAGCAATACACAGCCAAGTTCGGTCGCCGTTGCCGACCAGCTCGCGAATGGACCTTTCTCTCCGATCGCCGTCGTTAGCATCTTCGGTTGCAATAGCATTTCGGTGATCGATATGAATCCCACTGCGACCGTCAACGGCCAAACCGTGCAGAACCCCAACTTCGGCAATATTCTCAATACGATTGCCGTGGGGAACGGCCCTGAAGGGCTGGCTATCAGCCAGCCCTATGGTCTGGCCGTGGTCGCCAACAACACCGCTGGCACGGCGTCCTTCGTCAATCTACTGACGAATTCTCTTGCCGTTCCCGATGTCGGCACCGGGACGAGCCCGACTGGAGTGGCCATCAACGACGCGACCGCAGCTGCCATCGTCACGAACACGGGCTCAAACACGGTCACTGAGATTGATATGTCCGTCCTCTTTGGAGCCACTCCGGCTACTACGCTGACTCCGGTAAGCATCGGCGGTTTCCAGCAGCCGACCGCGGTTGCCATCGACCCTGATCGCGGCACCAACAATCAGGGCTTGGCCGTGGTCACATCCCTGCAACTCGTCAGCGGGTCCGCTCCCCAAGGAGCGCTGCTATCGGTAGACATCGGTGCCACTGTTCCGGTTCTAAGCTCCACGGCGGAGACTGGCAGCGTAACTGCCCCTACCACCGGTATCGTATTTGACCCCACGATTCTCACTGGAACAGCTAACAATGGATTGTTCTATGCAAGTTCCAGCGGCGGCAACGTCATATCTTCGTTTAACCCGGACTCCGGCAGCGTCGTCCCCGTAAACGTTGGCATCAATCCGACTTCGCTGGCGCTAAATCCAGAGACTGGCGCGATCCTGACCACCAACGTCGCGGGCAACACCACATCGCTCGTGGATACGAGCTCTAGTCCGTTGAAGACGGTCGGAACTTTTGGAATTTCGGGCTCGCCGCAATTCGGCGTTGCCATCGACCAATTTACCAATCTTGCCGCCATCGTGGATCAGGCCAACAATCGGCTGCTTATCTTCCCGATGCCGAACTAGGGCAGGCCCTGCGGTAAACCCTCTGCGGAACGTTTGCAGTGGGGAGGAAGCCGGGAGAACTCAAAGGAAGCGCTCGAACTGCGCATGCTTTCTGATTGCAGCAGGACAAGCGGCTCGGCTATACTTCGGGGTTTGTGTGGTGCCCGCGGATGGCGCTGGCAGGCGGAAACAGGTTCAAGCCAATCAAAGATTGGCTCCGGTTGGTTTCGATTGCATCGGAACCACCCAAAAACAAGGAGAATAAAGTGAATTGTAGAATTGTTTTGAGATCCGCTGCTCTGTCCGCAGCATGCCTCATCGGCACAGCAGCAGCCTGGGCTCAGGCCGCCCCCGCAGCTGGTGCCGCCGCAACACCCAAGTCAGTGGGCATTATCAATCTTCGAGGCGCGATCGGAAGCACAGCCGAAGGCAAGCAGGCGTCAGCGGAATTGCAATCGCAGTTTGCACCGCGCTCCACCGAAATTGATAACCTCACGAAGCAAATCAACGAATTGCAGCAGAAGCTTCAGGCGGGCCAGGGCAAACTGAGCCAGGAAGAAGAAGGTCGGCTGACGGCTCAGGGGCAAAGGGCCACTCAGATACTGCAGCGCCGCCAGACCGAGTTTCAGGAAGACGCCAGCGCCGCGCAGCAGGACGTTTTGGAGCGTATCGGACGCAAAATGGTGGACGTTCTAGACCGCTACGCGCGCGAGAACGGCTTCAGCGTGATTCTGGATACCTCCGGCCAGAATTCGCCGATCCTCTACGCGTCAAATCAGGTTGACGTCACGCAAGACATCATCCGACTCTATGACCAGGCTTATCCCGTGAAGACGGGCGCGCCCGGAGCCGCTCCGGCAACGCCAAAGCCGGCGACACCCAAACCAGCCACTCCGCCGCCTGCTACAAAGCCGCCCCAGCAGTAATTCGATCGAGGGCTTCAACAGTTCGCTTTTTTTCAGAGCGCCCCTGGCAAACCCAGGGGCGTTTTCTTTGGCGCATGGAACCGCTGCTCCATCGGCGCTCACTTTTAGAATGTGGACAGAGGATTTGTCTATAGTAGCAATTCGCCCGTTAAAGGAACGGCACCCGGCAGGAACGCCTTTGAATCCCGCCAAGGGAACTCGTAACGCCAGAGGAAGACCGGCGCTGGACACAATCGCTTTCACGCTGGCAAACTGGTTATGCCCAAGCGCAACGGTGGATAGCGAAAGTGTCAATCCGCGTTGCTCGGGGCGGTAGAAAGCGTTGCTAGGAGAAATGTACCAATGAAATGGCCTGTTGCGTTCCTCCTGTCAGCGTTTGTCGCGGCGTTTAGCGCTTCCTGTTCGTCAACTCACAATCCCATTCTCAGCAATGCTGCAGCTTCCTTTAAGAAGGCGCCTTCATTGATCGGCACGGAATGGCTGCTTACCGACCTACCCGGCACAACGGTTGTTGTTACCTCGAAAGCTTCGTTTTCTGTCCTCGAAAACGGGCGCGCCGCCGGAAATGCTTCCTGCAATCGCTTCACAGGTCCCGTCGAAATCAATGGCAGCACCATCAAGTTCGGGCCGGTTGCTACCACCCGCATGGCTTGCGGAGATGAAGCACTAAACACGCAGGAAACACAATTTCTGAAATTCCTCTCTGCGGCGAATCGCTTCGAAATGCGCGATCCATTTCTCCTGCTCTTTGCCCAGGGCTATGATCAGCCTTTACACTTCTTTCGGATTCCCCCAAACACATTCGATTGACCCTTATCGTCACGTGTGACCGGCGAACCTGTGCCGCATAAAATAAACGCAGAACCAACCTGATCATTGGCCTTATTTGCTTTTTCTTGTCTCCGCGTACTTTGCTAAGTTCTCAGTGTCCGATATCTACTGAACGCCTAGATTTAAGTTAATAGAAAACGGCGTGGCCGGCAACCCGACCTACCAGGACTTAGCCGTTTAGGCTTCACAGATTGCGGTACCGCGCACAATAGTTTAGTCCCTGGATTGAGGACGGGAGAGACCATCTGATGCAAACTGGATTCGCCCTTAGCTAGTGGACCTGAGACAGCGGAATAATCAAGCTGCCGATCTCCGCAGTGGCCGGATCTTCGACCAATATTCGTAGCGTTGTTGCGCCCGGCTTGGGTCGTACCTCCTGGCTGAAAGGCATGCCGGAGTTTAGGAGAGAGGCGTACTGCTTTTCGGTGAGTTGGAGAACGTAGGTCTTGGTCCATTGGCCAAGGACCTTGCCGACGACGTCCTGCTGGATGACGTATACGCTGACGGCCCCTTCGCGCAGAACTCCGGTTTGGGCGAGGCGAAGGTTGTGGATGTCAATCGAACATAAGACCTTCAAGGAATTGGGCAGCGGCTGGTTCACTCGATCGACTTTGGCTTGAAGAGGAATTACGGAAGATTCAATCGGACTTTGCACTGCGGTCACGACGGTCCTCCAATTCTGGTCTTTGGTGGGAAGGCTATTGTCGGCGGCGAAATACCCCCTT
>Ga0074044_10001342_pt1 | contig 22400 bp, 22 predicted proteins | sample BogForMeECP23OM1_FD_94443 | JGI IMG/M metagenome (GOLD analysis project Ga0074044, IMG submission 94443) | Bog forest soil microbial communities from Calvert Island, British Columbia, Canada - Bog Forest MetaG ECP23OM1 | ecosystem: Environmental > Terrestrial > Soil > Wetlands ... | reverse complement strand
GATCGCGCGTCAATAGCAACGCCGCACGGAGCAATGTTGCGCCTCGACCGCGGCGCAGTGCTGCTCTCCAGCCACGACGCGTTGACGGAAATTTTGCCGGAGATCGCAGCGCCCACCCTGCCGTTCATTGCCGGCTATGCCGTCGCGGTCCAATCCCTTGCCGCCGCCGAAACGGCGGTGGCGAACGCGGACCTCGACTGGCGCGCCTTCGAAGAGGGTATCGTCGCGAGCTTTCCGGCCGAACTCGGCGAGGGCGCGTGGTTCTTCGTCGAGCGCGCGTCGGCGCTGCCGTGGCGGCGCTGACGGCTCGGAGCTTTAACTCTATTCCGCGGGAACCTTCTCGGCTTCGGCGGGAACGACTTCCTTGACGGCGCCGCGCCAGCCGTTGTGCGTCAAGTCGAAGATGACCCCATCCGGGTTCTTGTACTTGACCTCGTAAAAGGTGTTCGGGTTGTCATCGGGCCGGCCGCCGAAATAGGTCCCGCCCGCGTCCGTCACCTTCTTGGCGGTTTCTTCGAGGTTGTCGACCCACATGCCGAAATGCACGAGGCCGTGGTAGCCCTTGTGGAAGCCGGGCACGTCGCCGTCGTATTTTAGCAGCGCCACATTGATGGTGCCATCCGACACGTAACAGCCGATGCCGGCCTTGCCGACACGCTTCATGCCGAAGGCTTGCTCGAAGAAGGTTGCGGCCTTGTCCGGATCGGGAACGGACAGCGCGATGTGACGAAGCCGTGCAGCCATGGAAATCTCCCTTGCGGTGGGGCAACGCGCGCGCTTGGCGCAGTTTGGTGCCGAATTGGCGGCCAGCATCTCCCGGCACCTGCGAGGCGTCAAGCGGCCGTGAGCGCGGCGCTCGGCGCGGGGGATGGCGCGCAATAATAAGCGGTGCGATATTTGCGAACCCGCCTTGGCGCCTAACGACTGAGATCTTCTTGCACACGCCGTCATCCATCGAAACATCCTGGCCGGACGCGATTTACGCCCATTTCCGGCGCGTCGGCGTCCGCCAGGTGGGCTATGTGCCCGACGCCGGCCACAGCCGGCTTATCACCCTGTGCCAGGACGATCCCAACATCGCCGACGTGGTGCTGACCACCGAGGAAGAGGGCGTCGGCCTCGTCGCCGGCGCGGCGCTCGGCGGTCAGCGCGCGGCGCTGTTGATGCAGAGTAGCGGCGTCGGCAACTGCATCAACATGTTTTCGCTGTTGCGCAATTGCGGCTTCGGCTGCGTCGTGCTGGTGACCATGCGCGGCGAGTTCGGCGAGTTCAACCCGTGGCAGGTGCCGATGGGCACGATCACCGAGGAAGTTTTGCGGCTCGCCGGCTTTCTCACCTATCGCGTCGAGGACGCCGACGCGGTCGACGAGATCGTCGGCGCCGGCTGCGACATGGCGTTCAACGGCGATCTCCAGGTCGCGATCCTGCTGTCGCAACGGCTGATCGGCCCCAAAGAGTGGACGCGATAAGGAAAAAAATGCTCGACCGGCGCGACTTCGTGCGGCACTTGCTGATCGACCGCGGCGACCTCCTCGTCGTCCGCGGGCTCGGCTCGGCGACCTACGATGTCGCCGCGGCCGGCGATTCTTCGCTCAATTTTTATCTCTGGGGCGCCATGGGCGGCACCGCGATGATCGGGCTCGGGCTGGCGCTGGCGCGGCCGCAAAAACGCGTCGCCGTGCTCACCGGCGACGGCGATATGCTCATGGGGCTAGGCAGCCTCGCCACCATCGGCGTCAAGCAGCCGAAGAATCTCGCCATCGTCGTGCTCGACAACGCCCATTACGGCGAGACCGGCATGCAGCCGAGCCACACTTTTTCCGGCATCGATCTCGTCGCCGTGGCGCTGGCCTGCCGCTTCCGGGACGCGCGCGCCGTTACGCGCATCGAGGACGCCGCTGAAGTCCGCGCGCTCCTTCACGCCGGCGAGGGCCCGATCCTCGTCAATGCCCGCATCAGCCGCAAAGACGTGCCGCGCGTGCTGCCGCTGCGCGACGGGCACGCGATCAAGCAGAGGTTTATTGAAGCGTTGAATTCGATCTGATAAAAAGGAAAATCCCAAAGGGTGGCCACTGCCCAGGATACGAAGAGCCATGGAAAAGCAGAAACGAAGGGAAAATTTGGTCGGGTTTTATTCAATACTGGACAACCTCGAACACAAAATAGGTGGAGCGCGCAAGCTTGCGGATTGTTCGGGTCAGATGGTCTGGCCTAAGCGCGGAGTTTACTTCTTTCATGAGCAAGGCGAGAATCGTTCGGACACTGGCGACGGCTTGCGGGTTGTTCGTGTCGGAACGCACGCCGTCAGGGCCCGGGCCGGCACGAGCTTGTGGACGCGTTTGCGCCAGCACCGGGGCTCGAAAACAGGCGGCGGTAATCACCGGGGGTCGATCTTCAGGCTCCTCGTCGGTGACGCGCTAATCCATAGGGATAAGCTCGATTTTCCGACATGGGATCATGGAAATACGGCTAATAGGGAAGTGATGAACGGCGAGATTGCCATGGAGCGCCAAGTCAGCCAATTCATCGGAAACATGGGGTTCTTGTGGCTCGCGATTGAGGACGAGGCCGGAACAGAGAGCCTTAGGAGTTATGTCGAGAGAAATTCGATTGCTCTTCTGAGCAACTACAACAAAGCCGCATTCGATCCGCCTTCGCAAGGTTGGCTTGGGCATTACTCCGACAGGGAGCGTGTCAGAAAATCCAGCCTGTGGAATCAGGATTACGTCGAGAAGAGCTGCGATGTTGCTTTCCTCGGCACTCTTGATCGGTTGGTCTCGGAGGTTGGATGCGTCGCATGATTGTCGTCATCCAGTGCGCCGCGAGCAAACAATCCGATGCCGGGCACCTTGTTGCGGCCAGCGGCAAGCGTGTTGACTTCGTGGCCCATCCGCAAATCGCTCCTCCCAATCCTGATCGGATGTATGCGCGGCCCGATGATCTCCGAGAGGACGGAACCTCGTGGAGACAGCTTTTGCTGAAGTACAATCAAAATCCCGATGACAATCCTCTTCGCCTCTATCCCGCCTATGGTCTCTATGAGAATAAAGCCTATGGAAGGCTTGTGGACCGTTTTGGATTGAGGAATGTTTATATCTTGTCAGCTGGCTGGGGTCTGATCCCGGCCGATTTTCTGACGCCGTACTACGACATCACTTTCAGCCCGAGCGCCGACGCCTACAAGCGCCGTCGCAAGACCGATCAATATAATGATTTCCGCATGTTGCCGGATGACACGGAAAATGACATCGTGTTCTTCGGAGGCAAGGATTACCTGTCGCTGTTCTGTTCGTTGACGGATACGATTCGCGGCAGAAAGATTGTGTTCTTCAATTCTGCGAGCGTGCCACGGTTCAACGGTTACACGTTCAGGCGTTTTGAAACGACCACGCGAACCAATTGGCACTACGAATGCGCCAACGCGTTCATTGATGGAACGATCCGCATCTGATAGGTCGGACAGAAGAAACGGAGCGGCTTAGCCAACTTGCGGGAAAAAAATTTCAATCACCGTCTCGCCGCCATCTTCACCGCGTCGATGATCTCCGGATAGGCCGCGCAACGACAGAGATTGCCGGCGAGATAGCGGCGGATGTCGTCGTCGCTCGGGTTCGGATGCTCTTTCAACAATTGATGCGTCATGAGCACGAAACCGGGCGTGCAGCAGCCGCACTGGAACGCGCCGCAGTCGATGAAGGCCTGCTGCGCCGTCGAGTGGCTCACTCGGGCTTGATGTTGGCCGTCCGGATCACCTTGCCCCACTTCTCGGTTTCGTCGGCAAGGAACTTACCAAAAGCCGCGGGCGACCCCCCGATCACCGAGCCGCCGAGGTCGGCAAACTGCTCTTTTGTCTTGGGAGTGGCGAGGACGGCGTTGATCTCATTATTGAGCTTGTTGACGATTTCCGCCGGCGTGTCCTTGGGCGCGCCGATCCCGTGCCAGACATTCACCTCGTAGCCCGGCACAAATTCTGCCACGGTGGGGAGGTTGGGCAGCGCATCGGAGCGTGTCGCGCCGGTCACCGCGAGACCGCGCAGCGTGCCGGCCCTGATGAACTCGATCACCGAAGGCATCGGCGCAAACGAAAGCTGCACTTGTCCGCCGAGCAGATCCGGCACGTAACTGCCGCGATACGGAACATGAACGAGTTTGACGCCAGCCGTCATATTGAACAGCTCGCCGGCCACGTTGTTCACTGTGCCGTGGCCGGCCGACGCATAATTGATCTTGCCGGGATTGGCCTTGGCATAGGCGATGAACTCAGGAACGGTCTTGGCCGGAACCGATAGGCTGACTGCCATGACGAGAGGCGACTGAAAGGTACCCGCGACCGGCGCAATGTCGCGAACGATATCGAAATCCAGCCCTTGGTAGAGCGTCGCATTGACGGCGTTCGCAAAAGTAATCACGAGCAGCGTATAGCCGTCGGCCGGGGCGCGCACGACAGCCTCGGTGCCGATATTGCTGCCCGCGCCTGGCCGATTATCGACGATGACCGGCTGCCCGAGCCGTTCCGACAGCGATTGAGCGATCAGGCGCCCGACAATGTCGGGCGTAAGACCGGGTGGATACCCCACGACCAGATGCACCGGCCGGGACGGATAGGCTTGCGCCGATGCGAAGCGTGACGCGGCTGGCAGCACGGTCGCGACGGCCGTCAGATGCAGGATTTGTCGGCGTGAAGGTTTCATCGTGACGCCCCCGAGCTTGAGCACCTCGTCAGCAGTCGAACCGCCTGAACGACGATCACATCGCGTTCAGGCGCTTACGGTCTCGTTCTTGTCATTCTTCATCGGCAACGGCGTAATCAGTCCCTGCGATTCGAGCAGCGGGAAAATACCGCCGCCGCACATGAGGTCGACAAGCTGACGCGGCACCGCCAACGCCTTTCGCACCTCACCTGTCTGTTCGTTGCGAACAGTGAGATCATCCGTTGAAACGGACGCCGTCTGCCCCTCTTCGAACATCGCGTGGACGCCCGGACATTCGAGCGCCAGCAGCCCGAAATTGACGCAGTTGCGGAAGAACAAGCCGTTGATCGATTCCGCAATAAGGCAGCCGATGCCCAGGTTATGAAGCGACAGCGCGGCCGGCCGGCTGGAGCCGACGCCGTAATTGATGCCGCCGATGATGAAATCGCCGCGCCGAACCTGATCGACCCATCCCGGCCGGTTGGCCTGGAATACATAGCGAATTCGTTCGGCTTCCGGCAAATACAGCGCCGGCCCCGGCATCATCAGGTCGGTATTGATGTTGTCGCCGAATTTCCAGATGCGCCCTGAAATCACCAGTTCGCTCCCTTCATGTAGTCACCCGGATCCGCGATCGCCCCGGCGATCGCAGACGCTGCTACGGTCGCGGGCGATCCCATGAAAATTCGCGCCGACGGATCGCCCATCCGGCCTTTGAAGTTGCGAGTACTCGCTGTGATGCAGGTTTCATTGGCGCCGAGCACGCCCATATGACCGCCGCCGCAGGCGCCGCAGGTTGCCGGCGTGACGACTGCCCCTGCATCGAGCAAAGTCTCGATATAGCCGGCCTTCAGAGCTTGGCGATAAATCGCCTGCGACCCCGGGGTAATCAGAAATCGCACACCGGGAGCGACGCGGCGTCCGGCGACGATTCTCGCCGCAACGGCGATATCTTCGAGATTGCCGTTGGCGCATGAGCCGATGAACGCCTGATCAATGCGCTCGCCGACGGCTTTGCCGACCGGCACCGCATTGCCGATCATGGCATCCGGCAAGGCAACGAGCGTCTCGACAGCAGCGAGATCGATGGTGCGGCGCTGGGCATAGCTTGCGTCGGCATCGGGAAATTGCGGCTCGAACGCAACGGGATTGCGCTCACGGATATATTCCACAAGCAAGTCGTCCGGCTCGAAGATCGAAAATTCAGCATTAAGCTCGGTGCCCATCGTTGCGAGCGTGCGGCGCGCATCGATGCTGAGGCCGCCGAGACCCGCACCGCCGAACTCGACATTGTAGTTGGAGTGATCGCCGTAGGTCTGCGCGAGATGCAGAAACAGGTCCTTTGCGGTGACGCCGGGTTTTAACTTGCCGGTGAGGTCGTAACGGATGGTTTCACAAACGGCGAACCAGGTCTGGCCGGTAATGGCGGCATAGATGATATCGGGGCCGCCGACGCCGCGCGCAGCGCAGTTGAACGCGCCGCCCCCGCCGGTGTGAGAATCCGAGCAGACCAGCACCCCGCCCGGCACGGCATAACCTTTGTCGGCGACTACCGTATGAGCGATACCCTGGTCATAGCCGACGTCATGCAGACGGCGAATGCCAAAGCGTTTGGCGAACTCGCGTCCGCTGATTTGCGCTTGAGCGCTACCGCGGTCCGGAGCGGGAACGCGATGGTCGAAAATGACGGCGATGCGATCCGGATCTGCGACCTTGACCGGGTCTCGCCAATAGACCGGAAAGAAATTGCTGTCGTAGAGCACGACCGTATCCACGTCGACCATGATCAGATCGCCCGCGGCGACAGACGACTTCTTGCCGGCCCGCGCCAAAATCTTATTGAGGATGGGACTTCCCATGACTCGCTCCGCTCGATTGACGGCGACGGCTATGGCCGCAATTGGCGGCAATATAACCGATCTTCGGCAGGCTGCCGACCCTGGTAGCACTTATCTCCGACTGAGGCCAAACTGGGCACATTGGCACGCCAGTTGGGATGAGACGCGGTCGCGGGTGCTGCCGCTGCGCGACGGACACGCGATCAAACAGAGATTCATCGAGGCGTTGAACTCGGTCTGACGGCCTAGCGCCATAAAGGCCGCTGCGACGTAGTTGAATCATAGCCGCTGCGCGGTCACTTCACGTTGGGGTAGAGTCCCGAGGCCTTCACCACGGCAAGGCCCTCGGCGCGGTCGGTCACCAGATCCATGGCGAACTCCTCCGGCGAGTCGAAGACCGGCGCTAAACCGCGGTTGATGAGAAACTTCTGCTGGAAATCCGGGTTCGATCCGACCTTAACCATCGCCTTGTTCAGCTTGTCGATGATCGGCTTCGGTGTGGCGGCCGGCGCGAAGATGCCGAAGAAAGTCGCCGAGATGTGTTCTTTGTAGCCGATCTCCTTGAAAGTCGGAATGTCGGGAGCAAGCGGCGAGCGCTTGTCGCCGTCAACCGCAAGTCCGATGATTTTTCCGTTGCGGATGAACGATATGAGATTGCCGATGCCGAAGATCGCGATCTGGGTCGTGCCGGTGAGCATGCTGTTGACGGCGTCGCCGCCGCCCTTGAACGGCACGCGGACGATGTCGCTGCCGTTCTTCTTGTTGAACTCTTCCATGAAGGCGACCTTCGACAGCGAAGGCGCCATATAGTTGAGGGTGTTGGGCTTGGCCTTCGCCAGCGCCGCCAGCTCGGCAAACGATTTGACGTTGAGCGATGCATTCACCGCAAACACCTGCGTCAGGTAATATGGCTTGGTGATCGGCACCAGGCTTTTCGCCGGATCGAAGTCCGAATTCGGCTGGATGATCGGGTTGATCGTGATGGCCTCGCCGGGAAGAATGCAGATCGTATATCCGTCCGGGGCGGCCTCCGCGCAGGTCTTGGCCCCGATGGTGCCTTCCGCGCCGACCCGGTCCTCGACTACGATCGAAGTGCCGAGCGCGGGACCCAACTGGTCGCCGAGCGCGCGCATGAACAGATCGCTCAACCCGCCGGGACCCTGCGACGCAATCGCCTGGATTGGCCGCGACGGATAGTCTGCTGCAGCGGCGGACAGTGACGGCGCCAGCAACACAACGAGCGCGACAGCGAGCGTCCAGCGGTGCATGACTTCCTCCCTCGTGGCATTTGCTTATTGATGGAGTAACAATGCCGCAGCAGGCCCCGCCGCGAGCATGCGGCGTAAACGCGCAGCTGTTATCAGTGTTGCGCGGCGACGGTGCGTGCCGGCAGGGAGGTCGAGCGTGTCGAATGACCCGATGAAAATCGAGAAGGGCATCACGGTGCAGATGCGCGATGGGGTTCGCATCTCGCTTTGCGTCTACCGGCCGGACGCGGCAGGCCGGTTTCCCGCGCTGTTTGCGGCGTCGCCCTACCAATACGAAATGGACGAGGTGCCGGCCTATCCGCTGTTCCTGTGGCGCGAAACCGGTCCGATCGAATGGTACGTCGGTCAGGGTTACGCCTACGTCCACGCCGATGTGCGCGGCTCGGGGCGCTCCGAAGGCGAGTTCGAGTTCATGGGGCTCAACGAGCAGCACGACTATGTCGAATTGATCGACTGGATCGCCAAGCAGCCATGGTGCAGCGGCCGTATCGGCGGCATCGGCCAGTCCTATTACGCCATGGCGCAGTGGTTGATGGCGACCTACAACCCGCCCGGTCTTGCCTGCATTGCGCCCTACGACGGCCTGGTCGACCAGTATCGCGGCTCGAATTATCACGGCGGGATTTACTGCAGTTACCGCTCGGTCTGGTACACGTCGCTGCGTGCCGACAACCAGCACCGCCTCGCCGGCCAACTCGGCCGGCCGCCGATGCAATTCGATCTGGTTGGCGCCATCATCGACCATCCGCTCGACGACGAATTCTGGCGCGAGCGCTCGCCCTACTGGCGGCTCGACAGGATCAGGTGCCCGGTGCTGTCGATCGGACATTGGGGCAAGATGGGCCTGCACCTGCGCGGCAATGTCCTCGGCTACGAGGAGGTCAACGCGCCGAAGAAGCTCGTGATCACCGGCGCCCGTAACACGTTCGAAGCGCACCGAATGTTCGACCAGATCGAATTTCATGAAAAGGAACTGCTGCCGTTCTACAATCTTCATCTCAAGGGCGCCAACAACGGCTTCATGGACGCTGAGCCGGTGAAGCTGTTCGTGCGCGGCGCCAATATCTGGCGCGCTGATAAGGAGTGGCCGCCAAGGCGCGCGACGTCCGTCGCCTATTATCTGCGCAAAGGTCCGTCGGGCAGCGTCGCCTCGCTCAACGACGGCTCGTTGTCGACCGAAAAGCCCGCAGCGAACGAGGCTGCGACCAGCTACACCTATCCGGACTGGGAATGGGTCAATGGCGTCGCGGTGATCGGCCCGGATGGACGGGTCGACCCGGTGCGGCGCGTGCTCACCTTCGTGAGCGCACCGCTTGAAGCCGATCTCGAAGTGGCCGGGCCGATCGTGCTCAAGCTTTACGCGTCGTCGACTGCGATCGACACTCAGTTCATCGTCAAGTTGACCGATCAGCATCCGCAAGCTGCGGCGTCGCACGCCAAAGGCGAGCAGCCGGCCTATACGCCGGTGTCAAAGGGCTGGCTGAAGGCCTCGCATCGCGAGAAGGATGCGCTGCGCTCGAAGCCGGAGCGGCCGTTCTACACCCACACCAATCCGCAGCCGCTCAAGCCCGGCGAAATCTATGAGTTCGACGTCGAGGTGCTGCCGATCGCTTACGTTTTCAAGAAGGACCACCGCATCCGGCTTGAACTCGCCAATGGCGACTCGCCGGCGACCGACGGCGTATTCTCGCATCCCTATCATCCGTCGCTGATGGGTAGCGACACGATCCATCACGACGGCGCGCACGCCTCGTTCCTCGCCCTGCCGGTGATTGCGACGGACTGAGGTTGTATAGAAAATTTTGCGCATCGAGCAGGCGGCAGTCTGAGTGCGGTTAGAGTTTGAAGATTCGCTCGGCGTTCTTGCCGGCAATCTGTTTCGGCTGACTGCCTGGCAGCGCATTGACGCGCGCGAGACAACCGGCCATGTCGCCGATATTGTGCGGATAGTCGGAGCCGTAAAGCACATTATCGGGCGAGCCGGCGACCTTGATGCAGAGTTCGAGCGCCGCCTGCTCGTAGACGACCGTGTCGTAGTAGATGCGCCGCAAATAGCTGCTTGGCCGGTCCTTGATGGCGGCGGAGCAGGCCGGAATTTTTTCATGGCAGATGTCGAAGCGCCCGGCGAGATACGGCAACGCGGCTCCGCCATGCGCGGCGATGAGCTTCACGTTCGGATATCTGTCGAGAAAGCCGGTGAAGATCATATGCGCAAACGCCAATGTCGTATCGAACATGAAGCCTACCGGTGGAATGAGGTTAAAGGCTTCCATATGCATCTCGCGCACCCCCTGCGGAGCGGTGGGATGAACGAGGACCGGCAGCCCCATTCGGTCGATTTCGGACCATACCGGCGCGAATTGCGGATCGATCAAATCCCGGCCGTCAATGGAGCCGAGCACCATGACGCCGACCGCGCCGGCCTTGATGCAGCGCGCGAGCTCAGCCGTGGCGTCATCGGCATATTGCCAAGGCAGCGACGCGAACCAGCGGATGCGATCCGGTTTGGCGCGCTGTTGCTCCGCCATGGAGTCGTTGACCATGCGAGCAGCGCGCAGGCTGACCTCGCGTCCTCCCCAGAATACGTTCGGGCACGTGAGTGAAACGATGGCAACATCGACGCCTGCCTTGTCCATGTTCTTGATGCGTATGTCGTAGTCCCACATGCCCGGCATCAGGGTCATGAACGGTGCATCGTAGAGATGCACCGCGTCCTGGTTTGCCGGCGTTTTTTTCACGCTGTATTTGCCCCCGCCATGGGCGCGGAGCAGCTCGATCCAATCGCGTGTGAGCATATGGGTATGGATGTCGATGACGGGCATGATGATCTCGATGCTTTAGTTGATGCCGATCGGCCTATGAAAGATTGAAAGTCGTCGCGCGACGGCCATGCGATCAAGCAGCGCTTGATTGCGGCGCTGAATGCGCCGCAACCCTAACCTGTCGTTACGCCGCCACCAGCGCCTGATCGAGATCGGCGATAATGTCGTCGATGTGCTCGATGCCGACGGAAAGCCGCACATATCCGTCGGTAACGCCGGTGCGGGCCTGTTCTTCGGGCGTAAGCTGCGAATGCGTGGTGCTCGCCGGGTGAATGGCGAGCGAGCGAACGTCGCCGATATTGGCGACGTGATAGAACATCTTGAGACTGTCGATGAATTTGCGGCCGGCATCGCGGCCGCCCTTCAGCTCGAAGCCGACCAGGCCGCCATAGCCGCCCTTGAGGTAGGTGTCGGCGCGACGCTTCATCTCGCCGGTCATCAAGCCGGGGAAAATAACCTTCGTGACCTTGGGGTGCCTGGCGAGATATTGCGCCACGGCGGTGGCGTTGCTGCAGTGCTGGCGCATGCGCAGCGCCACGGTTTCAAGACCCTGGATGAACATGAAGGCGTTGAACGGCGACATGGCCGCGCCGATGTCGCGCAACAGCGTGACCCGGGCCTTGATGATGTAGGCGATCGGGCCGAGCGGCTTGACCGCCTGCGTCCAGATCGCGCCGTGATAGCTCGGGTCCGGCGTGTTGAGCATGGGGAAGCGATCGGCATGCTTCTCCCAGTCGAAATTGCCGCCGTCGACGATGACGCCGCCGATCGAGGTGCCGTGCCCGCCGATATATTTTGTTGTCGAGTGCATGCTGATCGTGGCGCCATGCTTGATCGGCTGGCACAGCACCGGACAGGCGGTGTTGTCCATGATCAGCGGAATGCCCAGCTCGCGCCCGATCTTCGCAACTTCGGCGATGGGGAAAACGGTAAGCTTGGGATTGGGCAGCGTCTCGCCGTAATAGCAGCGCGTCCGCGCATCGCTGGCGCGGCGGAAATTCTCCGGGTCAACCGGATCGATGAAACGGCATTCGATACCCATGGTGCTCATGGTGTTCTGGAACAGGTTCCAGGTGCCGCCATAGATATCGGTCGAGCACAGGAAATTATCGCCGGCGTGACAGATGTTCTGCACCGAGAACAGCGACGCCGCCTGGCCCGAAGCGAGCCCAAGCGCGGCCACGCCGCCTTCGAGCGCGGCGACGCGCTCCTCCAGCACGGCCTGGGTCGGGTTCATGATTCGGGTGTAGATGTTGCCAAGCTCCTTGAGCGCGAACAGGTTGGCGGCATGCTCGGTCGAATGGAACTGGTAGGACGTGGTTTGATAGATCGGCACGGCGACCGCCGTGGTCGTCGGGTCCGAGCGGTATCCAGCGTGCAGCACGATGGTTTCCGGGTTCTGGCTTTGCGTCGGCATTGTCCAATCTCCCTCACTGAACTTATCGTTGCATCCAAAAATGGCGATTCGATACGTAACGCGTCGGGCTGACAAGCTCCACAGGGAAGCCGATCTATGCCGGCGCTCAGCCCCGCGCCGCGCGCTTCACCGCTTCGATGATCTCCGGATAGGCCGCGCAGCGGCACAGATTGCCGGCGAGATAATGACGGATGTCCTCGTCGCTCGGATGCGGATGCTGCTTCAACAATTGATGCGCCATCAGCACGAAACCGGGCGTGCAAAAGCCGCACTGGAACGCGCCGGCCTCGATGAAAGCCTGCTGCACGTTCGAGAGCGAGCCGTCGGCATCAAGCTGCTCGACGGTGGTGACGCTCTTGCCGTCGACCCAGACGCCGAAATATAGACAGCCGGAAACCGCCATGTCGTCGACCAGCACGGTGCAGCAGCCGCACAGTCCCTGCCCGCAGCTTTCGCGCGCGCCGAACAGATCGAAGCGCTGCAGCAGCTCGACGAGATTGCGATGCGGCTCGATCTCGGTCGAGACCTGTTGGCCGTTGAGCGTGAAACTGATGGTCCGCGTAGTCATCATTCGTCCTCGAGTGGGCGGCCCGCTTGCTCGCGCAGTGCGCGGAAAACCGCCTCGGCTGTGATCGGTAGTTCGGTGATCCGGACGCCGACAGCGTCGTGGATCGCGTTGGCGATCGCCGGCGAGACGCCGAAGGTGCCCGACTCGCCGAGCCCCTTGGCGCCGAACGGGCCCGAATGCTGCTCGGCCGCTACCAGCTCGTTCTCCATCGGCGGAATGTCGCGGATGCCGGGAATCTTGTAGTCGGCGAGCGAGGCGTTCGTCACCTGGCCGCCGTCGAGATGCATGACTTCGGACAGCGTGAAGCCGAGCTGCATGATCGCGGCGCCGGTAAGCTGCGTGCGCGCCACGCCGGGATTGATCGGCCGGCCGCAATCGGCGGCGTTGACCAGCCGCAGCACGCGCACCGCTCCGGTCTCGGTGTCGACTTCGACCTCGACGCCGGCGCCTCCGATCATCCAGAACGGCGTGACGTTGTCCGATAGGCCGGTCTGCGGGTCGGGTGACTTGTAGGTCGGAACGAAGCTCGCCGTGCCGATCACATTGCCGGCCTGCATGCCGTAGCGTTTCTTGAACACTTCCGCCGGCGGATAATTGGTGCCTTCGGGGAGGCCTGCCTCGGCGGCGAGCGCGCGCAGTTTTCCGCGCGCGTCCTCGGCGGCGAGCCGCACCGCATTGCCCATGTGGAACAGCGAGCGCGAACCGAGCGTGCCCATGTCGTAAGGCGTCACGTCGGTATCCGGGTGGACGATGCGGACGCCATCCACCTCGAGGTCGAGCACCTCGGCGACGATCTGCGCGAATGCGGTGTCCGAACCCTGCCCCATATCCACCGTGCTGGTGGAGAGGGTGGTGCTGCCGTCGGCCGAGACATTGACGATCGCAACCGATGTGGTCGGCGAGATCGAGGCCTTGAAGCCGATGGCGATGCCGCGGCCGCGGCGGATCGTGCCGGTGCCGCGGTCGAACGGCGCGTTCCAGCCCATTCGTGCGGCGATCGCGTTAAGCACCTCGGCGACGGCGGCGTCCTGCGTGGCGGTGCCGCTCGCCTGCGGGCGGCCTTCGCGCAAAATGTTGTTGCGGCGGAACTCCACCGGATCCACGCCCAGCTCGCGGGCGATCAGGTCGGTGTGGCTTTCATAGGCCCAGACGAGTTGCGGAATGCCGAAGCCGCGCAGCGCGCCCGCGGGCGTGCGGTTGGTGTAGAGCTCGTAGGAATCGATGCGGACGTTGTCGATGTCATAGGGTCCCGGCGCCGTGAAGCCGGATTTTTGCGCCACGCGCGGGCCAATTTCGGCGTAGGCGCCGCCGTTCCAATAAACCTCGCACGCGCGCGCAACAACGCGGCCATCCTTGTTGACGCCGCTTTTGATGCGAAACGTCGTCGGATGCTTGGTGATCATGTAAAACTGCTCTTCCATCGTCAGCGCGATTTTGACCGGCCGGCGAACGATGAGCGCGAGCGCGGCAACCAAAGGTTCCAGCTTGACGTAGACCTTGGCGCCGAAACCGCCGCCGAGATAGGGCACCTTCACTCGCACCCGGTTCTCGGGCCAGCCCAACAGACGCGCGATCTCGGTGCGCACGAAGGATGGCGTCTGGTTCGACGTGTAGATGGTCAACGTGTTGTCGCCGGGATCGGCCACCGACACGAACGGCTCGAACGCCAGGTGCAGGCATTGCTGGGTCTTGAAGCTGTGCTCGATCACACGCTCGGCGCGCGCCAAGGCGGCGTCCACGTCGCCGCGCCGCAGGTGATAATCGAGTGCGATGTTGGTGCCGGTGCGGCCCTTGAGATGTTTCAGATCGGCAAAAGTGCCGGCGGGCTTGAGCATGTCGTGGACGACGACGTCCGGCTGCATGGCCGCAACCTCATCGTATACGGCCGGCAGTTCTTCATATTCGGCGGAGATCATCTGCACGGCCCGCTCGGCCACGTGCGGGTCGCTCGCCAGCACGACCGCAACCGGTTCGCCGACATGGCGCACCTTGTCGAGCGCCAGGATCGGCTGGTCGTGAAAGGCCGGGCCGTAATAGGGCTCGGGGATCAGCTTGCGGATGTCTTCGCCGGTCACCACGCGATGAACGCCGTCGACCGCGCGGGCTGCGTTCGTATCGATGCTGCGGATCCGCCCGTGCGGCACCGTCGCGCGGAATACCTTGCCGTAGAGCATGCCGGGCAGGCGCAAGTTGTGCGTATATTCGGCGCGCCCGGTCACTTTGGCGCGGGCTTCGAGGCGCGGGATGTCTCGCCCGACTTGGTTCATCGGTGCACCTAAATCGCGCTTTCGCCCAAAGCCTGCCGGACGGCACGTCCGAGATAAACCCGCAGCAGCTCCCGCTTATAGGCGGCGGAGCCGTGGGCATCGGCAAGGATCGCGGCTGCCGCGGCTGCCGCTTCGCCGGCTCGCGCCAGCGCCGCATCGTCGGGCGCCGAGCCTTGCAGCGCCATCTCCGCCGCCGCCATTCGGGTCAGCTTCTCCGTCGCTGCACTGACGACGACGATCGGATCGCGGATCGCGCCGTCCTCGAGCGCGAACGAGACGGCGACGCCGAGCGCGGGCCAATCGTCGGCGGAGCGCGACGTGACCTTCATATAGGCGGCCTTGCGTGCATTCAGCGCGGGCACCGTCACGGCGGTAATGAGTTCGTTTTTTTCCAGAACCGTCTCGTAATAGCCGGCATAAAGTTCTTCGATCGGCAGTTCGCGGTTGCCGTTCGGGCCGCTGATCGCGACGCGGGCGCCGAGCGCGGTCAGCACCGGCGGCAGGTCCATGTGCGGATCGCCGTGCGCCAGCGCGCCGCCGACGCGCGCCACGTTGCGCACGCGCACATTCGCCAGTGTCCGCATCGCCCGTTTGAGGACGGGTAGTCGCGCAGCGATATTCGGGTCATTTTCAACTTCGCTCAATGTCGCCATGGCGCCGATGCGCAATTCGCCGCCGTTGACCGCAATGCGCGCGTGCTCGGGCTCGATGCCATGCAGGCAGACCAGACGGCTCGGCGCAAACACGCCCGCCTTCATCATCAGCATCAGCGCGGTGCCGCCCGCGACAGCGCGGATCGTCGGCTGTTGCGGATCGAGCAACGACATCGCCTCCTTGAGCGACCTCGGCTCCACCATCTCGAAAGGAATCACTGGGCGTCCATCCTTTGGGTCGTCATGCCCGGCCCTGTGCCGGGCATCCACGTCTTTGTCTTATTCCGAAACTAAAAGACGTGGATGGCCGGGACAAGCCCGGCCATGACGCCTAAGCGGTCTCGATGCTCGAAACATGTTCGGCGATCTCGGCGCGCGTGCCCACCCACACGTCGGGCGCAGACATCGCGAGCGCGATGATCTTCTCGTAGTAATAGGCCCCGCGCGGGCGGCCGAAAATGTGCGCATGCGCGGTCACGTCGATCATGCTCGGTCCCGTTGCCCGGTCGCGGGCGACGGTGAGGTTCTCGTCGAAGGATTCCAGCATCAGCTTCGGCGGATTGCCGTATTTCATGAATGCCATGTCGTTGACGTCGGTACCGAGCGGTATGGCGACGATCGTGCCGTTGCCGGCTTTTTTCACGTAGGGCAGATCGCTGTCGAAGACATCGCCGTACCAGCGGTAGCCCGCCTCGGCAAGAAGCCGCGGCGTCTCGGTCCGCGAGGTGCCGCGCGGCGAAAGCCAGCCGCGCACCGGTTTGCCCGAGGCTGCCGCGAGCAGCGCCGTGCAGCGCGCGATGTTGTTTCGTTCCTCCTCGTCGGACAGCAGTGCCGGTATCACGTCCATGGTGTAGGAGTGCGACAGCACCTCATGGCCGCGCTCCGCGATGGCCTTGACCGTATCCGGCGAGCGTTCGGCAACGATGGCGTTGACCATGACGCTCGCCTTGGCGCCGTGGCGCGCGAAGGCATCCATCAGCCGGTGGATGCCGACCTCGACGCCATAGGCGGCCCAGGAGATGGCCATGGTGTCGAGCACGCCTGCGGGAAGCGGATTGCCCATCGGGCTGATGCCGGGCGCCTTGCCGTCCGACCACGCTTCGAGACAGACGTTGCAGACGACGGCGATGCGCTTGCCGTTGGGCCAGACCCAGGTCGGCTGCTTTTTCATTCGCTGCTCCGCAGGGGAATGTCACCCGCATCGCACGGGTACCGTTGGACACAACGTTAAATCATATCCGGGATCGCCGCGTCGAGACTGTCGTGGCTGGGTGAACCTCCCGCGGATCGGTCAGCACGCGTTGCGCGGGCGCGGGCTCATGGACCAGGCGCCGGCGAGAACCATGAGCGCGATCAATGCCGGCGCGATGGCGAGCCACAGGCTGGCGGCGGCGACTGCTGCCGCGGCCGCCCAGCCGATCGACGAAAAGGCCTCCGTGAAAGTCGCCACGCGCGAGGAGACCTGGCGCCGGCGAAACTGACTGCGCTTGGCCTGGCTGCGAAACCACAGCTGGATCGCGGTCGCCGACGTGGTGGCGATGATGATCCCGCCAGTCGTAACCAGCGCGTGCCAGGGCGAGGCGATGGCGAGCACCGCGACCAGTGGCGCGAAGACGATGGCGATGATGCCGAGCACCGCCTCGATCTTCGCCCGCAGAATGAAGCTTGCCGGAACCGGGGCCGTGGCGACCAGGTCGGGCGCATCCTCGCCCGAGATCGCGAGCCAAGCCAGCCCGCCGGCAAGTTGCCCGGCCGCCATGACGAGAACCGGCACGAGCAGCTTGTACGCACCGTTGCCGCCGTCGAAGCTGTGCCAGAGCAGGACGGCGGGCGGGATGAGATAGAGCATCTGCATGAAGGTCTGCGACACCAGCCAAGGATCGCGCCGCAGCAGTGTCCATTCCTTGCGGCGCAGCGCGCGCCGCGGCGAGGTCTGCCTGAACGCGGCCGGCCGCCGCGCCGCGGTGACGCTGAAATTGCCGCCGCCAGCCGCCGCGACGGCATATTCGCCAAACCGCGGGGAGACCATCGCGATGGCGGCGCCGAGCAGGGCAAAGCTCGCGGCGAGCACGCCGACGAGAGCGACCCAATCGCCGAGCGCGGCACGCGCCGGCCACCAAAATATGCTGCCAGGATCGGGCGCGAGCGCCAGCACGGCGTTCGACTGCAACACAGCGACCCGCGAGATTGTCCCGTAGGACAGAATTGCAGCCACTTGCAGCCCGATCACGAAGGCCGCGCCGATCACAGCCGCGACGATCTGCGCAACGAGGCGCGTGCGTTTCGGACCGATGGCGCGAAATAGCGCGACCGTGAGGCCTACCGCGAGCGCGGTCGAAGTGGCGCTCATGGCGACGATCAGCCCGTAGGCGCCGAGCCAACGCAATCCGCCGCGTGCGACGAGCACATCGATGAACGGCGCCGCGAGCGGCATCGCCATCATCGCCATCGCGATCGCCACCGTGGCGATGCGCACGGCAAACAGTTTGTTTGCGGCAACCGGCGAGGCGAGGATGAGATCGAGATCGGAGCGCGAATAGAAGGCGCGCGTCATTGATTCCATCGCCTGCGAAACCATCAGCAGCCACGACAGCAGCAAACTAGCGGTGATCGCGACCAGCATCGGCTTGTCGGCAGTGGCGTCGGCGTAACGGCCGACCATCCAATAGGCGACGAAGTGCATGAAGATCGCGAAAATGATGATAGCGATCACGACCCGGCGCAGGCGCTCGCGCCTGCCGGCGGTCATCATGGCGAGCCAATCGCGCCAGGCGAGCCGCGACTCGTGCCGCGCAAACCAGACGGCGGTACCTGGCTGAAGCGTCATGCCGCTTGTGCCTGTTCGGCTACCAAGGCAAGGAAGGTGTCTTCCAGGCTCGCGCCATCGCTCGGGCCGCCGGCCGCGTTCCGGCCGGCCTGGCGCCGCAGCTCCTCGAGCGTGCCTTCGGCGATGAGCTTGCCGTGCGCGATGACACCGATACGATCCGCCATGCGTTCGGCAACTTCGAGAATGTGCGTGGTCATGATAATCGTGCCGCCGGCGTTGACGCGCTCGCGCAGCACGCTCTTGACCTGGCGGGCGGAACCGGCATCGAGGCCGGTCAGCGGCTCGTCAAGGATGATCACGCGCGGCTCGTGCACCAGCGCGCCGGCGAGCGCCACCTTCTGCCGCATGCCCTTGGAAAATCCCTCGCAGCGTTCGTGCGCATGCGCCGCCAGACCGAGCCACGACAGCAGCTCCTGCGCGCGGATTTCGGCGAGCGCCGGCTCAATCCGCCACAGACCGGCGACGAATTCCAAATACTCTTCCGGCGTGAGCTTGTCGTAGATCATCGGCTCGTCGGAGATCCACGCCATCACTTGTTTTGCCGCCACCGGATCGGCCAGCGCGTCGATGCCGCCGACGCGGATCGTGCCGGCATCGGGCCGCAGCAAGCCGGCGATCATGCGCAACGTCGTGGTCTTGCCGGCGCCATTCGGACCGAGCAGCGCATAGAACTCGCCTTCCCGCACATCGAGGTCGAGGCCGTCGACGGCGGGGCGGTCGAAGCGCTTAACGAGACCGTGAATCTCGAGGGCGAATTGGTTATGTGGATTCACTGTCCGCGACCCGTCATCCTGAGGTGCGACCCCCGACTTGATCGGGGGGAGCCTCGAAGGATGCGGCCGAGGCGCCCGGGGCCGTGCATCCTTCGAGGGCCGCTTCGTGGCCACCTCAGGATGACGGATCTAGGCTAGCGAAGAGAGGTTTCGGCGCAGTGAATCGGCCGCCGCATTTTCGCAGCGAAGGGTTAAGCCGCATTGCATGAGGCGCAAATCGCCACGCTATTGCGCCTTAGCTGACCGGGCTGCCGAACCCGAACACCCTAAAGAACACCTTGCGTGCGTCCTTCAGCCAGACCGGGTCCGCATGGCCAATGCGCCCGGCAATGATGTTCTTGTTGATCGTGGCAATCTTGTCGAAACGCACCGATGACTCAACCTTGAGGCCGGTTCTAGACGTCGGCGCCATCGCCATGGCATCGGGATCGCCACGAGGAATCGAGGTGATATAGGCGACTATGACGTCTGTCCGACGATCATTATCGGTGGAAATGACCAGCGCTGGGCGGCGCTTGGTGGCGGTCAAGTCGGTAAAGGGGAAATCGGTGAGGACGATTGCCCCAAAAGGAATTCCAGTCACGAGCGGAAGCGCTCGACCAGGTCGGCGTCGCTATAAAGATCGGGCTCTTCGGCCAGCCAGTCGAAAGCACCTCCCGCAGCATTGATCGCCGTAAGGGACGGCTCTTCCGCCTCGATGCTTTCAACCACAACACGCAATCGCTGACGCGACGGGATGCCGCGCCGACGCAATTCGTCCGTCACCTTGCCGGCCTCGATGTCGTTCAGAATCTGTCTCATGATGCTAAATTAGCCCCGCGCACGTGCTGCGGCAATGGGATCGCAGGCCTAAAGCGTGATGCGATCGATCGCGGCGAGGTCTGCCGGCGTGAGCGCCCAGCCGACGGCGGCTATGTTTTGCTCGACCTGCTCCGGCTTGGTGGCGCCGGCAATGATGCTGGCGACGAAGGGGCGGCTCGCGAGCCAACTCATCGCCAACTCAAGGAGCGTGTGCCCGCGTTGGGCCGCGAATTCGGCCAACGCATCGACAATGCGCCAGTTGCGCGCGTTTAGGAACTCGTCGGCGTGGCGCAGGTTTTTGGCGAGCCGGGAGCCGGGCGGCAACGGCGCGCTGCTCTTGTACTTTCCGGTCAACAAGCCGCTGGCGAGCGGAAAATAGGGCAACAGGCCCAGCCCGTGCTTGCGCATGACAGCGACGCGATCTTTTTCGAGATCGCGCTTGAGCAGGCTGTATTCGTCTTGGCAGGACATGAAGGACGCAAGGCCATGCCGCAGCGCGACGGCCAACGCTTCCTCAAGCTGCGCTGCCGAGAGATTGGAGCAGCCGATGTGCCGGACTTTTCCCGACTTCACCAAATCGTCGAGCGCCCGCAACGTCTCCTCGATCGGCGTCTGCGGATCGGGCCGATGCAACTGGTAGAGGTCGATCCAGTCGGTGTTGAGCCGCCGTAGACTCGCTTCGACCGCCTGCATGATGTAGCGCCGCGATGCGCCCTTGAGCTTGCCGGCATCATCCATCGTCATGCCGAACTTGGTCGCAAGCACGATATCCTTGCGCCGGGACCCGAGGATTTTTCCCAAAACCTCCTCCGAGCCGCCCTTGTTGCCGTAGGTATCGGCGGTGTCGATCAGCGTAATGCCGAGATCGAGCGCCTTCTTGACCACGAGGCGCGAGGCTTCGAGATCGATCCGGCCGCCGAAATTGTTGGTGCCGAGGCCGACGAGGGAAACCTCCGGGCCCGCCGTTCCGAGCTTGCGCTTTTGCATGCCGTTACCACAAACCGTCGAGACGCCAGCGTCATCCGCTGACATTGTAGGCGGCGAGCGCCGCCATGTTGACGAGCTGAACGTCATTCGCGGACAGCGGCACGATCTGCACCGAGCGGTCGAGGCCGACCAGCATGGGGCCGATCACGTTCGCACCGCCGAGCTGCATCAGCATCTTGGTCGAGATCGAGGCGGAATGAGACGCCGGCATGATCAGCACATTGGCGGGGCCGGAGAGGCGGCAGAACGGATAGGCCTCGCGCAGCTCCATGTTCAGCGCCACATCGGCGGCCATATCGCCGTCATATTCGAAATCGACGCGCCGGCGATCGAGCAGCCGCACCGCTTCCTGCACGCGGTCCGAGCGTTCGCCCGGCGGGTGACCGAACGTCGAGAAGGCCAGCAATGCAATCCGCGGCTCGTAGCCAAGCGAGCGCGCGACGCGCGACGCTTCGACCGCGATCTCGGCGATGTCGCTGGCGCCGGGTATTTCGGTTACCGCCGTGTCGGCGACCAGCACCGTGCGCCCGCGCGCCAGCACAAGCGAGACGCCCATCACACGATGACCGGGCTTGGGATCGATGCAGCGCCGGACGTCCTCGAGCGCGACCGAGAAATTGCGGGTGACGCCGGTCACCATGGCATCGGCATCGCCGAGCGCGACCATGCAGGAGGCAAAGTGATTACGGTCCTGGTTGACCAGGCGTTGGCAGTCGCGCTGCAGGAAACCGCGGCGCTGCAGCCGCTCGTAGAGATAGGCGGCATAGGTTGCATTGCGCGACGACATCGCCGCGTTGATGATTTCGATGCCGCCGCCGAGTTCGACGCCGAGCGTCTCCGCCGTCTCGCGCACGCGCCCCTCGCGGCCGACCAGAAGCGCCGTGCCGAGCCCTTGGTGTACGAACGATGCCGCCGCGCGGATCACCTGCTCCTCTTCGCCCTCGGCGAAGACCACGCGCCGCGGCTGCCGGCGCAACCTTTCAAAAACCCGTTGCAGCACGCCGGCGATCGGATCGAGGCGGCTGCGCAATTGCTGGCGATAGGCGTCCATGTTCGCGATCGGCCGCCGCGCGACATTGGAATCCATCGCCGCTTTCGCCACCGCCGCCGGGATATTCGAAATGAGGCGAGGATCGAACGGCACCGGAATGATGTAATCGGGGCCGTATTTCGGCCGCGCGCCGTAGAGGGCGGCGACTTCATCGGGGACGTCCTCGCGCGCCAGCTCGGCCAGCGCCCGCGCCGCGGCGATCTTCATCTCCATGTTGATGGTGGTGGCGCGCACGTCGAGCGCGCCGCGGAAAATAAACGGGAAGCCGAGAATATTATTGACCTGGTTGGGATAGTCGGAGCGGCCGGTGGCCATGATGGCATCCGAACGCACTTCGGCCACCTCCTCGGCGGTGATTTCCGGGTCGGGATTGGCCAAGGCGAAGATGATCGGCTTTGCCGCCATCGACTTGATCATAGCCGGGCTGAAAGCACCTT
>Ga0074044_10001341_pt1 | contig 22401 bp, 15 predicted proteins | sample BogForMeECP23OM1_FD_94443 | JGI IMG/M metagenome (GOLD analysis project Ga0074044, IMG submission 94443) | Bog forest soil microbial communities from Calvert Island, British Columbia, Canada - Bog Forest MetaG ECP23OM1 | ecosystem: Environmental > Terrestrial > Soil > Wetlands ... | reverse complement strand
GAAAAAGCTTGCCACCAGAAGCGTGGTTTCGCCGGGAACCGGAAGGCCGGCGTTTTCGCACAACAGCATCACGGCAACGGCCCAATAGCCGTAGTCGCCAACGAACACGCGAACGAAATGAGAGATGCTGTGCCCCATCAGCAGAAGCGATCGGATATGCAAGCTTAGCAAAGCCGCCGGTCCGGCGAGATCACGCAGAACGGCCGGCAGTGAGGAATTGGATGAGGGCCGAGTTGAATTCGTGCGGCGTTTCTTCGTAAGTCAGATGCCCAACGCCTTCGAAGGCAATGAGCCGCACGTCGCGGAAATTCTGTCGCAGTGGTTCGGCCGATTGAAAGTGGACAGCGCGATCGCGGGTTCCCCAAATGAGCAGGGTTGGATAATCGCGAATCGTGGGCAGGGCGCTTTCCAACTCCCCGAGGTCTGCGGTCCAATTTTCAAGGATATGCGCAGCGTGGCGAAACCCGTGGTTCTGCTCCACGGGCACGCGATAGCCGGCGAGCGAATCGGGCGGAATTTTGGCTCCGTCGCCGAACAGACGGCGGAGCCACAGGTAGTCGAGCGGCCGCCAGCGTTCGATCGTGTGGCGGAAAACGAGCGAGCCGAACGGACTGACCAAAAACGGTGCCAAGCGCTTGCCGTGCGGCGACCAGGGATTTACGGGGGCGACCAGAATCAGCCGCTTGAGGCGCGGGTCGCGGCGTTCGGCCAGGAGCGCAGCCGTCATGATCGCGACGCCGCCGCCGTGAGAAGTACCGAGCAGATCGAAATCGGCGATGCCGGCAGCGTCGGCAAACTCGAGAACGCGTTCCGCGGTGGCGCGCACCGAGCAGTCCATGCCTTCGGGAGCGGTTGATAATCCGGCGCCCAAGTTGTCGATGGCATAGCACGTGGCAAAGGGCGCGAGCTCGGGCAAAGTGAATCGCCACGAGAAGGAATAACCCATCAGGCCATGGACGAGGATGAGCGCGCGGCCGGAACCGGCTTGGAGGTAGCGCATGCGTCCTCCGGCGACCTGGATCCAGCGCTCTTCGATGCCGGCCAGGAGCGGATTTGGCGCCACGCCGGCGGGGCTGAAGATTTCCTTCGCTTTTTCGGTTTCGATGGGCAACTCTTTTCTCGCGTACTGGTTCTTACTAGGTGAGTGATATCGCCTCTGTCGCTTGAGTGGGAGCTGCTTTTAGCTCCCACTATTTTTTGCGCGCGCGAAACGTGGGGCACCCGATTTCGTGCCTACCCCCGTCTTTAGTGCGACAGTACGGCAACTGCGGACGGAGTCTTGCTCCGACTTTTCGTCCGCTTCCGTCCGAGCAATTTCTTCAACACGCGAATTCCCTTGTCCACATGTTTCTCCTCGAGCAGGAATGGAGGCAGGAAGCGCAAAACCGTGTCCTGCGTAACGTTGAAGAGCACGCCTTCCGCCAGGCCCTGCTCCACAAACGGACGCGCCGGAATGTCGAGCACAAGGCCCTGGATGAATCCACGGCCGCGGGTCTCGCGAGTGGCGGCATATTTCTCCACCAACATCTCGAATTGCGCGTGCAGGTATCCGCCGACCTTGGCCACATTTTCGAGCAGGCGTTCTTGTTCGACAATCGCGAGATACTCGAGGCCGACGCGGCAAGCCAGCGGGCCTCCGCCAAAGGTTGTGCCGTGCTGCCCCGGCGAGATCGCCGAGGCGAAACGGTCTTTCGAAATGAATGCGCCGAGCGGCACCCCGGCTGCAATTGGCTTGGCAATGGTAACGATATCAGGCACAACGCCCAAGGTCTGGAACGCAAAGATTGTTCCGGTACGGCCGAGGCCGCATTGGATTTCGTCGAAGATGAGCGCGGCCTGGTGTTGGTCGGCAAGCGCGCGGCACTCACGCAAGAATTCCGGCGAGCATTCGAGGATGCCGCCTTCGCCGAAGATCGGCTCAAGGACGATGGCACATGTGTTGGAGTTGACCGCAGCGCGCAGCGACTCGATGTTGTTCCGCTCAACAAAGGTCACATTTTCGAGCAGCGGCTCGAAGCCCTTGCGGTACTTGTCCTGGCCGGTGAGCGACATGGCGCCGAACGTGCGGCCGTGATAGGAGCCATCGAGGGCAACGAGCCCGCACTTGGCATCGCCGCCGGCTTTGTGCCCGGCCAGGCGCGCCAGCTTGATTGCGCCTTCCATCGCCTCGGTGCCGCTGTTTGAGAAGAACACGCGATCAAGGCCCGAGAGTTGGCACAGGCGCTCCGCGAGCTGCCCTTGATACTCGTTGTAGTAGAGATTCGAAACATGAATGAGGCGGCCGGCCTGCTCGCGGATGGTTTTCACGATTCGCGGATGCGCGTGACCGAGCGCGTTCACGCCCAGCCCGGCGACGAAGTCGAGGTACTTCTTGCCTTCGAAGTCATACAGGAAAACGCCCTTCCCGCGCTCAAAGGCGACTGGATAGCGATTGTAGGTAGGAAGCAAAAAGCGCTTTTCGAGATCGGCGATTTGTTCTAGGCGGGACATAGAGAAATTGTAGAACGAAAAGCTGTTCAAGGCAGATGCAGGCGACTTCCCAAGTGCGATGTGGCCCGAGTGCCAGAAAGAGTTGCGCCCAGGTTGTTGAGAGACAACAAAACGGAGCGCGGAGACCCACCCCGCGCTCCGGCACCGCTAACCAGGAGACCAGTCTGCGGTGAAATGGTTTTCCTTACACCTCTTTTTTCATTTCACTACTGTGAGTTTTACGGCGCTCTTCAGCGTGCCTGAGGGCGTCGTGACCGTCACATATCCTGTCTTTGCGCCGGTGGGGATCGTCGCTGTCAGATAGGTGTCGGAGACCGCCGTGAAGGTCGCAGCCACTCCGTTGAAATCCACGGCGATTGTTCCTGTAAGTCCAACGCCGAAGATGCCGATGGATGTGCCAATCTTGCCGCGTGGGAATTGCAGGATGATGTACGCCTTCAGGCCGGTGTTGAGGCTGTAGAACACGCCGCGGCCGACCGGATTCCCTTCGTATTCGCCGCCTTGCATGTTCGTCCCGTAGAAAGTTCCGTTCGGGTGCAAAACCATCGGCGAACTCAGATAGCATCCGTCTGCCGTGTACATGCTGCAGCCGCCGGGCAGGAGATTGTAGAGATCCGTGTAAACCGGTTTCTTACCCGTTGTAACCTTGAACAAGCTCTCGGAGCCATAACCACCCATGTAGAAGCTCAACGATGGTCCGTACAGGGCGCCATCGGTGCCCAGCGTCAGCGGCAAGCTGGGAAACTCGGCTTGATCTGCGGAGTAACTGAAGTTGTGCAGGATATTGACTTTCTTTCCTGCCAACTGGAAGATCGTTCCCTCGGAATTAGCGCCACCCTCGTAGGTGGTGCCGTAGAACTTCCCGTCGGCTCCCTGGATCACGCCCGCCACTGGGTCCATGGGACCCGTGTTGGGAAAGCTGTAGAGCAAGGTCACTTTCCCCTTGGGAGTGATTTCGTAAACTGTGCCGCCGTTGTAGTCATTGGGGTATCCGCCGGCTTGGCTTGTGCCATAGAAGTTGCCATTGGCAGCGAGAGTCAGAAGCCCGCTCGGCTCACCGGGCTCATTTCCCGAAATCCCCTTGAAGTTGTGTAGCGTAGTGAACTTTCCGGCTGGCGTGATCTGAAAGAACGTTCCGTCGCCAGTGTCACAGTAAGGGGCACCAATCGTTGTGCCGTAGAGATTACCTTCCGCGCCCAACGTTAGTGGACTAGGCATCCACGTGGTTCCGCAGTAGGGGAAGGAATACAGAATGGTGAACTGCGCGCTGCTGGGATCGAACTTGAAAATGATGCCGCCGTTACCGTTGAAGCCGTTCCATTGCTCACACGTGCCGTAGAGGAGGCCGTCGGCTCCCAGCGTCAGGCCGCTCCAGCACACCGTTCCATACCCGTTATTTGGAGCCGCCCAAAGCAGCGTCTCCGCGCCCGCAGACGTGATCTGGTAGATCTCGGAAACACTCTGGTTGATGGTGCCGTAGAAATAGCCGTCGCGGCCCAGGGCCAGCTGGCCATTGGGACCATTTTGTGTGCTATCCACAGCTCCGAAGGCGTAGAGCGGGGTGTAGGTTTGTGCCTGCGCGGGAATTGAAATTACGGCCAATAGAACCACAGCAGCGAGCATGGTGAGCGCGAGCGTTGCCATGCCCGAATACTTCACTTGCCGATAAATAGAGTTCATTAATTATGTCTCCTGGGAAGTCAATGAAGCGTTTTAATCTCGTTCTTTCTTATGGGATTCAAACCCGCGAATCCGCCCCGACTTTCGCGCAAAATGGTAAGCGGAGTAAATGGACAGCGAGTCAAGCCTCTGTTAAGCCCAGGTCACGCGCTAACTCGTTTCGACGTGAGTAAATGCAAGGTTTGGTAACGGGACTGTATTAGTCCGACTTCCGCCTCGAAAGTGGTGTAAGCGGGTCGCTGATCGGGTGCTAGACTGAGTCTTCTCCAGAAGGCGCGAGCCTGTGCATTCGACGGTCCCGTCCGATTCCGTTTTGACGCCGTCCCGGGTGCGTTTCGGCACCTTCGAGGTGGACCTGCGCTCGGGCGAATTACGGCGCGACGGCATCAAGGTCAAGATCCAGGATCTTCCGTTCAGAGCTCTGACATTGTTCTTAAGTCGGCCCAACGAGGTGCTGAGCCGGGAAGAATTTCGGCAAACGCTGTGGCCCGATGATGTATTCGTCGATTTCGATCGCGGAATTACCACCGCTATCAACCGGCTGCGGGATGCGCTCGACGATTCGGCTTCCAACCCGCGCTTTATAGAAACGCTGGAACGGAGAGGCTCCCGGTGGATTGCGCCCACGCATGTCCCCGATCCGCCGGACGAAACACCGTTCGAACCGGTGTCCGCCGCCGCCGAAAACGTGGACGCAAGCGCTCGTACCCGGCGTTGGAAATACGTTTTCGCCGTGCCCGCGCTGGCATTACTCATGGTGGCGGCGATTTTCTGGGCGAGGCGAGAGTCGTCGAAGCACGCCGGCCGGGCGAACGTACTGATGGCGCTCCCTGCGTACGGCTCGACTCGTCCCGCCAATCGCGAAGCGGAAGAGTTTTACCTGAAAGGCCGCTACTACTGGGAAAAGCGGACCCCCGATAGCCTGAATAAAGCCGTGGATTCGTTCACGCAAGCGATTGTCCACGACCCGGGCTATGCCCCGGCCTACGTCGGACTGGCGGATTGCTACAACCTGCTGCGCGAATACACGATGATGCCGCCCTCTGAGGCCTACCCTCGGGCCCTAGCCGCGGCGAAAAAAGCGGTTGAACTTGACCCGCGGTCTTCGGAGGCGCATGCCTCCATCGCCTTTGCGTCTTTCTACGGGACGTGGGACGCCGCCACCGCCGACCGGGAATTCCGGCGAGCGATTGAGTTGAACCCCAACAATGCCATCGCTCATCACTGGTATGCGACCTATCTTTCGAGCCTCCGCAGATATTCCGAGTCGCTGGCGGAGATCGAGCGCGCGCAGGCGCTCGCCCCGGCTTCGAAATCCGTGTTGGCCGACAAGGGGAACATTCTGTTCAACGCAGGCCACCAGCAGGAAGCCATCGCCCTGCTGCAACAGATGGAAGCCAATGAGCCGGACTTTATTTCTCCCCACCGCTATCTGAAGTTTATCTACTTGATGACCGCGGATTATTCCCATTACCTCACAGCAGCAAAGAAGGAAGCGGTTTTGATGCATGACAATTCCGCGCTCGCCATTGCCGATGCAACGGAAAGGGCGTTCGCGACCGGAGGCGGGAAAGGCCTGCTTGAGACTCTCAGTGTGGAGCAGAAGAAGCTTTACGATCGGGGCCAGCTTTCGCCATTCCTGCTCGCGATGACCTATTCACTCCTCGGCGACAAGGCTGAGGCTCTGCGTTATCTGAAGATTGCCTATGATCAGCGCGTTGATGGAGTGGTCGAGATCGAGTCTGATCACAGCTTCGACAGCCTGGCCAACGAACCGGCGTTTCGCAAGATGCTGGCCGATGCAGGGTTGCCCCCGCTTAACTAACTTTCAGCATCAGGCGAAACACACTCGGCCCGCGAGATCGCGCCGCTGGCTTCTGCCTTGCTACAATGCTCCCACACTCAGTGGGGGTGCCTATGTTGCGAGGTTTTACCCGAATCGCTTGTCTAATGGTCGCGCTTGCCCTGCCTTGCCTGGCGAAAGATGCCGGCGGCGATCCCAGATTGAAACACAGCTTCCGCCTGCCCGAAAAGAACGGGTGGACGTTTGTCCATCTGGAAGGCCAAGCTGCCGAGATTGGATTCCAGCATGGCTATCTGCTGGCTCCAGAGATTGATGACTTGCTGAAGGTAACCCAAACCGAACTTGCACACGAGGAAAAGAAAGACTGGGCATTCTTTCGCGATGCAGCGCGAACGATGATGTGGCCGCACATCGAGCAGGAGTACCGCGAAGAGTTGCAAGGCATTGTGGATGGTGTGAACGCAAAGGGTGTGAAGCTGGATATTTGGGACGTGGTCGCCCTGAATGCCGCCGAAGAGTGGGACTACTACGTCAAACAATATGACAAGGAGCACGGCAGCAAGTCATCAGCGGCGACGGGAACTCCGGAGCATTGCAGCGCGTTTGTGGCGACGGGGAGTTACACCAAGGATGGCAAGATTGTCATCGCGCACAATAACTGGACCAGTTATCTGGATGGCCAGCGCTGGACGATCATTTTCGATATTGCTCCCGCCAAAGGTAGCCGCATGCTGATGGACGGCTTGCCCGGAGTTATCCACAGTGCGGACGATTTTGTGGTGAATTCGGCGGGGATTGTGATTACGGAAACGACGATCGGGCACTTCTCTGGCTATAATCCGGCGGGGATTCCGGAGTTTGTGCGGGCGCGCAAGGCCGCGCAGTATTCCGCATCCATTGATGATTTCGCGCGCATCATGAAAGAAGGCAACAATGGCGGCTACGCCAACAACTGGCTGCTTGCCGACGTGAAGAACAATGAAATTGCCAGTCTGGAGCTGGGGCTGAAGAATGTGACGCTGGAGCGCACGAAAGACGGGTATTTCGTCGGCTCCAACTTTCCCGTCAACGAAAAGCTGATCCGCGAAGAAACGGATTTTGATACCAAGGACATGGGCCTGAGCGCCAACGCGCGCCATGTTCGGTGGGAACAGTTGATGGCCGAGAACAAAGGAAAAATCGATGTGGCCGCGGCCCAGCGATTCCTGGCTGACCACTACGACACCTACACGAAGAAGGAAGAAGCCGACGAACGCACGCTCGACGGACATATCGATTTGTCGGCGCGCGGCTCGCAACCGTGGGAGCCACCTTACGGGACTGCGGGGGCGGTGCAGAACAAGGCGGCGGATGCCACGATGGCTGCCCGCAAGTCATTCACAGCGGCTGCCGGTCATGCCTGTGGGAAGAACTTCAAGGCAGAAGAACACCTGCGGGAGCATCCGGAGTTCAATTGGGAGCAGGGGTTGCTGAAGGATATGGACGCGTTTCCGTGGACCACGTTTGAGAGCGCGAAGTAGGGAGGCGCGGTCGTCGTTCGCTCTTCGCTTCTTTAGCTGACCGCCTTGTTTCGGAATTGCCGCAGGCCGACGACCAGCAGCAAGATATCGAATGCCATCAAGGCAACCAGAATCAATGGAAGCCACAGGTGCGGAAACTGCGGCACGAGTGTGGCCCGCAGGCCTTCGCTGGCGTAGACGAGCGGGTTGATGAGGACGATTTTTTCAAGGATGGGAAACTTGCTCAGGGCGCTCCAGGGATAGTAGGTGCAGCCGAAAAATATCATCGGCGTCATCACCATGCTGAACATCAGCCCGATGTGCTGCTGATCGACACTGCAGCCGAGGGCCAGGCCGCCGCAAGCCGAGAAACCTGCAACCAAAAAGGTAATCGCGGCGAAGAGAAACGGGCTTGCCACATGCAGTTCGAGGCCGGGACGAAGGATGATCCAGGCCAGCGGAATCACCGTCAAGCCAGCGACCAAAGCCTGAATCAGCCCAGCCACGACTTTTTCTATGGCAACCCATGAGATGTCGATGGGCGCCAGCAGCCGGTCTTCAATCTCGCGTGTGAACTGGAACTCTGAGATCAGCGGCATGGCAACGGCCCAAACTCCTGTAAATACCATGCTGATGGCCATAATGCCGGGAAGTAACAGGCTCTTATAAGCAGCCGGAAGATAACCGCTGCCCACCATCACGCGGCCGAAAATAAAGACGAACAACAGCGGCTGCAGGAAAGTCTGGAGTATAAGCGGACCCAGATTGCGCCGGGCTACGTGTGCGTCGCGCGCTAATAATGCCAGGAAGGCTTTCCGGTTCATTCGCGCAAGCTCCTTCCGGTGTGATGGAGAAACAGGTTTTCAAGGCTGGGCTCGGAGATGTGAACATCGGATAACTCGACGCCCAAGGCCGCTGCCGCATTCGCGATTTCAGCGATCAGAGATCCACCGCGGCTGGCATAAAGGTCAGCGCCGCCATTCTCTGACGCGCGGATTTCAGTAACTCCGGACAGAATGCCGAGGCGCTCCAGCAGAGGCGCGGAGTGATGTCCGAAGCGCAGGCGCAGGAGATATCCGCCGGGAATCGAGGCTTTGAGCTCTGCGGGCGTTCCCTGCGCGATGATGCGGCCGTGGTCGATAATCGCAAGTTGCTCGCATAACGTGTCGGCCTCTTCCATGTTGTGGGTGGTCAGCAGGACAGTGCGGCCTTTCTGGTTGTACTCGCGGATGATCTCCCACAGGAGCAGCCGGGTTTGCGGATCGAGCCCTACGCTTGGTTCGTCGAGAAACAGGACTTGAGGATCGTGCATCATGGCGCGTGCGATCGACATGCGCTGCATCATGCCGCCGGAGAAGTTACGTACCAGTTGGTCGGCGCGATCCGTCAGTTTGAAGCGGTCAAGCAGCGCATTGGCGCGCTCGGTGCGTTCGTGGGAATTGAGGCCGAAGTAGGCACCATGGAAGAGCAGGATTTCGCGGGCGGTAAGGGAGAAATCGAGATTCGGGCGCTGCGCCACAACGCCAATCTGAAGCTTGGCGGCGGTCTGCTCACGCCAGACGTCGTGGGGGCCGATCCATGCCGTGCCGCTGGTCGGGCGGACACGGGTGGTCAAAATGCCTACAGTGGTGGACTTTCCGGCGCCATTGGGACCGAGCAGACCGAAAATCTGCCCCGGCGCGACGTCGAGGTTAATGCCATCGAGGGCCGTGATCTGCTGCTTCTGATCTTTGGTCTTTTTCCCGACAGCCGAGGTAAGCGGGCCGGTTCGTCCCGCTGCCGCAGGCGGAGGCGAGTTGTAGATCTTGCGCAGATCGCGAGTACGAATTGCCAGGTCCATGTGCAAGAGTCCCTAGGAAGCGCCCCACGCGCCGATCGCCAACTGAATTCTGATTCGAAAGTATACATAGCAGTGGCGCGAAATCACAAAAGCACGCCTACGTTCGCCGAGCAGAGCAAGACTTCAGGATTCTTCCGGGAGTTTGCGAGTTGCTGTGGGATTGGCCGGATCGAGGCCGGCTGCAGCCATAATGGCGCGCCCCAGGTCTTCAGGAGAGACAGTGAAGTTCGGGGAGGACGCGGTGGCTTTCTGTTCGGTGATGGGCGCTACGAAGCGGTAGCCGCGTCCCACTACGGTCTGGAGGAATCGCGGTTGGTCGACATCATCGAGTAAAGCGCGGCGTACCTTGCGGATCGCGGTGTTGATGCCCTGGTCGACATCCACGAAAACATCCTTGCTCCAAAGGGCACTAGAAATCTGCTCGCGGGTGACGAGTTGGCCCTTGTTTTCGACAAGGAACATGAGCAATTGCAGGGGCAGGCCCTCCAGTGGCACCGGCTTCCCGCGGTGGCTGAGTTGGAAGCGGCCGAAATCCAGTTCAAAATCTTCGAAGCAGACTTTCTTGTCCGACACGGCCTATCTCCCGCTACCAACCCCGTCAAAACCTGATGGCTAAGGAAGAAATTCTGTTCTGCTGCGCGGATTGTGTCAAGCCACTTCAAGTTAAATTCTTCAGATCAATTCAGATGGCTTCAGACTGTCTCCATGGACGTTTCCAGACGGTGAGTGCAATATGACAGTCACTTGCTGGGATTTGCCCACCTCTCCTAATCGAGCCTGGTGAGCAGAGTAAGTGGGAGGCCCCCGGAATCGGGGAAGGTTCGCGGGCCTCCCCACTCAAAATAGAGGGTTTGGGCCTGTCACGCACCCGCTCCAAAGGTTTCGCCCACCGCATCAGCCGCTATGCTCTCCTCCTATAAGATCACCTGCCCCCCAGACGCTTTTCCCCTGTCACGGGCGTGATCCTGAAATACGGAATCATATTCCAAAACTCATAGTAAACCTCCAAGATTCTGTTTATAATTGCGGAAGTCTTTATTTCGAGGCCACTTATTCCCATGGGAATCCTCTCCGGCGTGGCAGCGAAGTTGCTTGGAACTGATCGGCGGCGGGCCTCAGGCCGCGCCGTCTCATCCCAACTCCAGCCTATGAACCGCGAGTTCCAGGCCCGATTTACCGTCATCCTGCTGTTGCTCCTTACGGTTGCGGCCGCGGTTTTCGCCGGATACAACTACCGGATTGAACACGAGTCGGCTATCCCCGACGACGGCGCTTGGTGGATGGAACGCAGTGGGCAGATTGTGGCCGATCGACTGGATCCAAATGGGCCGGCTGCGTTGGCCGGAATCCGCAGCGACGATGCCGTGGTAAGCATCAACGGCCGGACAATCAACAGCACGTCCTCGTTGAGCCGTCAGCTCTACTATTCCGGCGTTTATTCCAAAGCGACCTACTCGCTGATCCGCGGATCGGTGCCGCTCGACGTGGTGGTTGTGCTGGTGCCCGCCGAGCGCTCCATGAACGATTGGCTGCGGCTGATTGCGCTGATCTATCTGGGGATCGGCCTCTATGTGCTGCTGCGGCGCTGGACCGCGATCGGCTCGACGCACTTTTATATTTTCTGCCTGGTCTCATTCATCTTCTATTCGCTGCACTACACCGGAAAGTTCAACGCCTTCGATTGGATCGTGTTTTGGAGCAATGAAGTCGCCTGGATACTTCAGCCGGCGCTGTTTTTGCACTTTGTTCTGACTTTTCCGGAGCGGCGCGCGTTCGTCAGCAAGCACCGCTGGGCGTTGCCTGCGCTTTACCTGCCGGGTGCGATGTTGCTGCTGGTGCAGATTGTGGCTTTGCAGTTCCTGAAGGCAAGCGCGCGGCTGCTCTGGAATCTCAACCGCGTGCACTGGGCCTACCTGACAATCTTCTTCGTCTCGGCAGCGGTAGTGCTGTGGCGTAACTACCGGCAAGCGACCACTCCGATCCTGAGGCAACAGCTCAAGTGGATTACGCGCGGCACGGTCGTTGCGATCGCGCCCTTCACGCTGTTCTACGTTCTGCCCTATCTGTTCGGCGCCATGCCTTCGCTTGCGATGAAGGTGACGGTGCTTTTCCTTGGGTTCCTGCCGCTCACGTTTGGGTACGCGATCATACGTTACCGGCTGATGGACGTGGATCTGATCTTCAAACGAGGCATGGCGTATACGTTGGCGGCGGCGGCCATTGTCGGGACCTACTTTGCCGTGGTCGCGTCGATTGCCGAGCTTGTGCACACGCGCGTGCCCAGTTCGGGTCCTGCTGGACTGATGGTGGCCATCGTCGTCACGGCTTTGTTGTTTGATCCCGTGCGTAAGTGGATTCAGGAAAAACTCGACCTGTTTTTCTACCGCACGCGCTACGACTACCGGCGCACATTGATCGAGTTCGGCCGTGAACTCAGCTCGGAAACCGATCTCAACAAGTTGCTTTCGTCGCTCGTCGATCGGCTGGCGCGCACGCTGACGGTAGATCGAATCGCCATTTTCCTGGCCAACAGCGATGCGACGCGGTTCGAGCTGTCGGAATCGTTCGGGCTGGGCGCAATTGGCGCGGTAGACTTGTCTTTCCTTTCGAAGCCGCGAGTGGAAGACGCCGCCGGACATATCTTCTTCGAAAGCACGCGCCAGTTGCCGCGGGAGACGGTTGCGGCACAGGAAGCAATCTCCCGGCTCGACCTGAATTACTACATCCCATGCCACGCACGGCAGAAAACGATCGCATTCCTTGGGCTAGGCAAGACCATGGAAGGCGACTTCCTTTCCAGTGAAGACGTGGAACTGCTGGAAACACTGGCCGGCTATATCGTGATCGCGATCCAGAATGCGCGGCTGTACGCGTCGCTTGAACAGAAAGTTACCGAATACGAGCGCTTGAAGGACTTCAACGAGAACATTGTCGAATCGATCAACGTGGGCGTGCTAGCGGTAGATCTGCAGGACCGTATCGATTCCTGGAACTCGCAGATGGAAGTGATGTACGCGCAGCCTCGCTGGCAGGTGGTGGGACGGTCGCTGAGCGAGGTTTTTCCGGCATCGTTCGTCGAGGAGTTTTATCGTGTCCGCCAGAATCCTGGAATCCACAATCTTTACAAATTCCGGCTGGCCACGCCGACCGGCGAATCGCGGATTGTGAACGTGGCGATCGCCCCCCTGGTGACACGCAAGTTCAGCGTGGTGGGTCGCCTGGTGATCATGGATGACATCACCGAACGCGTGGAGCTTGAGGTTCAACTCACCCAGGCCGACAAACTTTCGTCCGTTGGCTTGCTCGCCGCGGGCGTGGCCCATGAAGTCAATACGCCGCTGGCTGTGATTTCGTCCTATGCCCAGATGCTCGCCAAGCAACTGCAGTCGGACCCGCAGAAAGCGTCGGTGCTCGACAAGATCACGAAGCAAACATTCCGTGCATCGGAGATCGTCAACAACCTGCTGAACTTCTCGCGTACCACGGGCACGGAGTTCGCTGAAATCAGTCTGAACAAGGTAATCGCTGACACGTTGGCATTGCTCGACCACCAGTTCAAGGTGGCGCACGTGGCGGTTGAGACAGATCTCAATGAGACTTTGCCTCCGATTCAAGGCAACGCCGGGAGGCTGCAGCAAGTGTTTCTGAATCTGTTCCTGAACGCGAAAGACGCGATGGCGGGCGGCGGAGTTCTGAATGTCGCAACGCTTAACGGCGAATCGGTGAGCGTGCGTGTCAGCGATACTGGTTCCGGCATTGCCCAGGAACATATTCACCGCATCTACGACCCGTTCTTTACGACCAAGACTACTCCTGCTGAAGGGCAAAACCGCGGAACCGGGCTGGGACTATCCGTTTCCTACGGCATCATCCAAGAGCACGCCGGCAATATTCGCGTCGAGAGCCGGCCCGGCGAGGGAACGACGTTCACGCTGGATTTTCCATTGATCAGGAAGGCGACCCATGTCTGAAGTTGCAGTTATCCCGCGCCGCAGCGCACCGGAGTCCACGCCGCAGAATGCGGGCCGGATCCTTATTGTTGACGACGAGCTCGAGATTCGTGAATCGCTGGAGACTCTGCTGGCGCTCGAAGGCTACGACGTTTCCGTCGCCGGGACCGGACAGGAAGGCTTGGCCCAGATCGGGGACCACACCTTTGATGTAGTGTTGCTGGACTTGGCGCTGCCCGACAAAAACGGGATGGACGTTCTTGCCGAGATCCGGTTGCTGCATCCGGAGCAGGCGGTCATCATGATCACCGCTTACGGAACCGTCGAAAACGCGGTGCGCGCTATGCAATCGGGCGCGACGAACTTCATCCAGAAGCCGTGGGACAACGAGAAACTTCTGGCCGATGTGCGCAGCGCAGTCGCTCGCCAGAAGGCGGAAGAAGAAAACATTCAGCTGAAACGCGCTCTCAAGCAACGCTACAACTTTGAGAACATCGTAGGCAAAAGCGAGCCGATGCTGAAGATTTTTGACCTGGTCGCGCAGGTCGCCCCCAGCCGTTCGACCGTGCTGTTGCAGGGCGAAAGCGGAACGGGCAAGGAACTGATCGCGAAGGCAATTCATCTGCACTCTTCACGGCGCGATCGGCCGTTTGTTCCTGTCAACTCTGGATCCACTCCGCCTGATCTGCTGGAATCAACGCTTTTTGGACACGTGAAGGGCGCGTTCACCAGCGCGATCGCTTCGAAGAAAGGTCTGTTCGAAGTCGCCGATCGCGGAACGCTCTTCCTCGACGAAATCGGCACCATGAGTATGGACACGCAGTCCAAGATTCTGCGCGTGTTGCAGGACCGCAAGTTCATGCACCTGGGGGGCGTGCAGGAAATCCAGGTGGATGTGCGCATCATCGCCGCTACCAACGTGGATTTGCGCCAGATGGTCAGCGAGGGGCGCTTCCGCGAAGACCTGTTTTACCGCCTCAACGTGATTACGCTCGACCTGCCGCCGCTGCGCCAGCGCCGCGAGGATATTCCGCTGCTGGTGGAACACTTCCTGAAAAAGTACTCCAAGGAAAATGATCTGCCGAAGCGGAATCTCAGCACCGAGGCGCTGCGCCCGCTGGTGAGCTATTCGTGGCCGGGAAACGTTCGTGAACTGGAGAATACGATCGAGCGCGCAGTCGTGCTGTCTTCCGACCCATCCATCGGTATCGAGTTGCTGCCCGACCACATCGTTGGTCGCGGCAATTCAATTCCGGCTCTGGATTTAGCCTCGGGCGCGTCGCTGTTTGGCATTATGGAGGACTGCGAGCGGCGGATCATCGTCGACATGCTGGAAAAATGCGGCTGGAACCAGACCGAAGCCGCCGAGCGATTCCACGTGCCGCTCTCCACTCTGAATCAGAAGATCAAGCGGCTGGCCATTGAGATCCGCAAGAAGAACGGCCACCGGGAGCAGAGCGGGGCATCGGGCGAACGGGCAATCGGGTGAGGCATCGGGTGATCGGGTGCGATCAACTCGCTATTGCAAATTGCTACTTGAGCCGCACACCGCTTCTTGGAGCGCCAAGCGACGGGCTCTAATCACTCGATGTCCAGATGGCTCGATCACCCAATAATGCTATAGTTCCCTGAACGGAAGTTCCTGCTCACCCATGGCGCTCGAACTCGAACTGATTTCGCCCTTTGATGTCGCGAAAGACTTTGCCCTGTCGGTGCAGAAGTACACCCTGCTCTCGGCACAAGCGCTTGCCAACTTCTTCCGCCGCCCCCTCTACATGGGCGACATGCTGCAGCAAGCGGACCTGATTGGTGTGGGGTCGCTGCCCATCGTAATCCTGACGGGGCTATCGGTCGGTGCCCTGCTGGCGCTGAATTCGGCGAGCACGTTGCAACGCTTCGGTGGCATAACCCTCATCGGTCAGCTCGTATCGCTCGGCATGGTCACAGAGTTGGGCCCGCTCATTACCGGGCTGATGGTGGCCGGGCGGAACGCTTCCGGCATGGCGAGCGAAATCGGGTCGATGATCGTGACCGAGCAGATTGACGCCATGCGTGCACTTGGGACCGATCCCAGCAAGAAGCTGGTAACACCGCGGGTTGGGGCCACCGTCTTCATGCTGTTTTTCCTGACCATCATTGCCGATCTTCTTGGTCTCTGCGGCGGCTGGGCGGTTTCGCATTTACTGTTTGGTCTCGACTCGAACCAGTATTGGACCTCTGCCTGGGAGATCCTGGTTTTCCGCGACGTCTTCACCGGGCTGATCAAACCAGTGCTGTTTGGATTCATCATTTCAACCATCGGGTGCTACTACGGGATATCGACGAGCGGCGGCACACAGGGCGTGGGCCGCTCCACGACGCAGGCGGTCGTCGCATCGTCGGTGCTGATTCTGATCGTCGATTTCTTCGTCACCAAATTGATCTTCGCGGTTCTTGGGGTGCGGTAGGCGATGTCCGCGCCCACTCTGCCTCTGGACCAACCCGCGCTTGCGACCGGCGACCGCTCCGGGTTCGCGCTCGAATTCGAAAATGTTTCGATCGCGTTCGACGAAAACGTTGTGCTGGACGGCATTTCCTTCCAGTTGCCGCACGGCGAAACCAAGGCGCTGTTTGGCGTCGCCGGCTCGGGCAAGAGCATTCTTCTCAAGCTCGCCATGGGCTTGCTAGCGCCGGACAGCGGGCGGATTTGGGCGCTGGGCGAGGAAGTCACGAGCATGTCGGAGGAACAGCTTTTCGAGCTGCGACGGAGCGTCGGGATCGTATTTCAGGAGAGCGCGCTCTTCGACTCGATGAAAGTTTGGGAAAATGTGGCCTTCCGTTTGGTGGAGGAAAAGGTCCCCAACGAGGAAATCGAACGGCGGGTGCGCGAGGCCCTGCGCTTCGTGGAACTGGAACGAACTTATGACATGCTTCCATCCGAACTCTCAGGAGGCATGCGGCGCCGCGTGGCCATTGCGCGCGCGATCATCACGCAACCCGAAGTGATCCTCTATGATTCGCCGACAGGCGGGCTCGATCCCGTTACGTCAAATACGATTGTCGAACTGATCGTGAAGCAGCGCGACGTTGCGAAGACCAGCGCGTTGCTCGTTACCCATCGCCTGCAAGACGCTTTCACGATGGCATCCCATGAATTCGATCCAAAAACGAATCGGATGATTGCAATCCCCAAAGGGCAGCGCGGCAATGTACCGATGAGCTTCATGATCCTGCGCGACGGCAAGGTCATTTTCGATGGCGATATGCACCAGCTCTCCGCTTCGCGTGACGAGTACATTCGCGAGTATATTTCGTAGAGTTCGCGGGAAACTCCTATCTGACACCTCAGCACGCAAGATGTTTTCACATGCTTTCGCCTTTATCGCCCCGACCAAGCTTTGCATCTTTCGGCTTCTTCTCGGTGTTCCTGTGCTCCTGTTTCCCCGGCAGTCCTACCGGACTTTCATGCGTGCGCTCGCGGAAGGTGCCTTTCATTCCGGTTGCCAGGCCGATCGCGGACTCTCCAAATTTGTCGCGCAGATGGTCGGCTGCTGCCTGCACTTTCTGCCAGCGCTCATCCCGTGCCGGTTCCAGCAGGTCAAACTGTGCTGGCCCCTCCCCGAAATTCGACGCCTGTACTCCCAGTAACCGCACGAGCGCGCCTTTTTTCCAGTTGGTGGCAAACAGCCGCCGAATCTGCTCGAAGATTTCGCGATCCGATTGCGTCGGCTGCTCCAATGACTGTGCTCGCGTGATGGTGGTGAAATCCTTGTAGCGCAGCTTGAGCTGAATCGTGCGGGCGAAATAGCCACCTTCGCGGAGCCTGCGGCCTACCATCTCGGAAAGCCGCATCAGTGTGGATTCGAGACGCTCTCGATCGCCGGTATCTTCGTTGAACGTGTGCTCGTGGCTGATCGATTTGGGATCGGTGTGCTCGCCGACTTCGGCGTCGAACCAGCCACCAGCATCTTCTCCACGCGACTTCCCTGCCAGCGCGAGGCCCCATTTTCCGAAGCGATGCTCCAGGTCGGATTCCTCAAGAGCTGCCAGATCGCCGACGCGTTGAATGCCGATCACATGCAGCTTTTGCTCCATGACTTTGCCGACTCCGGGAATGTCTCCGACGTCGAGCGGCGCGAGGAATTTCGCTTCCTGGCCGGGAAGCACCCAGAGCATTCCGTTAGGCTTGGCTTTGGCGGAGGAAACTTTGGCGATAAGCCGCGAGGTGCCGATGCCGATGGAGCAATTCAGCTGCGTCGCCGATTTCATTTCCGCGTGCAGCCGATGCGCCGAGCGCAGCGGAGGCCCGTGCAGTCGGCCGGTTCCGGTCATGTCGAGATAGGCTTCATCTACCGATGCCATCTCGACCAGCGGAGAAAACTGGCCCAAGACTTCGTGCACCTTGTGCGAATACTCGCGATAGCGATCGGGGTGTCCATTCACGAAAATGGCCTGCGGGCAAAGCTTTGCGGCTGTTCGCAACGGCATGGCGGAGTGAACTCCGAACTTGCGCGCGGCATACGATGCGGCAGAGACTACGCCTCGCTCGTCGCGCTGCCCTCCTACGACGACCGGCTTCCCCTTCAGCGATGGATCGAATAGCTCTTCCACCGAGACGAAGAAGGCGTCCATGTCGACGTGGAAGATGGTGCGGGGAATCGGGCCATCGGGAGAGCGGGTCATTATCGGGCGATCTGGTGATCGGAGTGCCTGGCAGAAGTGTACCGCTGCTTGGGCGTCCGCCGCCCGGTCTGTGCCAAAAATGTACCCCTCCCCCCCCTCCCCCTCAATTTCCGCTAACCTATTGAAAATAAGGTTGTTAACTTCACAGTATTCATAACTAAAGACTTAACTCGGAAATTATTGATTTGGCGTGCACTTGGAGGGTGGGTGTCAACCGCCAAAATGTCAAAATTTCTACTCCGCGTCGCATGGGTGAAGTATCCACTCGCGTATCGCCTCAAGTTGTCAAAGAACCGCCGAAATCCGTCGCTGGGGACGGGGCACACTCTTCGCTGCTGCCAACGAGAGGTCATGATGCCACTGGGAGGATAAGAAAGTCTGTGATGGGGGTACGGAAAATCTGTGATGAAAAAGTCCGGGTCAGATTGCGTCAGAACAAATTCCAGGACTTTTGACGGAGTGGAATCCCACCCTAACGTCGCAACGAACGCGACGTTAGGATGGGGCACCCTCAGGCGAACATTGCGCGAACAAAATATTTTTTGGAATACAAGAACATACGTACATTTTCTGTAGGGGCAACAAACGAAAACGGTTCGGGGATTTCCAGCGGGTGAAATGGGGCTTGACAGGGTGTGATAACGTTCGCGCTGCCTCCGAGAGTTTGAGATTGACGCCGAATCGGAGAGATCGCGGCTGGCATGGGCGCGTTGGGGTAGGGTTTCCCGGTTTCGGAGGAGCTGAACGCAGAGGTTCCCGCCCTTGCAAAAAGCGGAGGGGTGGGACAGCCTCGCCAGTTCCCTGGCAGAAAAAATCCCAAGACTTATGCGGCCGTGGAATCCCACCCTAACGTCGCAAAGGGCGCGACGTTAGGATGGGGCACCCTCTCGATGTTTTCCCTCAACGCACATTTCAGACACTACCACTTGGCGGCGTTCACATTGGTTTAACAATTCTCGCTTATAGTTCGGCCTCATAGGGTGGGGTTCTTGGGTAGGGAATCCTGATTTTTTAGCCCGAAGGAGACTTTGGATATGGCTACGGCTGCGCCTGCGATTCATGACAAGCTTGGTAAGAGTCCGGGGATGATCGGGTTGGTGGGCTTTGGGATCGTGCTTATCGTGGGGATCATTTACTCCGCGTATCACCTCCTCTCGGATCTCTCTACCGTGCATAGCGGGTCCATCCTGCCTTACGTTTTGTTGGGCTTCGCGCTGCTGATAGCGCTGGGGTTCGAGTTTGTGAATGGATTTCACGACACCGCGAATGCAGTGGCCACGGTGATCTACACGCACTCTTTGGAGCCTCACATTGCGGTGGTTTGGTCCGGGATCTGGAACTTTCTGGGAGTGTTGACTTCGAGCGGGTTGGTGGCTTTCGGAATCATTTCGTTGCTGCCGGTGGAGCTGATTTTGCAGGTGGGGAGCAAGGCCGGATTCGCGATGGTTTTCGCTCTGCTGGTTGCCGCCATTATCTGGAACCTTGGGACCTGGTACTTCGGCTTGCCGGCTTCGAGTTCGCACACGATGATCGGTTCGATTATCGGAGTGGGCATTGCGAATCAGCTGATGTCGCCGAAAACGGGCACCAGCGGCGTGGATTGGGGGCAGGCCACGAACATCGGGAAATCGCTTTTGCTATCGCCGATCGTCGGTTTTGTCTGCGCATTTCTCCTGTTATTCCTAATGAAAGCGGTGATTAAGAATAAAGCGTTGTATGAGGCTCCGGTAGGAGCGGCGCCGCCGCCGTTCTGGATTCGCGGGCTGCTGTGTGTGACCTCCGCGGGAGTGAGTTTCGCGCATGGCTCGAATGATGGGCAGAAGGGCATGGGACTGATTATGTTGATTCTGGTGGGCACGGTGCCTACGGCCTATGCTTTGAATCATGCAATCACACGGAAACAGTCGGATGACTTCATTGCGGTATCGCAGCAGGCGGCCGGGATATTGTCGAAGTATGTCAGCCCGGACGCGGTGGTGGCAGACGACCGCGAAGAAACCACGGATTACATTCGCACCAAGGAGTTCACTCCGAACACCATGTTGGGCCTGCGCCAACTGGTGAGCGACATCGGCAACGAGACGGCGCTGTTCGGGGAGTTGGCCAAGATTCCGAATGACCGGGTGCGGAACTTCCGCAACGACATGTACGTGGTCAGCGAAGCGTTGCGCCTGATGAAGAAGAACCACCAGGGAGCGATTGCGGCGTCCGATTGGGAGGGCTTGGACAACTACAAGAAACACGTAGATGCCTCGACACGATTTATCCCCGGATGGGTGAAAGTCGCGGTGGCTATGGCGCTGGGACTGGGCACGATGATCGGATGGAAGCGCATCGTGGTTACGGTTGGGGAGAAAATCGGCAAGGAGCACCTTACTTATGGCCAGGGAGCCGCGGCGGAAATCACGGCCATGTTTACGATTGGCGCGGCGGATTGGTTTGGGCTGCCGGTGAGCACTACACACGTGCTGTCGTCGGGAATTGCGGGGACGATGGCGGCGAACCATTCCGGGCTGCAATGGTCAACCGTGCGCAATCTGGCGATGGCTTGGGTGCTGACGCTGCCGGCTTCGATGGTGCTCTCAGGGTTTCTGTTCTGGAGCTTCCGGAAAATGTTCTGAGTCGGGTGCGGCCCGCTACCCACGCACTGGTTCGTTGCTCAGGTCGATCGCGGCGGCGGCGAGTTCTTCGGCACGCATCTGGCGGACTCGGCCGTAAATCTTGCCGTACTCGCGGGCTGATGCGCCCCAGGAGAAATCGCGGGCCATGCCCGTGCGCATCAGGGTTTGCCACGACGACTGATCGCTGTACGCGAGCAATGCTTGTTTGATGGTCGCGAGCAGGCCTTGGCCGGTGTACTCGGCGAACTTAAAGCCGGTTCCCTTCCCGGTGCGCGCATCCCATGGTTCGATGGTGTCGTCAAGGCCGCCCGTGGCGCGCACGATTGGAACCGTGCCGTATTTCAGGCTGTAGATCTGGTTCAAGCCACAAGGCTCGTAGCGGGAGGGCATCAGGAACATGTCGGCGCCGGCCTCGATCTTGTGGGCAAGCACATTGTCATAGGCGATCTTGATGGCAATCTTATTTGGAAACTGCTTCTGGAGTCGCTGAAACATATCTTCGTAGGTTTTGTCGCCGGTACCGAGAACGACCACGATCATCTTCTCGCGCGCCAGGCGGTCCATGATCTGGGCGATGAGATCGAATCCCTTTTGCGCGGCGAACCTTGAAACGATGCCGATGACCGGGAGTTTGGCATCGGCTTCTGTGACACCGAAGGCAGTCAGCAGATCTTGTTTGCACTTCTGCTTGCCGCTTAAGTCCTGCGGGGAATATTTCGCGACGATGAACTTGTCGGTCTGCGGGCTCCACTCGTCGTAGTCCACGCCATTTACAATGCCGCTCACGGTCGAACTGCGTCCGCGGAGCACGCCTTCCAGTCCGAACCCGTACTCGGTGGTTTGAATTTCCTGGCTGTATTTCCTGCTGACAGTGGTGATGAAGTCGGAATAGACCAGAGCGCCTTTGAGGAAATTTATCTGGCCGAAGAACTCCATCTTCGTAATCGTCAGGAGGTCCCAGGGCAGCATCAGCAAGGGCAAAATCTCGGAGGGAAACAAGCCCTGGTAGCCCATGTTGTGAATAGTAAAGACGGTGCCGGTTTCCTGGAACGCGGGGTCTTCGACGTAAAGCGTGCGCAGCATGATGGGAATGAGCGCGGTCTGCCAATCGTGGCAATGAAAAATGTGGGGAACGCCTAACACCTTGGAAGCTTCGATTACCGCGCGCGAGAACAACGCGAAGCGTTCGGCGTTGTCGGTGTAGTCGCCGGCGGGCGTTCCGTAGAGGCCTTCGCGGTCGAAGTAGGGGGGATAGTCGACGAAGTAATAGCGAACGCCCCCGCTGGCGCCGGCGGTCACCACCGAGCAGAAGCGGTATTTGTCGTCAAAGGGGACGGTGATGCTGCTGACTTCCGTTTGCGGATCGTCGAGTTTCGTCTGGCGATAGCGCGGAACGTAAACGCTGACCTCGTGTCCCAACCGGGCCAGAGCGCGCGGGAGTGCGCCTACAATATCGGCCAATCCGCCAGTCTTCGAGAAAGGAACACATTCCGATGCCGCAAAAGCGATATGCATAAGAGAAGACCCCCGCAGCGTTCGACGCAATGCGTCCCGCTCACGCTATGATTATTCCTGCATTCTGCTGCCTGCGCAGCCGAGTGCGGCTGGACCATTGCCTTCGAAGCCGGCATCGGTTCCAGCGCCACTAGTCGCATTCTGCTCATGAGGAAACCGCGCAGGAAAGAGACTTAGCCAGTCTAAAGCGGAGAAGGAAAGAGGGTCAACGTGCCCAAGGCGGACAACCTTAAAACCACGAGCGGGAAGGTCCCGCGCAAGCCGAAACTGGGACAGCATTTTCTGGCGAGCGACACGGCCGCGCTGCGGATTGTCGAGGCTGTGGGCGATATTTCGCAGG
>Ga0074044_10001340_pt1 | contig 22402 bp, 20 predicted proteins | sample BogForMeECP23OM1_FD_94443 | JGI IMG/M metagenome (GOLD analysis project Ga0074044, IMG submission 94443) | Bog forest soil microbial communities from Calvert Island, British Columbia, Canada - Bog Forest MetaG ECP23OM1 | ecosystem: Environmental > Terrestrial > Soil > Wetlands ... | reverse complement strand
ATGCTATAACCACTCGTCTGTATTCTCCCGATCACGCTCAACCGGAGACGGGGTGTAGCTCAGCCTGGCCAGAGCACTGCGTTCGGGACGCAGGAGTCGCTGGTTCAAATCCAGTCACCCCGACCACTTTCATTTTTTCAGAGAGCTGCTAGTAGTAGCCCTTCACCTCCCCTTGTCCGAGGGGAGGTCGGCGCGCGCCGCAGGAGCGCGCCGGGAGAGGTACAAAGCTCGCCTTCGCACAACGCGCGAAATCATTTCGTCGCAGTTCGCGGCACAGGATCCGGGATTCTTCGCCGCAGCGGCTCTGAATGACACGGACGGGTCATGCTCATTGAAGCACTCCTGATAGTTGGCGCGTATATCGCAGGCTCGATTCCGACTGGCGTGATCGTCGGACGGATACGCGGTTTCGATCCGCGCGCAGTCGGCTCCGGGAATATCGGGACGACCAACGTCGCTCGCGCCGGCGGTATGAGCGCGGCGGCGATGACGTTCGCCGGCGACCTGCTGAAGGGCGCGATTCCCGTGATGGTGGCGCAGGCGGCGGGGTTTCCGGTCTTGATCGTCGCGGCGACCGGTCTGGCGGCGTTTATCGGCTCGATCTGCTCGGTATTTCTGCGTTTTCGCGGCGGCAAAGGCGTGGCCGCGGCATTGGGAGTCTGGCTCGCTATCTCACCGATGGCGATTCTGTTCGCCCTTGCGGTGTTCGGCGTGGTGTTTGCGATCAGCCGGATCGTGTCGGTGGCGTCGATGGGCGCGGCAATCGCGCTGCCGCCGACAGTCGCTGCCCTGGGGTTGCCGCATCAGTACCTGCTGCTCTCGATCCTGATGACGGCGCTGGTCCTGTTTCGCTTTCGCGAGAATATCCAGCGCCTGTCGCGCGGCGAGGAGCCGAAGTTCCAGCCCAAGCGCAGTGGCAGCGCTGCGTCCTAGGGTGCCTGCCGATTAATCGGACGCCCGCCAGTTAAGCATCCCGTAAGCACCACAAAGCGACGCACAGGAATAATTGTGACGAGGCAATGCGCATCACAATGTCCAGTGCCCGTTGGCATCGCGCTTGCGTTGTCGATTGCGCTGGACGTTGGCGCAATCCTGCTGGATGGACTAGGTATCTATATGTCTGTAATCAGCGAGGAGAGAGGGCCATGACACCAGCAGAGAGAAAGGAATTAGCCACCGAGTTTCTCAACGAGTTCAAAGACCCCGATCCGGCCCGGCTCGCCACGATGATCGCCAACGATTTTCAGTGGCAGGTCATGACCCGAATGGAAGGCTTGGCTCCGATGAAGGGGCACGAAGGGCTCAGGAATCTCGTGAAGTCGATCAAGACCATGATGCCGGGCGGACTCGCGCTTAGAATCGACACCGTCATTTGCGAAGGCGACCGCTGCGCAGTGCAGGCGGAATCGAACACCATCGCGGCAAACGGCAAGAAATACAACAATCGCTACCACTTCGACATCCGCTTCGAGGGCGACAAGATTGCCGAGGTGCGCGAGTACTGCGACACCAATCATGCGCGGGAGGTGTTTTTCGCAAAGTAGGCGGACTCTATGGAGCAGGAATCGTTCTGCCGCACGCAAAATGGGGGGCTTGAACGACTGGCATTATGGGAGAATGGTTATCTATTGGAGGATGAGGGGTGGGCGGGCATATGTCCCGCGCGCCAGTCTGAGCAGGGACCGAGAGGAGACTTATGAAGAAGGTTGAGGCGATCATCAAGCCGTTCAAACTCGACGAGGTCAAAGAGGCGTTGTCGAGTATCGGTGTGCAGGGTCTCACGGTCAGCGAGGTCAAGGGATTCGGCCGTCAGAAGGGGCATACCGAGCTGTACCGCGGCGCCGAGTACGTCGTGGACTTCCTGCCCAAGGTTAAGCTCGAGATAATTGTTTCGGACGAATTGGCGGCGCAGGTTGTTGACACTATCGAGCGCGCGGCGCGCACCGGCAGAATCGGCGACGGCAAAATCTTCGTCATGCCGATGGAAGAGGTGGTGCGGATCCGCACCGGCGAGCGTGGCGTAAACGCGCTGTAGCGATTGCGCCGCGGATTCAGGGTCAGTTTTTCTTTCCGTTTCTCGCGACGCCGCGGCCGAAGTCCCACTTGCGGCCCTTCTTGAACTCGCTGACGATTCGCCGCGAAACTACCATGCGATGCACTTCGTCGGGCCCGTCGTAGATGCGTGCGAAGCGCGCATGACGGTACATCCGGGCAAGTGGAGTATCTTCCGACACGCCCATCGCGCCATGCACCTGGATGGCGCGATCGATAACGTCGTGCAGCACCTTCGCGCCAAAGAATTTGATGAGTGAGATCTCGACGCGCGCCTCGTCGCCGGCGTCGATTTTCGCGGCCGCGTTGAGCGTGAGCAATCGTGCGGCCTGGATCTCGGCGGCGGAGTCGGCAATCCAGTTCTGAATCGTTTGCTTGTCGGAGAGCGGACCGCCGAACGCGTGACGATTTATAGCCCGATCCACCATCAGCTCGAACGCCCGCTGCGCCTGCCCCAGCCATCGCATGCAATGGTAGATGCGGCCGGGGCCGAGCCGCTTTTGCGCGATCTTGAACGCCTGGCCGCGCGGACCGAGCAGGTTCGTCAGCGGCACCCGCACGTCGGTGTACTTTATCTCGCAGTGGCCGCCCGACGTCTCGCCCATCACCGGCACGATGCGCACGATCTGATAGCCCTTGGTGTCTGTCGGGACGACGATCATGCTGAAGCGCTCGTGCGCCGGGGCGTCGGGCTCCGTCACGCACATCACGGTCGAAAACGCGGCGACGTTGGCGCCGCTGGTGAACCACTTGTGCCCGTTGATGACCCATTCGTCGCCGTCCTGCACCGCGCGCGTGCGCAATCCGGTCGGATCGGCGCCGGAGACCTCCGGTTCCGTCATCGAGAAGCTTGGATAGATGTCGCCGTTGACGAGCGGCGCCAGCCAGCGTTTTTTCTGTTCGGGATTTCCGTACAGGTGCAGCATGGTGGCGTCCTGCGCGGAATGCGTGCCGAGGCCGGCGATTGCGTACTCGCTGCGCCCGACGATTTCATTGACGAACACATAGGGCATGAACTCGAGTCCGCCGCCGCCGATTTCTTTGGGCAGGCCAAGCGCCCACAGCCCGCGCTTTTTCGCCTCCGCCTGGATCGCCTTCAGCGTGCGCGACGATTCCTCGCCGCCCCGCTCGAGAATTTTTTCGTTGGGATAAATCAGCTCGCTTAGAAAACCGGAAACGCGATTGCGCAGGTCCTGTACTTCCGGACTGGCTTCGATCTCGGCGACGCTTTGCATGGTAGGTCTCCTCGTCAAACGGACGCGCGGGCATACCGATCGTTCAGGAACGGCACCGTTCTTCGCTCGCGATGATTATCGCGCATCGCATCCCGCTGACAAGCGGGAATGCAAATCCTTTTTTCGCTGCCGCCTCTGGCGCAGATTCTGCGCGACTCGCTCGCACAAGTGCAGCGGCAAATTCAGTTGACAGCGTGCGGCTCGATGCGCTCGAATCCCTGCGACTACGCCAATGCGATACCGCGCGCTTAGCGACGTTCGCGTCGTCGATCTCACTCACTTCATTGCGGGTCCCTACGCCACGAAGTTGCTGGCGGACATGGGCGCCGACGTCGTCAAGGTCGAGCCGCCGTGGGGCGAGGGCGGACGCATGCTGGGACCGCATCGAGCGGACCGCGAGGATCGCGGCGGCCTGTTCGCGTTTCTCAATCTCAACAAGCGCGGCGTCACGCTGAATCTGAAGCATGCTCGCGGCCGCGAACTCATCGCGGGGCTGCTCGACGGCGCCGATCTCCTGCTCGAAAACTTCGCGCCGGGAACTCTTGCCGCGCTTGGGCTCGCACCCGGCGAGTTGATGGCGAAGTTCCCGCGGCTGTCGGTCGTTTCAATCTCGAACTTCGGGCAGGACGGACCGGAGCGCGACGGCAAGTTGAACGACTTGGTGTTGTTCGCGCGCGGCGGATGGACGTTTCCGGTGGGCGAGCGCGATCGCGAGCCGCTGACGCCGCCGGGCTCGCTCGCGCAATACGTCAGCGCGCTGTATGGGGCCGTTGGCGCGATGCAGGCACTGGCGGCGCGCGGCCTGGGGCGCGGCCACGGTCAGCATATCGACATCTCGATCCTCGAGGCGACGGTCGCAACGATGATCTACGAGACCGTCACCTTTCAGTACACCGGCATCCAGCGCAGCCGCGAGGGCAAACGCTTCGCGGTCGGCCCGTTTTTGATCGTGACGTTGAAATGCAAGGACGGATACGCCGGCCTGCATTGCGTGACCGACAAACAGTTCAAAGGACTGTGCGATCTGATGGGGCGCCGCGAGCTGGCCTCCGATCCGCGTTTTAATACTGCGCTGAACCGGATGCTCAACAACAACGCACTGCTCGAAATCGTCGAAGAATTTTTCATCGGGCGCGAACGCAAGTGGCTGTACTGCGAAGGGCAGCGCCGCGCGATTCCGCTGGTGCCGATACCGAGCGCGGCCGAAGTGCTGGAGTGGGAGCAGACGCGGGCGCGCAACTACTTCGAGACGATCGACGATCCGGTGCTCGGGACGATTCGCGTGCCGGGCACTCCGCTGCGGCTCACCTCGCATCGCGCGCAGGCGTCGCGCCCGGCGCCGCAACTCGGCGAGCACAATCGCGAAATCTTCGGCGGCCGGCTGGGACTCAGCAACAGTGCGATCGACGCGCTGATGAAAGCGGGCGCCATATGAACACAATCTTTGGCGGCAGGGTTCGCGTGCTCGACCTCTCGATGGGATGGGCGGGGCCGCTGGCCGGTCAAATGTTCACCGAGATGGGCGCCGAAGTTATCAAGGTCGAGGATACGCATCATTTCGACTGGTGGCGCGGTTCGCTCTCGATGGCGCCCCCGGAGATGCAGCCGATAGAGCGCGCTGCGGTCTTCAACACCGCCAATCGCGGCAAGCGCGGCGTCACGCTCGACCTTGCTAGCGCGCGCGGAATTGAAATCCTGAAACGGCTGGTCAAGATCTCCGACATCCTCGTCGAGAATTTCAGCCCGGGCGTGATGGATCGGCTCGGACTCGGCTACGACTCGGTGAGCGCAATCAATCCGCGGCTCATCATGATCTCGATGCCGTCGTTCGGCGGAGACGGGCCCGAGTGCAACGCGCGGGGCTACGGCAACACCGTCGAGGCGATGGCGGGAGTGACCGGACTGACGGGATATCACGATGGCGCGGGACAGCATTACACGCTCAGTAACGCGCTGGGCGATCCGGTCGCCGGATTGCACGCCGTATTCGCGCTGATGGTGGCGCTGCGCGAGCGCGAAGACACCGGGCGCGGGCAGTTCATCGAGCTGGCGCAAGTCGAGTCGCTGATTCCGTTCGTCGGCGGAGCGATCCTCGAATATCAGTTCACCGGGATGGTGCCGCGTCCGCGCGGCAACCGGCATCGCGAGCACGCGCCGCACGGGATTTATCGGTGCGCGGGAGACGACAACTGGATCGCGCTTGCCTGCGAGACCGACGATCAATGGCGAAGTCTCGCGGCCGCGCTGGGGATGGCGCGCCTGGCAGAGGACAGGCGCTTTGAGGACGCGTCTGCTCGCAAAGCCAACGAGGACGCGCTTGACGCGGAACTATCGAGCGCTCTTGCTCCACTGAATGCCGACGATTGCGCCGCGCGTCTTCGCGATGCGGGAGTGCTTGCCGCGCCGGTGAATTCAGCGGCGGCGGTGATGGCCGACCCGCAAATCCAGAGCCGCGAATATTTCGTCGCGATCGAGCGCGCCGTCGTCGGGACGCATCTTTATCCCGGCGCGGTCGCACGCATCCCGGATACTCCGCTGCGAGCAGATGCACCCGCGCCGCTGCTCGGCGAGCACAACCGGCAAGTTTTGGCAGAGACGCTCGGCATGACCGATGAAGAGATCGCGGAGCTCGAGCGTAGCGGCGTTATCGGATCGAGTCCGCGCCAGTATCGCGCCGCTTAAAATCTAATCGAACTGCCAGGAAGATCGAGCGCTCCTTTCCCCGCTGGAAGTTCCAACAGGGACGCAGTCCCGCATCGTCGTCTTATCGTCGGGTGCAGGGGTCACCCCTGCCCAAGGAAGAGTGAAACCCACGGTGGGTTTCACATTTAATAAAATTGGCAGTGCACGTTATCCTGGGGGACGAAGCCGTGCATGCCCTTGAAGGCGCCGTCCAGGACTTCGACTTGCGAGCCCGTTCGTCAGCGAAGCGATCATCGCGTACCAATTTAGGGCAAGGGTCACTCCGACGCGATCTCGCGCGCTCTGTCTCGCGTCCGCCATCACAGATTTGCTGGTCGTGCGTCATCAAGTACAGGGTCACGAGGTGCATCCAAACTCAGCCAGTCTGCTCTGCCGGCTTTCGCGTTCTCTGCAACCTCGAAAAGTTGCTTGGCTTTGAACACGCAGCCGTCGAAGTCCCTGCGCCAAGTGAGTTGAAACAAAACGCGCGCTTCTGTGTGCTCATTGCATTTGAAGGATTGCTCAGCTTCCCTGCGCATTTTCACTGCACTGTTAGCAATTTCGCTTACCGCGATTCTTTGGGACTTCCGGGATTGGAACTTCGGTAAGCTCAACAGGTTCACCTTCTTGCCTTGGGACTCGACCGGACCCGGGAGCGCTCTGATGTGGCATTCGACCGACAAATCGTGGACCCCGAAAGCTGCATGGTTCTCCATGACCAGTTCCGAAGTTTCAGGCTCGAGGGACATTGTGACCACCGGCTCAACCTGCGCTTTCAATAATAGGTGCGCCAGGATGACACAATAGCCTGTAAGGATAACCAGACAGGTCGTACTGATGGCCTCAAGCCACGCTGGGCTGAACATGCTCAATTTCTTGCCAGACAAGAGGTAGGCATCGTCAGTCACCATACGCACTCGCAGAATCCGGGAAGAATCACCGGTTTCTGAATCGGAGTATGCGCTGTAGGATCGATCTTGTAGCCGGGCGAGCCCTCATCAGGATAGAACTCCCAAGGTCTAGGGACCCACTTCCAGCCGAAAAGTTTCTTACAGCTTTTCTCAGCAATAGGAATACAACCGCCACAACAGAGGCCAGCAAAGTAGGTTCCCGGAGGACATTCGTTCTCTATGCGCATCAAGCAATCACCGCCGTTAGGGTTTCGGAAGGGTACCCACATGCATAACGGCGCGGCTTGGCAGGTCTCGCGGTTCTGAATGTGCCCGCAGAGTCTCATCGTATCTCCTTCCGGGCGTTCGCACAGCCAGCCTTTTCCAAACTGCATACGGCCCGTGGTGCCCAGTGGACAGTCCGGATGCCGCCGGCAATGCCAACCCGACGCGCTCTCCAGGTCGGAAAGAGCAAGGAAGCCCGGCGCACATTGCGGAGCTGGCGGCAGACATGCGACGACCGCATATCCACCTTTCGTAAGCGCGGGGGCCAGCTCGGTGTGTGGCGCGCAATCCGAAGGCTTGAGATCGGGGCCAGACAGCCAGCGCGGGTCGGCCGCTTGTGAACGCACTGGTAGGAGTAAGAGGCAGCATAGCAGCAAAACTGATTCGAGTTTCGGGGGGCGGCACCTCCCTCTCGGATCATCCCGATCGTCTATCGCGCTTATCCCCATGCTTCTTGTTGGAGCAAACGCCCCACTTCCTTTCGGCACGTTCCTCTTCCCCTTTACTCGTTCTTCGTCGGTTAGAACGTGCCGTCCGCCGTTCGCCAGCCGCGCGTTACCGCACGCTGTCTTGCGGGACGAAGCCGTGCATGCCCTTGAAGGCGCCGTCCAGGACTTCGACTTGCGAGCCTTTGTCGTCGCTGCTGATGATTCGCACCGGGGTGTTGTTGTCGACTTGTTTGGCGGCCAGTCCTTCGCCGAGGCCTCCGATCATTCCGCCGACGCCGCCTTGCTTTTTCAAGTCTGTCAGTTTCGTGAAGGTATTTTCGTCCGGATAGACGGCAACGGTGCTTTCGCCGTTGTGCGCGACCAGCTTGTGACCGCATCCCGCGATCGCCAGCAAAGCCCCGATTGAAAATGCGCAGATGACTAGCGTCGAAATTCGCATCGAGAGTTCTCCTCCGCAAGGGCGACCACACCGGTTGCCTCATCTCCCTGGTCAGGTTCTAGCACGAGCTCCGCGAAAACGGCCATATGCCACGTGCGCGAGATTGCGGTAACGCCTGCGGCGCCTCGCGCGTCGCGCAAATCGTCATAATATCCCGCAAATCGCAAAAATTGCGGGCGAATCAGGGCCATGATAGGCTTTACGATTCGCGCTCGGCGGGCGTGCGCGCCCGGAGCAAAGCGTAATGCGAATCGGCCTGATCTCTGACACTCATATTCCCGAAGTCTGCGAGCATCTCCCGGAGCGGGTTTTCGAGGTTTTCGCCGGGATCGACCTCGTGATGCACGCGGGCGACGTGTACGTGAACCGGGTGCTCGACGAGCTGTCGGCGATCGCGCCGGTGATAGCGGCGCTCGGCAATGGCGACGAAGGCCTCGACGGGCATCGCTACCGCCTCGACCCCGACGATCGCGTGCGCGAGGCGCACCTGGTCGAGATCGCGGGAGTACGAATCGGGCTGGTGCACGCGATCCCGACGCCCGACGAGACCTCGCAAGAAGTGTTCGCGCGCGCGATGCGCACGCAATTCGGCGGGCCGGTGGACGTGGTCGTGCAGGGCCACAGCCACGTCGAGGGAGTGACGCGGTTCGGCGCGACGCTGGTCGTCAATCCGGGCAGCGCCACGCTGCCGCGCAATCTAATCGGAGTGCCGGGAACGGTCGCGATACTCGAGATCGGCAGCGGCGGCGAAGTTTCCGCCGAGATAATCAGCCTGGGCTAAACGGTTTGCCACGAGCGATTAAGGAGGATTTGTTGTCCGCGGAAAACGCAGTGCCGGCCACCAAACGCGCGGTCACGATGGAAAAACTCGTCAACCTGTGCAAGCGCCGTGGAATTGTTTTTCCGACGAGCGATATCTACGGGGGACTCGGCTCCACCTTCGACTACGGCCCGCTCGGCGTCGAGCTTAAACGCAACGTCAAGGAGGCGTGGTGGCGGGAGATGGTGCAGTACCGCAGCGACGTGCTCGGGCTGGACTCGGCGATTTTCCAGCATCCGCGGACCTGGGAGGCGTCGGGGCATCTCAAAAATTTCACCGACCCGCTGGTCGATTGCAAAAACTGCAAGCAGCGTTTTCGCGCCGATCACATCGAGGGCGACAAGTGTCCCGCGTGCGGCGGCGAACTGACGCCGGCGCGCAATTTCAACCTGATGTTCAAGACCTTCATGGGCCCGGTCGAGGACACCGCGGCGATCGTCTATCTGCGGCCGGAAACCGCGCAGGGAATTTTCGCGAACTTCGAGAACCTCGTGGATACGCAGCGTGTCAAGCTGCCGTTCGGCGTCGCGCAGCAGGGCAAGTCGTTCCGCAACGAAATCACCACTGAGAATTTCATTTTCCGCACCCGCGAGTTCGAGCAGATGGAGATGGAGTTCTTCGTTCGTCCCGATCGCGAGGAAGAAGAGAAGTGGTATCGCTACTGGGTCGATTTCCGCTTCAACTGGCACGTCAAGTTCGGCATCAAGCGCGAGCATCTGCGCGCCCGCGAACACGCGACCGATGAGTTGTCGCATTATTCGAGCGGCACCACCGATATCGAGTTCCTGTATCCCTTCGGATGGGGCGAGCTGGAGGGCGTAGCCAAGCGCGGCAGCTTCGACCTGGATCAGCACGCGACGTTCAGCGGCAAGGACCTGACTTATTTCGACGAGGACATCAGGACGCGCTTTCGGCCGTGGGTGATCGAGCCCGCGCTCGGCGTCGATCGCGCGATGCTCGCGTTCATGTTGGACGCGTACGACGAGGACGTGGTCGATAACGAGGAGCGAATCGTGCTGCGGCTCGATCCGCGCCTGGCGCCGATCAAGGTGGCGGTCTATCCGCTGTTGCGCAAAGCGGGACAGCCCGAGAAAGCAACCGCGATCCGCGACGCGCTGAAGCGTCATTTCACGGTCGCTTACGATCAAGCGGGCTCTATCGGCCGGCGCTATCGCCGCCAGGACGAGGTCGGCACGCCGTACGGCGTGACCGTCGATCATCAGACGATGGAAGACGACACGGTGACGCTGCGCGATCGCGACTCGATGGCGCAAGATCGCGTGCCGGTAGCGAGGCTCGTCGAAGAGATCGCCAATCGAATAGGCTGGACGCGCTAGAGCGCTGCGGGTCGGGCATAAACTCAAACATCTCTCCGCGCGATACGATGCGGAGACGGGAGAAACGGTTTCACATGGGTCGCATTCATCCTGAGATCTACTTTTTCGGTGCGGGCGCGGCGGAAGGACGCACCGAGATGCGCAACCTGCTGGGCGGCAAGGGCGCGAACCTGGCGGAGATGGCGCGGCTCAAGCTGCCGGTGCCACCGGGATTCACAATTTCGACGAAGGTCTGCAACTACTTCTACGATCGCGGCCACAAGTATCCGAAGGGGCTGACCGAGGGCGTCGCGAAGAGCGTCGCGCGCGTCGAGAAGGCGCTCGGCCGCAAGTTCGGCGACGCGAAGAATCCGCTGCTTGTTTCCGTGCGGTCGGGCGCGCGCGTTTCGATGCCGGGAATGATGGACACCGTGCTGAACCTCGGCCTTACCGACGACACGGTGGCGGGGCTCGCGCAAATCAGCGGCAACCCGCGCTTCGCGTGGGACTCGTACCGGCGGTTTTGCCAGATGTTCGGCGATGTCGTGCTCAAGCTGAAGCCGGAGAACAAGAACGATCCCGATCCGTTCGAGGAAATCATCGATCGCAAAAAGGCGATGCGCGGCGTCAGGAACGACACTGACCTGAACGTCGATGACTTGCGGGAACTGGTCGCCGAGTTCCGCGCGCTGATTCGCGCGCGCGTCGGCCGCGACATCCCGCAGGATCCACGCGAGCAACTGTGGATGGCGATCGGCGCGGTGTTCGACTCGTGGCACAACGATCGCGCCATAACTTACCGGCGCATCAACGATATCCCGGGCGATTGGGGCACCGCGGTCACGGTGCAATCGATGGTGTTCGGCAATTTGGGCGACGATTGCGCCACCGGGGTCGCGTTCACGCGCGATCCCGGCACCGGCGAAAAAGGAATCTACGGCGAGTTTCTGCCGAACGCGCAGGGCGAGGACGTCGTCGCGGGCATCCGCACCGGACGGCAGATAAGCCTGAAAGCGGGGCGCCAGTGGGCGGCGCGCCAGGGAATCAGCGAAACGGAGCGCGTCGCGCACTACTCGACGCTCCAGGAAAGCTTCCCGGAGGTTTACAAGCAATTCCTCAAAATCTCGGCGCAGCTCGAAAAGCATTTTCGCGATACCCAGGACATGGAGTTTACAATCGAGCGCAATCGCCTGTTCATGCTGCAGACCCGCAACGGCAAGCGAACGGCGCAGGCCGCGGTGCGAATCGCGGTGGATATGGCCGGCGAGAAGCTGATCGATCGCAAGACGGCGCTGATGCGCGTCGAGCCCGAACAGCTCGAGCAGTTTCTGCATCCGCGGCTGGACCCGTCGAGCAAGAAGCACGTCATCGCGCGCGGTCTGCCCGCTTCGCCGGGCGCGGTTAACGGCGAGGTGGTGTTCTCCGCGGATGAAGCGGTCGCGGTCGCGTTTGCCGGACGCAAGGTTATCCTGGTGCGGCTGGAGACCTCGCCCGAAGACATCCACGGGATGCAGGTCGCCGAGGGAATTCTAACCGCGCGCGGCGGGATGACGAGTCACGCGGCCGTGGTCGCGCGCGGGATGGGCAAGTCGTGCGTCGCCGGCGTCTCGGCGCTCGAAATCGACTACAGCGCGGGCACCCTGTCGGCCAACGGCGCGGTCGTGCGCCGCGGCGAGTACCTTACGCTCGACGGATCGGCCGGCGAGGTGATCGAGGGGCGTGTGCCGACGGTCAATCCCGAGATGCCGTCGTACTTCAAAAAATTTCTGTCGTGGGCGGATGCGGTGCGCGAACTGGGAGTGCGCGCCAACGCCGACACTCCCGACGACGCGAAACTCGCGCGCGATTTCGGCGCCGAGGGAATCGGACTGTGCCGCACCGAACACATGTTTTTCAATCCCGAGAGAATCTCGGCCGTGCGCGAAATGATCATGGCGGAGAACGCGCAGCAGCGCGCGCGGGCGCTCACCAAGATCCTGCCGATGCAGCGCGAGGACTTTGTCTCAATCCTGAAAGCGATGGCGGGGCTGCCGGTCACGATCCGTTTGCTCGATCCGCCGCTGCATGAATTTCTGCCGCATTCTGACCACGATCTGCGCGACCTCGCGGCCAAAATCGGCACCACGCTCGAGCATTTGAAGCAGGTGCGCCAGAACCTGTACGAGGTCAATCCGATGCTGGGGCATCGCGGCTCGCGGCTGGGAATCAGCTTCCCCGAAATCTACCAGGCGCAGGCGCGCGCGATTATCGAAGCGGCGTGCGAGCTGCGCGAGCAGGGCGTTAAGGCGATGCCGGAAATCATGCTGCCGCTGATCGGCGAGCGGATGGAATTCGACATCCTGGCCGCGCAGATTCGCGAGGTGGCGGCCGAGGTCTTCAAGGAACGCGGCATCAAGGTGCCGTACACCATCGGCACGATGATCGAAGTGCCGCGCGCGTGCGTGGTTGCGGATCAGATCGGCGCGGTCGCGGAATTCTTTTCGTTCGGGACCAACGATCTGACGCAGATGACGTATGGAATCTCGCGCGACGACTCGGTCAAATTTCTCCCCGACTACATTCGCACCGGCGTTTACAAGAAGGACCCGTTCGCGGAGCTCGACCCGGTCGGAGTCGGCGAATTGATGCGAGTCGCGATCGAGCGCGGGCGCAAGGCGAACCGGAAATTGAAGATCGGGATCTGCGGCGAGCATGGCGGCGACCCCGCCAGCGTCAAGCTCTGCCATCGCCTGGGGCTGGACTACGTGTCGTGCTCGCCGTACCGGATTCCGGTCGCGCGGCTGGCGGCGGCGCAGGCGGCGATCGAGGCCTCGCAGAAGAAGGCTGCCTTCAAAGACGTGTAGTGCATCTAGCCGGTGTATTTTTTTTCGAGCGCCTGATACTCCGGGACGCCCATCGTGCGCACGAAGTCCTCGAAGACCTTCGATCCGGTGCCGACGCTGAGTTTGCCGCTGCGCTTCAGCTCGGTCATCGCGGCGCGCATCGCATCGAACGCCGCCAGCATCGTTCCGATGTGGATGGTCATTTTGAACGGATACTTTTTCAATTCGTCGATCGGCAGCAGGTCGCCATTGTAGATCAGCGGCAGGTCGCCGAGCTTTTCGGCGTAGCGCTTGAGGTCATCGAGGTTTTTGATCCCATCGACGAAGACCAGATCAGCTCCCGCGGCACGATAGGCGCGCGCGCGCCGCACCACCTCGTCCCAGCCGTTGACCTCGAGCGCGTCAGTGCGCGCGATGATGACGAAGTTGCGATCGCGGCGTGCGTCGCAGGCCGCGCGCACCTTCGGCGCCATCGCCTCCATCGCGATGACCTGCTTGCCCGCCAGAAAACCGCATCGCTTGGGAAACACCTGGTCTTCGAGGTGCAGGGCCGCCGCGCCGGCGTCTTCATACTCGCGCACGGTGCGCCATACGTTGAGAGGATTTCCGTAGCCGGTGTCGGCGTCGCAGATGACGGGAACGCTTACCGACCGCGAGATCGCGCGCGCATTGGCAACCATCTCGGTCATCGTCAGGAGCCCAAGGTCGGGATATCCGCGCGCGGCGGCGGTGCCGAAGCCGCTCATGTACACGGCCTCGAAGCCGGCGGCGGCGGCGAGTTTTGCCTGCAGGCAGTCGAATACGAACGGCGCGACGATCATTTCGGGGCCGGCGAGCAAAGCGCGCAGCCGCGATCTTTGTTCATTCATCGGGAGGCGCTCCCTGAAACTAGGCGAAGTAATCTTCGGCGCGGATGGCGGGGATATCGAGCTGGTAAACGCGATTGTTGCGCAGAACCTTGAGATTGACCTTCTCGCCGGGCCGATGGTTGCGGAGCGCCTCGTAGAGAACCCGCCGGTCGTTCACGTCGGTGTCGTCGATCGAAATAACCAGGTCGCCCTGTTGCAGGCCGGCTTTTTCGCCGGGACCGCCCGGCATCACGCCCGCGATTACAACGTGCTCGCGCAACGTGTACGACAGCACGCCGAGCCAGGCGCGCGGCGCGGCCGAGGTGCGCCGGCCGTGTTCGACCAGCTCGTCGCGGACGGCCAGGAAGCTTTCGCCCGGCACGCCAAGAATCGCGCGGCTTAAGTCGGCGAAGTTCAAGTATGAAACGCCGACCACCTGCGCCTGAAGATTGCAGATCGGTCCGCCGTTCATTCCGATATTCAGCGACGAGGCGGTGACGCAGACGCATTTGTCGAGCACGAATTCCCAGACCGCGTCGAAGGGACCGAGATACGTGATGATGCCGCAATCGGCGCATCGCTTCTCGCCGCCGAGACTCGAGACGGTGAACGCTTCCTGCCCGACGACGCAGTTTTCCGACGACACGACTTCCACGCAGGGAACTTTGTCGTGATCGATCTTCAGCAGGCCGATTCCGGTGCTGTAATCCTTGCCTACGATCTTTGCTTCGAGTTGCTCGCCCCCGGGCATCGTTACGATCACGTTTTGCGCGCCAAGCAGCAGGTAATGAACCGTGAGGATCAGTCCGTCGGGGCTGACGACGGTGCCGGTGCCCCGGCGGTCGGTGCCGAGGCCAATCGCGGTCGAGACGTGCGTTGACGGGATATGCGAGTGAACGCCGACTGTGGCGCGGAGAACTTTTTCGAGCAGAAATGGCGGTGCGTTCACGATGTGCGTCCCGCGAATTAGGCTAGGACCGCGGACTCGCGGTTTCAAGCGCGATCATTCAGGTGCGTGGCGAAAAAAAGGAGGCGGCCCCCGACGAGACCGCCTGCGATGACGGCGTCGAGCGCTTTTACTTCGCGCTCTTCACGGGCGCATCAGGTATCGCGGTTTCATTCGCGCGAATCGAAAGCGTCTGCAGCGCTTCGCCGAGGTCGAGCTCGCTGTACTTCTGATTCGAATACAACTCGTCGAGCTGCTTGACCGCCTGATTTGCGCTCACCTGGTCCATCGAGAGCTGCCCCGAGAGCTGACGGATAATGCGGCGGGCGCCCTTCCAGTGAAACAGATCGGCGGCGGAATTCAGGACGTCGAGCTTACCGACGCTGACCCGCATCGCGTCGGAATAGCCATTGACGTAACCATCTTTTGCGGCGCCATTGAGGCGGTTCCAGAAACCGCCATTGTGGTTCACGTTGGGCGAAGCAAAAGCAACTGCCCAGCTAGCCACGAAGCCTAGCATCATGCCGGCTGCGAATTTTTTCATTTTGAGATGCTTCTCCCCCGCTCCGATGGCATCTTGTTTAGCAAAATTACGTCGCAAGCTCAAATTTGGTTACATCCGCAAATTGGAGTCGTGGAGCACAATTAGTCAAAAGAGCGGTATCGAAAAAACCGGCTTGCCTGGCCCTTTCGCCGCCGCTGAGGCTTCCCCGCGACCAACAACGCCATGAGTCTAGAACATTTCGGAAGCTGGGTAAATGTGGACATTTTTCGGTCCAAAAGGCTTGGCGCACAATTGCCAGGATTGAATGAGCGCGCGCGGCGGTGCCATGATCACCCCTGCCACCAACCCGCACCGGAAGCCGATGTCCATTTACGAACAGGTTCTAACGTTTATCCACAGGCCCGAGCCTCAATCCTTCCAGCCGCTCGCGCTAGAGGTTTTTCGCCATCAATTCGCAACGGTTGGCGCGTACCGGCGCTACTGCGAGGGGTGCGGCGTCGATCCCGGCGCGGTGCGCAGCGTGGACGATGTCCCGGCGGTCAGCAATGTCGCGTTCAAGCATGCCGACCTTGCGATTGACGGCGCCGCGCGATCCCCCGATGCCGCAATTTTTCTCACCAGCGGCACCACGCAAGGGCGGGAACGCCGCGGACGCCATGTCGTTGCACGACCTGAGATTTATCGTGCCTCCGCGGTCGCTCATCTCCGCACGATGCTGTTCCCCGACGCTCGCCGAATGGCGATTCTCGCGATGCATCCGACGGCGGACGTGATGCCGGAGTCGTCGCTGGCGGCGATGATAAGCTGGTGTATCGAAGAGTTCGCGACACGCACACATCTGGCGGCCGCATCGCGCGACCGCGTCGATGCCGATGCGGCTATCGCGTTTCTTTGCGACTGCGAGGCGCGGCGCGAACCCGTCTGCATTCTGGGGACCACGGCCGCCTTTGCGGCGCTGTTTTCCAGGCTTCGCGGCAGAGGCGTCAACCTTCGGCTCGCGCCGGGTTCGCGAGTGATGGACACCGGCGGGGCGAAGGGGCAGGCCGTGCCTATGCAAGCCTCGGAGGTGATCGCGCGGGCGGGAGAATTGCTGGCGATCGCGCCCGCGATCGCAATCAACGAATATGGAATGACGGAATTGTGCTCGCAGCTCTACGACGCAACGGCGTTCAACTGTCCCGGCGTGTCGAGCACGCAAGAGCTTACGAAGGACCGTTATAAAGTTCCGCCGCCATGGCTGCGCGTAACGGCGCGGGATCCGATCACGTTGAAGCCGATGCCCGACGGGGAAATCGGACTGCTGACGTTTTTCGATCTGGCTAACGCCGGGTCAGTATCAGCCGTCATGACGGAAGACTTGGGCTGGGTCGAGCAGGGCCGGGTTCGCGTGCTTGGCAGAGTGGCGGGAGGGGAAGCTCGCGGCTGCGCACTGGGGATAAGCCAGTTCGCGGCGAGTGAAGCGGCGCGCAGGACGCCGGTGCGCGGGGAAGCTCCGGGATGAACGCGAGTACGGCATCCAACGCAGCGCAAGTGCGGCTGCCAGATGGCAGCCTCGATTCATCGCGGCTGGTCGAATCGGAAGTAGCATCGGCAGCCGCCCGCGTGCGCGGAGCAGTAAATGTAAACCCCGGCGCGGATCGAATGGCCGATGTGTTGGCCGGCGCGTTCGGACTCTGGCGCAACCGGCATTACGCGCGCCGACGCCGCGCGACCGCCGCAATCGCACACTCGGCGGGATATTCCGTCGCGCTACTCGAAAACTCGATCGACGCGCTGTTGAAACCATTCACCACCGAGGCGTTGAAGGCGATCGCCGCGCAGGTCTCGGCCAGCGGCGCGATGGACAGGCCGAAGACGCTGGGTTTCATCGCCGCAGGCAACGTCGCCGGCGCCGGAATCCATGAGCTTGCAATCGCGTTGATTGCAGGCGCAGGCGTGGTCGTCAAAACTGCCTCGACCGAGCCGATATTTTTCGCGGAGTTCGCACGCACCCTCGCCGAGGTCGATCGCGATGCCGGCGCGCGCATCGAAGTCCTTCACTGGAGCCGCACACGCACGGGCCTGACCGCGGCGTTGATTGCAAATTGCGAGCGGGTGGTGGCGTACGGCGACGACCGGATGATCGAATCGCTTCAGAACCGGCCCAACGTGATCGGATTCGGCAGTCGGGTCAGCGCCGCGGTGGTCGCGCCAGGCGCGATGGTCCCGGCGCGAATCGACGGCGTCGCGGAGTTGCTCGCGCGCGATGTCGCATTGTTCGAACAACTCGGCTGCCTGTCGCTCCATCAGGTGTTCGTGGTGAGCCCTGACGGCCGGGCAGCGCGCGACCTGGCGATCCGATTGTCTGCAGCGCTCGAACGTCTGCGGGAATCGATGCCGCCGGCACGCATCCCGTTGCGCGACGCTGCCGAAATACGCGGGGTACGCGAGCGCGCGCGCTGGCGGCGGATTGGCGGCGAGCCGGTCGAGCTGTTTGAGGGTCGCGGCCTTGAATGGACCGTGGTTTTCGAGCCGCGCCCAGCTCTGTTCGCGCCGAAGCTGGTCCGGGACGACTCATTCAAAGTTTCACCAGGGTTCAGGACGGTGCACGTGACCGGGGTGCGCGACCTCGGAGAATTTCGGGATTGCATCGCGGATATATCGGGACGGATCGAAGCGATCGCAGTCGCCGGCGACGAATCGGCCGACATGGGTGCAATGATCGGAGCGGCCGGAATACCGTACGTGTGCGCGCCCGGTGAGATGCAATCGCCGCCGCTTGATTGGCGCCACGGTGGCGGCGCGTTCCTCGACATGATGGTTGGATCGCGATGAGCGAGCTGGGCAATTTATTCCGCCGGCACCTGGCGCAGACTTCCGACGCACCGATCGGCCTGGAGATATCGCACGCCGAGGGTTCGTGGCTGGTCGCATCCGACGGGCGGCGCTATCTCGATTTCATCGCGGGAATCGGGGTGTCTGCTCTCGGCCACGGACAGCCCGAGGTGCTCGATGCGATCGCGAAGCAGGCGCGGCGCCATCTGCACGTCATGGTGTACGGCGAGTACGTGATCGAGAGCCAGGTGATGCTGGCGCGCCGGCTCGTCGAGTTTCTGCCGCGACCGCTCGAGCGCGTATATTTCACCAACAGCGGGGCGGAAGCTATCGAATGTGCGCTGAAGGTGGCGCGCAAGTTCACAGGACGCGCGGGATTCGTTGCGTTCGACGGCGCGTATCATGGTGACACGATGGGCGCGCTCGCGCTGGCCGGAAATCGCGCGATGCGCGAGCCGTTCGGCGCGCTGCCCGGGCCAGTGCGGCATCTGCCGTTCGACGACCAAAGCGGGCTCGAGAAAATCGATTCGACGATCGCGGCGGTGGTTGTCGAGCCGGTGCAGGCTGAGGGCGGCGTTCGCATTCCGGAGATGGGGTTCATCCGCGCGCTGCGTGAACGATGCGATCGCGCAGGCGCGGTGCTCGTCTTCGACGAGGTCCTGACGGGCATTGGCCGCACCGGCAGGATGTTCGCGCTGGAGCATTTTGGCGTCGTGCCGGACATCGTCGTGATGGCCAAGGCAGTGGGCGGCGGTCTGCCGCTTGGTGCGTTGTGCGCCCGCGACGAAATTCTTGGCACGCTCTCGCACGATCCGCCGCTCGGACACATCACGACCTTCGGCGGCCATCCGCTTTCGTGCGCGGCCGGGCTGGCAGCCCTGAACGTGATCGTGCGCGAGCGTCTCTGTGAGCGCGCCGCGACGATTGGAAATGAGATCGTACGACGGCTGCTGGCGATGCGCGCGCCCGAAATCTCAGCGGTGCGCGGGCTCGGGATGATCGTGGGTATCGAGTTTCGCGATGCGGCACTGGCCCGCCGCTTTGTGGCGGCGACTTTGGCTCGCGGGGTGATCGTGAACTGGACGCTCAACGCTGATAATGTGGTCCGCCTTGCACCGGTGCTGACGATCATGCCGAACGAGGTCGATTTCGCGTTGAGCAGGATGAAAGAGGCGCTTGATGAAATTCGGCGCTGAAGTCGGTTGATCTGGAGCATGAGAGGTCCAGGGAACCGGCGCAGGAAAAATACCGGGGGCGCCTGATTGGCAGAGGACAACAAAAGCAACGCTTCACCCGGGCGGACGTATTCCCAGCCCGGCCGCGCCACTTCGGAGTTCAGCTGGACCGAGGATGACGAGGAATCAATCCGAGTCGTCAAACTCGGCGGCGCGGTCGGAATTTTCATGCTGCTGGCGTACCTTGCGTACGATCAGCGGGTCGGGGGAAGGCATGCGCCGGGGACAGTCCTGCACTGGCTTATCCTGGGCGCGACCTGCCTGTTCCTCGGCCTGGTCTGGACACCCTCATTCAAGCGCCGTTGGAAGCTCTGGATGCTGCTGTACAACCTGTTTCTGATCGCGATGTTCTTCCTGATCGGCCAGGCGACGAGGGACCCCGAGTCGCGCTTTCTCGCGGCCATGTTGTGTCCACTGGCAACCGCGGCGTTCGTGAGTTGGGGCACGCGCTGGCAGTTTGCAATGAATCTCACGGCGTTACTGAGCTACGCGGCGGGCGTGTATCTGGTGCCGATCGAAACGCCATACGGGATGTACCGATGGATGGGGCTCGCCGCAGCGCTGGTCTTCGCTCAATACACGGCGATCTTCATCGAGCGATACCGCCGGCGTCTCAAGAAACAAGTGGAGGACCTGGAGGAAGCAGCGCGGTTTCGGCAGACGCAGATCGCGACGATGGCGCATGACATCCGCAGCCCGGTCGCGGCGCTGAACGGCTACGTCAATCTGCTCGAGGAAGCGGACATCAGTTCAAAAGAGCGGACCGACCTGTTGGGACGCATCGGCTCGACCGCCTGGAACATGGACCTGGTGGTGAGCAACGTGCTGGACTACTACGAGGCACAGGATGACGACATGATCTCGGCGCCGGTCGAACTGGATCCGAACCAGGTGCTCCGCGAAGTTGCCGAGGATTGCGCCGTGCAGGCGCGGCGTCGGCGTCTGAATCTGCGCATCGAGATCGCTCGGCTGCCGGAGTGCAAACTCGACCGCCGGCATTTGGAGCGGATCGTAAAAAACATGCTGGCGTACGCGATCGCAAGGATGGGGACTGGCGAAGTCCTGTTGCGCGCGGGGATGCGAAACCAGGCGATCGCGGTCGAGGTCAGCGACAGCGGCCCATCTCTTTCACATGCGGACCTGGAGGCGCTGTTCGAGCGCCCCAACATAAACGGGAATCGCGGCGCGGCGCGCGGACTCGGACTGTATGTCGCGCGCGCGATGGCGGAAGCGGCGGGAGGCCGGGTCGAGGCCCGGTTCGCGGACGGCCGGCGGGGCCTGACGCTGGTCGCGGAATTTCCGCTTGAAGCACAGCCGCCGAAAGTGCGCACGCCGTGAGCAGACTGCCCGACGCGTCCGGCAAACTCTACAACGAATTCGAACTGATCGCGCGGCTGAGCGCGGGAATCCGCCTCAGCCGCCGCACGATCCTCGGCGCCGGTGATGATTGCGCGATCGTTTCGCGGCCGCAGGGTCAGACGCTGTTTACGATCGATAGTTTGGTCGAGAGTGTTCACTTCGATCTGCGATGGTGCCCTCCGCAAGCGCTTGGTGCGCGCGCGCTCACGGTCAACTTGAGCGACATTGCGGCGATGGGCGGGCGTCCGACTGCTTGCGTCGTGAACCTGGCCGTGCGCGATGGAATTGCGGCACGAACGCTCGAACGGATTTACTCGGGGCTGCGCAACGCGGCGCGCGAAGCCTCCACCGACATCGTAGGCGGCAACATTACGCGCGCGCGCGAGCTGTCGATCACGATCGCGCTGCTCGGCGAGATTGGGCGCGGTGTGATGCGACGGGATGCGGCGCGCCCCGGCGACGAGATCTTCGTAACCGGCACGCTCGGCGATGCGGCGCTCGGTTGGCGCATCCTGGCGGGCAAGCTGAAGGCCGGCGGCAATACGAAAAAAAATCGCGCGGCGAGAAAATATCTCGTCGAGCGATTTCTGCGTCCGAGCGCACGGCTGTATGCCGGGCAACGCCTGGCGGCGCTCCGGCCCGCGCCGGCTGCGATCGACGTCAGCGACGGACTTATGCAGGACCTGGGTCACATCCTCGAACGAAGCGGGGTCGGCGCCGAAATCGACGCGTCGCGAATCCCGGTCTCGGCGGCGTACCGTGCGCTGATGGGCGACAATCTCGTGCACGCGCTCGGCGGCGGCGAAGATTACGAACTGATCTTCTGCGCGCGGCCCGGCCACAGCGAATCCGCACTGGCGCGCCGCTTGCGCGTCGGGGTGCGGCGGATCGGCACGATCGTTCCGGGCAGGCGAGTGAGCCTGATTGGTGAAAGCGCGCCGATTGTCGCAGGATGGGATCAGCTGCGATCGCGCGGCTAGATAGCAGCGATGATGTTCATCCTCCAACTCGCGGTCCTAATCCTTGTCGTGCTGAGCGCCACGCTGGCCGCGTCCGAGACCGCGCTGTTCTCGATGGCGCGGATGGAGCACACGCGCGAGCAGATGAGCCTTGCCGCGCAGCATGCGCTCGACCGCCTGATGCGCCGGCCGCTCGAGTCCTTGATCGTGATCATCGGGCTGAATGAAGCGTGCAACATTTTCGCCGACTGCCTCGCGACCATCATTCTGCTGGCGTGGCTCGGCGATAAGTGGGGGCCGATCGTCGCAGCGCCTGCCATGCTCGTGATCGTACTTTTGTTCTGCGACATTACGCCGAAGACGTTCGCACTTGGATTTCCGGCCGCGTTGACGCGGATCACGGCGCGGCCGCTGGCGGCGCTCGCCGATTTTGTTCATCCCTTCGCGCGGCATTTCACGCCGCTGGCGCAAGCACCGCGCCCGGGCCCGGTTTCCGAGGCGGAGTTCAAGACGCTGCTCAGGCTCGGCGAGAACCAGGGACAGGTTGAACCTGCCGAGCGTGCGATGATTCATCGCGTGTTCGATTTCGGTGCGCGGCGCGTGGCTGAGGTGATGACGCCGCGGGAGCGAATCTTCTCGCTCGACATCGAGATGCCGGTGGCGCAGCTGGTGGCGGAGATTGTGCACGAAAGTTTCTCGCGCGTGCCGGTCTATCGCCGCAGCCCGGACAATATCGTCGGAATTCT
>Ga0074044_10001339_pt1 | contig 22409 bp, 19 predicted proteins | sample BogForMeECP23OM1_FD_94443 | JGI IMG/M metagenome (GOLD analysis project Ga0074044, IMG submission 94443) | Bog forest soil microbial communities from Calvert Island, British Columbia, Canada - Bog Forest MetaG ECP23OM1 | ecosystem: Environmental > Terrestrial > Soil > Wetlands ... | reverse complement strand
GGACGCCATTTCTGGGCTCGGGGCTACTTCTGCACCACCAGTGGCAACATTACCGACGACGTCATACTTCAGTATTTGCGCGATCATGAACCCTACCGGCGTCAGCCGGTAGTTATTCAGTTGCGTGGCAAGCGCCGCGGTGGAGCGCCGAGAGGCGAGCCCCCCTCGTTACCCCCCATACGCGGCGGAGGGTACCGAGGGGGGCGCCGCGCCCGCAGGCGCGGTCTTCACGACGCGCCTTTCGGCGCTCCGCTCCCCTCGGTTTTTTGCGGGGAGGAAAATCATGGCTTGGAAAAACTCGGGCGCGCATGCGTCGCGAGAACGAATTTGCTTGTCACCTCTCCCCGCCGTGCGGGGAGAGGGAGTGGCGTGAGGCTTACTCCGCCGCCTGCATGTCGGCGGCATCGAGGAAGCCGCCGGCCTGGCGCCGCCACAACGCCGCGTAGTGGCCGTCCTGGGCGATGAGTTCGCGATGGGTGCCTTGTTCGACGATACGGCCGTGCTCGATCACGACGAGACGGTCCATCTGTGCGATGGTAGACAGCCGGTGCGCGATGGCGATCACGGTCTTGCCTTGCATCAGCGTGCCGAGCGACGCCTGGATCGCGGCTTCGACCTCGCTGTCGAGCGCGGAGGTCGCCTCGTCGAACACCAGGATGGGGGCATCCTTGAGGATCACGCGCGCGATGGCGATGCGCTGCCGCTGGCCGCCGGACAGCTTGACGCCGCGCTCGCCGACATGGGCGTCGTAGCCGCGCCGGCCATGCCAATCCTCGAGATCGAGGATGAATTCATGGGCGTGCGCGAGCTTCGCGGCGCGCATGACCTCCTCGTCGCTCGCAGCGGGCCGCCCGTAGCGGATATTGGCGCTGATCGAGCGGTGCAAGAGCGAGGTGTCCTGCGTCACCACCGAGATTTGCGCGCGCAGCGATTCCTGGGTCAGGCGCGATATGTCCGCACCGTCGATGAGGATCGAGCCGCCTTCGAGATGGAAGAAGCGCAGCAGCAGGTTGACCACCGTCGATTTGCCGGCACCGGAGCGGCCGACCAGGCCGATCTTCTCGCCGGGACGAATCGTTAGGTTGAAGTTTTGCAGCACGCCGGCCTCGCGGCCATAGCCGAAGTTGACGTTCTTGAAATCGATGCGGCCCTCGCGCACGGTCAGCGGCTGCGCCCCGGCCGGATCGGGCAGTTGCAGCGGCCGCGCAATCGTCAGCATGCCCTCCTGCACCACGCCGAGATCCTCGAAAATCTCGGTGATGCGCACGGCGATCTGGCGCGACATGTTGGTGAGCTGAAACGTCAGCGGCAGCACCATGGCGATGGCGCCGACTTCGACGGCACCGTAGCGCCAAAGCAGCAGCGCGATCGCGCCCGATCCGGCGATGAGGAGCGCGTTGAGCACGTCGAGCAGCGTGCCGAAGACGGTGAGCAGGCGCTGCGAGGCGAGAAACAGGTCGACGTGGCGGTCGACCGCGTTGCGCACATATTGGTCCTCCTCGCCGGCGCGGGCGAACAGCTTCACGGTGAGGATGTTGGTGTAGCTGTCGACGATGCGCCCCATCAGCGTCGAGCGCGCTACGGAACTGACTTTCGAGCGCTCGCGTATGCGCGGCACGAAATAGACGAGCAGCGCGGCGTAGCCGCTAAACCAAAGCAGGATCGGCACGGCGAGCCAGCGATCCGCTGCGGCGGTCAGCGCGATGGCCGAGGCGCCGTAGACCAAAATGTACCAGACAGTCGTGATCGTGGCGGTCAGCGTCGAGCGCACCGACGGTCCGGTCTGCATGACGCGATTGGAAATGCGTCCGGCGAAATCGTTTTGAAAAAACGCCCAGCTCTGGCGCACGACGTGCCAATGCGATTGCCAGCGGATGAGGCCGGTGAACGGCGCGGCGAGCGCCTGGTTGGTGATGAGGTAGCGCGTCAGCGTCACCGCCGGGCGCACGATCAGCACGACGATCGCCATGCCGACGAGCCATGGCCAGCCGTCGGCGAAAAAGCGATCGGGCGGCGTCTTCGTCACCATGGTGACGACGCGGCCCATGAACCACGGCACCGCGCTGTCGCTGAGCGCGACGAACAATTCGATGACGAACAAAGCCGCGAACAGCCATTTCGCCTGGCGGGCAAAGTGCCACAGGAACGCAATCAACCCGGCGGGCGGCTCCGGGTGTTCCGGCGCCGCTGTCGGCGTCAAGAATCGTTCGAAAAGTGCGAACATTTGCCGATGGTTACAGGGCCCATAGGGGAGGCGTCAATCGGCGCGCATCCGCCTCCCTACCCTCCCCCGTTTGCGGGAGAGGGTAGGGAGGGGGAACACGCGGCTCGTCGTCGCGACAGAGCTTCTGACCTTTTAGCCCGACAACACCCGTGCCATCGTTACATCGGGGAACACCAAGGGGACACGCCATGAGACGAGCGAGGTTGATCGGCGCGCTTGCCGCACTATTGGCATTGGCATCAGGCGCGCGGGCGCAGACCTATCCATCGTACCCGATCACCATGTTGGTCGGATTTCCGCCCGGCGGTCCGACTGATACGCTGGCGCGCATCCTCGGCGAAGCGATGCAACCCTCGCTCGGCCAGACGGTCGTCATCGAAACGGTCAGCGGCGCCAGCGGCACGATTGCAGCAGGCCGTGTCGCTCACGCCGATCCGGACGGCTATACGATCGGCATCGGTAACTGGTCGAGCCATGTCGGCTCGCCCGCGATCTACCCGCTCGATTTTGATGTCCTCAAGGATTTTCAGCCGATCGCGCTGCTGGCGGCTTCCCCGCTGTGGATCCTCGGCAAAAAAGCGTTGCCGCCGACGACCGCGGCCGAGCTTATCGCCTGGTTGAAGTCGAACCCAGACCCGGTCACGTTCGGTACCGTGGGCGCCGGCAGCGCCGCGCATCTGTGCGGCCTGTATTTCCAGCAGAAGACCGGCGCACACTTTCAATATGTGCCATATCGCGGCGCCGCGCCGGCGATGCAGGATTTGATCGGCGGCCAAATCGATCTGTCCTGCCTTGAAGCTTCGGCAACGCTGCCGAACGTTCAGGCCGGCAGATTCAAGGCCTTCGCCGTCCTGAGCGAACAGCGTTGGCCAAAATCGCCGGACACGCCGACGATGATCGAGTCGGGCGTGCCGGGACTTAGCATCACGTTCTGGCACGGTCTTTGGGCGCCCAAGGGCACGCCCAAGGCGGTGGTCGATCGCCTCGATGCCGCCGTCATGGCGGCGCTGGCCGGTCCGGCCGTGCGGCAGCGGCTGGAAACGCTCGGCCAGGTCATATTCCCGCGTGATCAGCAGAATCCGGCAGCGCTCGCGGCGTACAATAAGGCCGAGATCGACAAGTGGTGGCCGATCATCAAGGCAGCCGGCATCAAGGCCGAATAGCTGTCGGGGACAGCTCAATCGGATTTGGGGCGGGCTCGGCATTGTCCGAGCCCGGCCCAAATTTCAAATCGATTGCCGCACTCGCCGTTAGTTCGGGTCGCCGTCTAATGGATCTTGCCGGCCATGACTGCCCCGAGGAACGCGGCAACGGATACTGGCACGCGGTTGCCGTTGCCGACGGCGTGAAGCGCCTGGGCCCCCGCCATGCCGATCGACACCGCGGTCGCGGCAATGATCAGCGAAACTGCGAGCGCCACGGTGGCAATGAGTTCGACTCTGACGGTCCGTCGTCTCGATAATGTCTTTTCGGCAATGGGGGACGCAAAACCGACCTTCCCGGTCAGCTCTGTCATGATCATCATCCTTCGCGAATCAGTTTGCATTGTCGCAAAGTCGCGCGGGATGCCGGCGCCGGTTCGGCCGGACTTTGGCGAAGCTATTGAAGAACAAAGGCGATTTCGTGGTTTTGGTTAACGGAAGGTTAACGCCGGAGGCCGCGATGATGATTATCTGTTGCTGCGGCTTTGCTGCCACTCGATCACGACCGAACCGGAAGGCGCGGCGTCGGGCAGCAAATACTCTACAGCGCCGGCATCGCGGCTGCGGGGTTGAAGTCCATCGTCACATGCCGCGGCTCGGCGGCAACGCGCTCGAGCCAGGCGCGTATGGCCGGAAACGCCGTAAGGTCGTAGTCGCACAGATGCGCCACGTGGGTGTAGGCATAAAGTGCGATGTCGGCGATGGTGTAACGGTTGGCCGCGAAGAAGTCGTTGAGCGCGAGATGCTTCTCCATCACGCCGAGCGCGCGATAGCCTTCCTCCATCCAGTCCTCGAACGCGTGTTGCTGCAAATCGCGGCCGCCCTTGACCAGGGTGAGCCAGAAATAGGCCGCGCCCAGGTTAGGCTCCAGACTGTGCTGCTCGAAGAACATCCACTGCATCGCATCCGCGCGGTCCATGCGATCCTCGGGCGCCAGCGGCGCGCCGCCGGCGATGTACCAGAGGATGGCATTGGACTCGGCGAGATAGCGGCCCGGCGCGACTTCCAAGAGCGGCACCTGACCGTTTGGATTTTTGGCCAAAAACTCGGGCGTGTGGCTCTCACCCTTGAGAATGTCGATCTCGATCAGCCGGTAGGGAATGCCGAGCTGCGCCAAAGCCAGCCGCGCCTTGTAGCTGTTGCCCGAACGCTGCATCGAATAGAGCGTGTACATCGCCGCTCCCAAAGCCGCCCGGCGGCAGGCTTGTCGAACCGTTGCGGTGCTACGGCTTGAACGCGGCGATGTCGTGGCCGCGCGATGTTCCGCCTGGGCCAGACGCCATTGTAGCGGGCTCTTTGCGGAAAACCATTGGCCAGGTGAGGTCAAGTTCCGCGCGCCGCGCTATCAGAACAAACATCGCCAGCATCGCCGGGACCCCGAGCGGGATCAGGCTCACCTGGGCGACGCTGCGGGCAACGAGCGGCACCAGCCAGAGCGCCGCGAGCGCCGTCTTCTCCCACGGGCCGAAACCGCGCGTAAAACCGTCGGCGGCAAGGAAGGCGATGGCGGGCGCCAGCACCATCATGTCGTAGTCGAGACTGTAGGGGGTGGCGAGAATTGCGGCGAGGCAGAGCGCCGCTGCCTTGAGCGGATAGGGCGCCGCGCTGCGCCACAGCCAAGCGAGCGCGGCGCCGAGCGCAACGATCACTGCACCCTGGATTGCATAGGCAAGCGGGACCGGTGCGTCCCACATGCGCGCCCACGAGAAGACACTTTGAATCTTGTGCCAGCCGGTATTGCCCTGTTCGAGCACGATGGTGCGCGAGAACTCGGTCGAGGCAAGAAACGCGTGCCACACCTGCGGACCGAAGGCGAAGGTGGTCGCGAGCGTGAAGACCGCGACCGTTGCCGCCGCGGCGGCGCATGAGCGCCAGCGTCCGCCCGCCAGGAGCGCAATCGGGATCATGAGCCCGAATTGCGGCTTGTAGGCCAAAAGGCCGATCAGGATACCCGCGACCAGCGGCCGACGGTCGAGCGTGACGAGCGCGCCGCCGAGCAGCGTGGCGGTGAGAAAGCCGTTCTGGCCATGGCCGACATTGATCAACACCGCCGGGAAGGCCAGCGCGAGCAGGAGCCAGAGGGGATCGGAAGCCGCCGTCATTCCGGCCGAGCGAACATCGCGAGCGAGAGCCGGAATCCATAACCACAGTGTCCGAAAGCTGGTCTTCGGTGCCTGTCTTTCGATTTCTGTGGCTATGGATTCCGGGTTCCCGCTTCGCGGGCCCCGGAATGACGCAGTCAGGATCGCCCGGATCGTCAGCAGATAAAGGCCAAGGCTGACCGCCTGCCAGACCGCGAGCGCGAGGCCATAGGGCATTCGCGCCAGCGCTGAGGCGATGAAAAGAAAGTATGGCGGATAGTGCCAACCGTAGAATTGGGTTGCCTCGCCGAAGATGGCGCGCTCGCGAGCGAATTGCAGCGCGGGGTCGAACGGCGCCTCGGGCTGACCCTCGTTCACATAGGTGCCGGCCGCATAGACGTTGGAAAAATCGGTTCCGAGCGGCCGGCCTTGCCGGTCGATGGCGCCGTGCGCGGTCACGACCAGATAAAGGAAGCCGACGCTGGAGGCGATGAGGAGGGCTACCGCCACCAACCGGATGCGCTCGCGGGTGAGCCAGCCGCCGCTCCGCAAGATGTTACGCGCCCGGTCCATTGCAGCTCCATTTGCGGCCGGCTGTGCCGGGCATTAGGCCAGCCCAGCCTTAATGGAGCGTTGCGCCGGCCGCCGCCTTGGTCCGGATGCCGCAGATTTGAGGATCTGTCGGGATTTCGTGCTTGCCTGTACTCAGTCGGCGCTCTAGGAAGCACGCGCCTCTAAGGCAGTTGGAGAATTGCAATGGCCTTTCTCGCGGACCAGCTCAAGCGCATCAAGCCGTCAGCCACGATTGCTGTGACGGACAAAGCGCGCGCGCTCAAAGCGGCCGGCCGCGACGTCATTGGGCTTGGCGCCGGCGAGCCCGACTTTGAAACGCCGGACAACATCAAGCTGGCGGCGATCCGGGCGATCAGCGAGGGCAAGACGTCGAAATACACTGCCGTCGATGGCATGCCGGAGCTCAAGGCCGCGATCGCGCGCAAGTTCAAGCGCGAGAACGGGCTCGACTACAAGCCGTCCGAAATCATCGTCGGCACCGGCGGCAAGCAGGTGCTCTACAATGCGCTGGTCGCCACCATCAATCCGGGCGACGAGGTCATCATCCCGGCGCCCTATTGGGTGAGCTATCCCGACATGGTGCTGCTCGCCGGCGGCGAGCCGGTCGCGGTCGCGACCACGATGAAAACCGGCTTCAAGATGCAGCCTGAGGCGCTGGAGCAGGCGATCACGCCGAAGACCAAGTGGATCATCTTCAACTCGCCGTCGAACCCGACCGGCGCCGCCTATGCGCGCGATGAGCTCAAGGCCGTGACCGACGTGCTGGTTCGCCACCCGCACGTCCACGTCATGGCCGACGACATGTACGAGCATCTCGTCTACGACGACTTCGAGTTCTTCTCGCCGGCCCAGCTCGAGCCGCGACTCTACGAGCGCACGCTGACGGTGAACGGCGTGTCGAAGGCCTATTGCATGACCGGCTGGCGCATCGGCTATGCCGGCGGGCCGGAGGCGTTGATCAAGGCCATGGCGATGATCCAGTCGCAGTCGACCTCGAACCCGACCGCGGTGGCGCAATATGCCGCGATCGAGGCGCTCAACGGCCCGCAGGATTTCATCCCCAAGCACAACAAGATTTTCAAGGAGCGCCGCGACCTGTGCGTTTCGATGCTCAACCAGGCCAAAGGCATCCAGTGCCCGAAGCCGGAGGGCGCGTTCTACGTCTATCCGTCCTGCGCCGGCACCATGGGCAAGACGGCGCCGACCGGCAAAAAGCTCGCGACCGACGAGGATTTCGTCACCGAGCTTTTGGAAGCCGAAGGCGTCGCGGTGGTGCAAGGCGCGCCGTTCGGCGTCAGTCCCGCCTTCCGCATCTCCTACGCGACGGCCACCAGCGCGCTGGAGGAAGCCTGCACCCGCATCCAGCGCTTTTGCGGGAACTTGCAATAGCCTGTCGCGGTGCGGCCGGCCGTGTTCAGCCCATTCGCGATCGTGCGAATCGACAGGCGACGCCGCTCTCGTTCTCGCCTACAATCACAGTCAAAGGCCCACTGACGGGCCGGCTGAAGGGAGAATCCATATGATTCGCACTGCCTTTGCAGGAGCAGTCCTCGGGGCCGCAGCACTCGCAATGGTGTTCACGACGCCTGCCGACGCGCAGCGGGATCGCGTGCAGGTTGGCTCGCTCGAATGCTCGCTGTCGTCCAGCGTCGGCCTCATCGTCGGCTCGCAACGCAATGTAGCTTGTAATTTCAAACCCGAAGGCGGACCGCCCGAAGCCTATATGGGGACGCTGACACGCATCGGTCTCGACGTCGGCGTGACCGGCGGCGGCGCGATCATTTGGACGGTATTTACCGGTACCAACCGCTATGCCGGCATGCTCACCGGAACCTATGTCGGGGCGTCGGCGGAAGCGTCCATTGCCGCCGGACTCGGCGCCAATGCTCTCGTTGGCGGATCAGACCGCTCGGTGGCGCTACAGCCGCTCTCGATCCAGGGCCAGGTCGGGCTCAACATTGCCGCTGGCGTGAGCTCTCTGGAACTGCATCTCGCCCAGTGAATTGCGGTGTGCGGGCGTGGTGCGGCAGGTCCCGGGAGGGCGACCTCGCGCGCAATGTCGCGCCTCTTGACCAGCCCCGCCGACGCCTGAAACGATGGGTCAACGACAGACCCGCCCGCGGGAGATGAGCATGGCAACAAACGGCGGCAACGGCACGAGAGCGACCGGTCCTCGCTGCTTCGCGTTGGTCGGTCCCTTCCAGAGCGGCAAGACCACGCTGCTCGAGGCGATCCTCACCCGTACCGGGATCATCCAGCGCCAAGGCACCATCGAGGCCGGCAATACGGTCGGCGACGCCAGCAAGGAAGCGCGCCATCACCGCATGAGCGTCGAGCTGTCGGTCGCCACCACCAATTTCATGGGCGAACCCTATACTTTCCTCGATTGCCCAGGTTCGGTCGAGTTCGTCCACGACATGCGCGCAGTGCTGCCGGCGATCGATGCGGCGGTGGTCGTGTGCGAAATGGACGAGAAGAAGGTCCCGCAGCTCCAGCTTATTCTGCGCGAGCTGGAAGAACAGAAAATCCCCCGCATCCTGTTCGTGAACAAGATCGACAAGGCCGATGCCGGCGTCCATGATGTGCTCAAGCTGCTGCAGCCTGCTTCGCGCACCAAACTGATCTTGCGCCAGATCCCGACTTTCTCGGGCGATATCATCACCGGCTTTGTCGATCTCGCGCTCGAACGCGCCTTCGTCTACAAGGAGCATTCTGCTTCCGCGATCATTCCGCTCGAAGGCGATGCGGCCGATCTCGAAAAGACCGCGCGCTTTTCCATGCTGGAGACGCTCGCCGATCATGACGACGAGCTGATGGAGCAATTGCTCGAAGACATCCAGCCGCCGCGCGATAAAGTGTTTGACGACCTCACGCGCGAATTGCGCGAAGGCCTGGTGTGTCCGGTTCTGATGGGGACCGCCACGCGCGCCAATGGCATTTTGCGGTTGCTGAAGGCGCTGCGCCACGAATCGCCGGGCATCGCGGAGACGGCCAAACGTCTTGGCGTCAAGGCTAACGGCGATGCCGTCGCCTACGTGCTCAAGACGCAGAACACGACCCATGGCGGGAAAATGTCGATCGCGCGGGTGCTTGCGGGTCAGGCCGGCGATGGGACGACCCTGCTCTGCGGCGACGACGAGGCCGGTCGCGTCGCCGGGGTCTTCAAGCTGGTGGGCCAGACCACCGAGAAGCGCGGACCGGCCACGCTCGGCGAGACCGTCGCGTTCGCCAAGCTCGACAAAGCCAAGACCGGCGATACGCTGACTGCGGGCAAGCAGGCCCACCCGCCGGTCGCCAAGGTCGAGCCTTATCCGCCGGTGCTCGCCATCGCGATTTCGGCAAAGGAGCGCAAGGACGACGTGAAACTCGGCCAGGCGCTCAACAAGCTCGCTGAGGAGGACCCCTCGATCACGATCGTGCACAATCCGGAGACGCACGAAGTGGTGCTCTGGGGACAGGGTGAGATGCACCTGCGCGTCGCCACCGAACGTCTCAGCGATCGCTACGGCATCGCGATCGAGCGGCGCCAGCCGACCGTCGGCTACCGCGAGACCATCCGCAAGGGCGTCGTCCAGCGCGGCCGGCACAAGAAGCAGTCGGGCGGTCACGGCCAATACGGCGACGTCGTGCTCGAGATCAAACCGCTGCCGCGCGGCTCGGGCTTTTCCTTCGAGGAAAAAATCACCGGCGGCGTGGTGCCGCGCAACTACATTCCTTCCGTCGAGGAAGGCGTCATCGACGCGCTCAAGCACGGTCCGCTCGGCTTTCCGGTGGTCGACCTCACGGTGGCGTTGATCGACGGCTCGTATCACACCGTCGATTCCTCCGACATGGCGTTCCGCACTGCCGGCCGCATCGGTATCGCCGAAGGTCTGCCGCAGTGTCAGCCGGTGCTGCTCGAGCCGATCCATCTCGTCGAGATCGTCTGTCCCAACGAGGCCACGGCGAAGATCAATGCGCTGATGGCCGGGCGGCGCGGCCAAATCCTCGGTTTCGATACGCGTGAGGGCTGGGACGGCTGGGACGTGGTGCGCGCGAAGATGCCGGAAGCGGAAATCGGCGATCTCATCGTCGAGATTCGCTCGGCGACCGCCGGTTCCGGCACTTTCACTTTCAAGTTCGATCACATGGCGGAACTCACTGGCCGCACCGCCGATCAGATCATCGCGGCGCGCCGCGCGGCGGAGTGATACGAAGCCGCACGGCCTTGTTTCCCGGGCTCGGCGGTTTAAACTATCGCGATGAAGACCATGATGCGCTTGGTGATTGCGGCTGCCGCTTTGGCGGCGCCAATGTGTTTTTACGTTCCAGCCAGCCGCGCCTTCGGCGACGCGCCGTGGTGCGCGGTGAAAAACCTCGGCAGCGACGTCTCTTGGGACTGCGAATACCGCTCGATCGAAGAATGCGCGCCAAACGTGGTGGCTGGCGATCGCGGCTTTTGCAACAGCAACCCGGCGTGGCGGGGCCCGGCTACGCCCGCAGCAGCGGCACACCTGAAGCATCGAAAACGGCAGGTGCAAGAGCATTAACTCGGAAAATTGCGGAAAAATCGCGCTCAGGCATTATCGTTTCGCAAAGGATATTTCATATTGGAGCGGCTGCATTAACGCTACCGCCTGATCTCGCCGGCCATAACTTGTCCGTGACGATGTAACCCGCTGGCGGAACGCCGCCGGCGTCGTTTGCGGATTGCCATGCTGCAGGCGCTGCGCAAGCTGTTCGAGTCGGAGCCGGCCGAGCCCGAAGCGGGCGACGGCAAGGTGACGCTTCGCGACGTGCTGCGGCGGAACTGGTTCGAGCTGTGGTACCAGCCCAAGATCGAGCTGCGGTCGAATCGCTTGGTCGGCGCCGAGGCCCTGGTGCGCGGGCGGCGGCCGGACGGCAGCGTGGTCAGCCCGGGCGTCTTCCTGCCCGGCGCCAAAGAGGCCGACATGCTCGCATTGACCGAGCGCGTCATCCTCGCGGCGCTGCGCGACTTTGAGGATTGCGCGGCGCACGGCGCCTCCATCAAACTCTCGGTCAATGTGCCGGTATCGGCTCTCGTCAAGCTGCCGATCGCGCGGATGCTGCGCGAACAGCGGCCGGCGGCGCACAATTGGCCCGGCCTCATTCTCGAAGTCACCGAGGACGAGATCCTGCACGATCTCAAGATCGCCAACCATGTCGCCGGTGAGTTGCGCGCGCTTAATTGCACGCTCGCGCTCGATGATTTCGGTGCCGGCTATTCCTCGCTGGCGCGGCTGCGGCAATTGCCTTTTTGCGAACTCAAGATCGACAGGAGCTATGTCACCAATTGCCATTTAGACAAAGTGAATGCCGGGTTGTGCGAGACCATCGTTGAACTCGCCAAGCGCTTTGAACTCAAGACCGTCGCCGAAGGCATCGAAACGACCCATGAAAGCCATAAGCTGCAGAGTATCGGCTGCGACATCGGGCAGGGTTATCTCTTCGCCAAGCCGATGCCGAAGGCCGAATTCCTGGCCGCGCTCAGCCGGCGCCTGGTGCGAGCACCTAAGCCGGCGGCGACATCGCGCACGACGACGGCCGGTCAGGTGCGCGGCTTGTTCGCCGAGACCTAGAGCATTTTCAGGAAAAGTGGATACCGGTTTTCCGTAGAAAATGCGACCAAACAAAGAATCTAGAGCATGATCAGTTTCCATCGAAACTGAATATGCTCTAAGCATCCTCACTGTTGCAATTTACGCCGCCGCGCGCGGCTCGCCGCCGCCTGGCGGCGGGACCGGCAGGCCGTCGGCGGCGTATTCGTTGAGCTTGTTGCGCAACGTGCGGATCGAGATGCCCAAGACATTGGCCGCATGCGTGCGGTTCCCCAAACAATGCTTGAGCGTCTCCAAGATCAGATCGCGTTCGACCTCGGCCACGGTGCGGCCGACGAGCGCGCGCGAGACCTGTTCGGCAGCGAGTGCGGCATGGGCGACGGTTGGCGCGCTGCGCTGCTGATCGAGCCGGACGCCGTCCGGGGCGAGGATCGCCTCGGCTCCGATTTCGGCGCCGCTCGCCATGAGCACGGCGCGATGCATGGTGTTCTCGAGTTCGCGCACGTTTCCGGGCCAATAGTTGACGGCGAGAGTGCGCCGCGCCTCATGCGACAGCGGCCGCGCCGACACGCCGTTCGCGGCGGAGTACTTCTTGATGAAATATTCCGCGAGTTCGATCACATCGGCCGGCCGCTCGCGTAGCGGCGGGATTTTCAGGTTGACGACGTTGAGCCGAAACAGCAGATCCTCGCGGAACGTGGTGTCACGCACCGCCTCGGCAAGATTGCGGTTGGAGGTCGCGATGATGCGGATATCGATCGGCACCGGCCGCGTGCCGCCGACGCGGTCGATCATCCGCTCCTGAATCGTTCGCAGCAGCTTCGCCTGCAACCGCACGTCCATCTCGGAAATCTCGTCGAGCAGCAGTGTGCCGCCGTTCGCTTCCTCGAACTTGCCGACGCGACGCGCGACCGCGCCGGTGAACGCGCCCTTCTCGTGGCCGAACAATTCGGATTCCAGGAGGGTTTCCGGGATTGCGGCGCAATTGACGCAAATGAATGGTTTCTTGGCGCGGCCCGATCGTCCGTGAACGTAACGCGCCAATACCTCCTTGCCGGTGCCCGATTCGCCGGTGATCAGCACAGAGGCGTCGCTCCCTGCGATCTGCTGGGCGAGCTTGACGACTCGCGCCATCGTGTCGTCGCGGTAGATCAACTCGCGCCTGTCGTCGGCGACGGCGGCAAGCACGGCGGCGATCAATTCCGCGTCGGGCGGCAGCGGGATGTATTCCTTGGCGCCGGCATGGATCGCGGCGACCGCGGCGCGCGCATCGGTGGCGGTGCCGCAAGCGACGATCGGCGCGTGAATGTGCTCGGCTTCAAGGCCCATGACGAGTTCGCGAATATCGATCGCGACATCGACCATCAGCAGGTCGGCGCCACGGCCCGAGCGCAGGACAGCGAGCGCCTGGGCGTTATCCGCGGCGTGGGTGACCGTTGCGCCCTTGTCCATCGCGATTTTGGTTGCGGTGGTGAGCTGGCCATTGAGCGTGCCGACGATGAGGAGGCGCATGTTGTTGTTCCTTTTTCGCTATGGCGAGCAGATGGCGAATGGCGAGTAGCGAATGGCGAATAGTTGATTTTCCCTATTCGCTGCCTTCCATTCGCTCATCGCCCGCATTAAGCCCGCTCCGCCTTGATGATTTCCGTCATCGTCACGCCGAGTTTCTCCTCCACCAGGACGACCTCGCCGCGGGCGACCAGGCGGTTGTTGACGTAGATGTCGATCGCTTCTCCGACCTTGCGGTCGAGCTCGAGCACCGTGCCGGGGCCGAGCTTGAGCAGGTCGCCGATCTCCATGCGCGCCCGCCCGAGCACGGCCGAGACCTGGACCGGCACGTCGAACACCGCTTCGAGGTCGGCGGCGACACGCGTCGTCGGCCCCTCGGGCTCCGCTACGACCGGGACATCGGATTGCGCGCCGCCGTCTTCGAGATTGGGCAGCGGAACTTTGCCATCCTCACTCATTCTCGGCCCTCCTCAGCATCTCGTGTGCAGCGGCGAATGTGCCGGCGAAGTTGCGGCGCGCGCTGACATAGCTCGCAACCGCGGCGCCGATCGCCGCATCGGCCGCGGCGCTGTCGCGGTTGACGCCGCCGTCCGCCCATTCGATGCGGCAGTCGCCGACCGCAATGTCCGGTTCGGCGAGCACGACCAACCGACCTTGGAAGCTGCGCGCGCGCACGATATCGTCAAGCTTCTCACGCGCAGCAGCGTAAAGCGCGTCGTTGACGCGCACGGCAAGGTGCGGCGCGGCGACGAGCTCGCGGAAGCAGTCGCTCGCAAGCGCCGAGATTTCGGCGAACGGTTCGCGTGCGATCAGCGCGGGTGCGAGTTTCCTGGCGACTGCCACCGCGACCTCGACAGCTTCGCACTCGAGCCGCGTTTCGATCGCCTGCAGCGCGTTGATCGCTGCGGCGAGATTGACGGCGATGCGTTCGAGGGCGTCGGCCATGCGGCGGTCGGCTTCGACTTGGGCGTCGGCCTGGGCGTCGGCATAACCTCTGCGGTGCGCGGCTGTTTCCGCCTCGGCAAGCTTCACCGCGTGCTCGGCGAGCGTGATGGTCGGCACGGCGGCCACGCGGTCGGCGCCTGCGGCGAAGTCGACGTCGAACAGGAATTTCGCTGGAGCTCTCATCCCTGCGCTCCCTGCCCGTCATTCCGGCCGAGCGAAGCGAGGGCCGCAATCCATAACCACTGTATTCGGCGATGAAACTCGAATCGATTCACCCCGCATGTTCTGTGAATATGGCTTCCGGGCTCGCCGCGGAGCCTGGCATCGGGCCGGCCGAAGGCCGGACCCGTTGGCGGCGCCCCGGAATGACGGATAATGTGTGCCTCTCGCGCCATTCCATCCGTCCTCAGTAGATCAGCTCTTCTTCGCCGCGGGTCTTGGAAATGATGATCTCTCCCTTGGCGGCGAGGTCCTTGGCGAGATTGACGAGCAATGCCTGTGCTTCGTCGACCTCGCGCAGGCGCACCGGACCCATCGCCTGCATGTCATCCAACAGCATCTTGGCGGCGCGCGTCGACATGTTGGATAGGAAGAACTGGCGCACCGGCTCGGTGGCGCCCTTGAGCGCAACCGCGAGCTTGTCCTTTTCGACGTGCCGCATCAGCGTCTGTGCCGAGGCGGTATCGAGCTTGGTCAGATCGTCGAACGTGAACATCAGGGTCTTGATGCGTTCGGCGCTCTCGCGGTTATCTTCCTCGAGCGCGGTGAGGAAGCGCGTCTCCGTCTGCCGATCGAAATTGTTGAAGATTTCAGCCATCACTTCGTGGGCATCGCGCCGGCGCGTCTGCGAGAGGTTCGACATGAATTCGGTGCGCAACGTCTGCTCGACCCGCTCCAGGACTTCCTTCTGCACCGCCTCCATGCGCAGCATTCGGTTCACCACATCGAGCGCCAGGTCCTCCGGCAGGATGGCGAGTACGCGCGCGGCGTGCTCCGGTCCGATCTTCGAAAGCACCACGGCAACCGTCTGCGGATATTCGTTCTTGAGATAATTGGCGAGCATTTCCTCCTGTACGTTGGAGAGCTTCTCCCACATGTTGCGGCCGGCGGGACCGCGGATCTCCTCCATGATGTTGCCCACCCGTTCCACCGGAAGGTATTGCTGCAGCAGGCGCTCGGTCGCGTCATAGTTGCCCATGACCGCGCCGGACGCAGACATGCGCGAGACGAATTCGAGCAAAAGGTTCTCGACGAGATCCGCGTCGATCGTGCCGATGGTCGACATCACGACCGAAATCTGACGCAGCTCGTCGTCGTCGAGCATGTTCCAGATCTTGGCGCCGTGTTGCTCGCCGAGCGTGAGCATGAGCACCGCGGCGCGCTCGGAGCCTTTGAGTTGGCGCTTGTTGCCGGACGCCCCGGCCGGCCGGCTGGCCAGGCTCGCCAACGCGTTGGTGATCTCGCGCTGGGCGGCGTCGCTGTCACTTTTGTCGGCGGATGCGGAAGCCATGGCGTTGATCGATCAGGCGGCGGCGCTCTCATGCAGCCATTGGCGGATGATGGAAACGGTTTCCTGCGGATTCTTGTCGGCGATCTCGCCCACCTTTTGCACCGATTGGGCGTGGACTTGGCCTCGCACTTGGGCGAGGTCGATCATCTTCGACGTTTTGCTCAACTCGGCTTTCAATGGTTCGCCGCCTTCCATAACAGTGGCGGTGGCGGCAACCGATTCTCCCGGCAAGCCGTTGCCAACGGCGACGCCCGCCGGCAGGGCCGCGAGGTTGCGCTCGTCCGGAGCGATAATGCGGCGCACCAGCGGCCGCACCACCATGAGCAGCACGACGAAGCCAAGTAGACCCATCACCACCATTTCGATGGCGCGCATGATGTCGTCCTTGCTGAACTGCAGCGCGGAGAGCCAGCCGCTCGGCTCGGCGTTCGGAATGGCCGGCGTCTCGGCGAAGCGCAGATTGACGACTTCGACCTGGTCGCCGCGCTTCTGGTCGAAGCCGATCGCCGAGCGCACGAGCGCCGCGATCTGATCGATTTCCTCTTTGCTGCGGGGCTGGTAGGCGACTTCGCCCTTGTCGTTTTTGCCGTAAGTACCGTCGACCAGAACGGCGACCGAGACGCGATTGACGCGGCCGCCTTCGATCACTTCGGTCTTGGTGGTCTTCGAGATTTCGTAGTTGACGATTTCTTCCGATTTCCTGCTTTGGTCGCGCGGCGAGGCATTGGCATCAGCGGCGGTCGTTTGGCGCTGACCGCCGCCGGGTATTTCGTTGCCGACCGTTACCTGGTTGTCCCGGCCGTCGTTTGTCGCGGAGGTTTCCTCTCGCGTTTGGCTTGAACGCACGACGCGGCCCTCGGGATCGTATTTGTCCGAGGTCTGGGTGACGCGGTTGAAGTCGAAATCGGCGGTGAGCTGGACCCGTGCGTGGCCCGGTCCGACGACCGAAGTGACGATCGCCTCCACTTGTTGGCGCAGGCGCTTCTCGAAAGCGGCCTGCCGTTCGTCGGAACTGACATCGCCGCCATTCGCATCGTCGCTGGCGCCGTCAGCCAGCAATTGGCCCTGCTCGTCGACAATCGACACGCGCTCCGGCTTGAGCCCGGTGACGGCGGTGGCCACGAGGTGGCGGATGGCGCGGACCTGCTGCGGCTCGAGCGAACCGCGCACCTTGACTACGATCGATGCGGTCGCATCGACCTTGTCGCGCGAGAACAGCGGACGGTCTGGCAGCACCAGATGCACGCGCGCGTCCTGGACACGGTCGAGCGAACGGATGGTGCGCGCGAGCTCGCCTTCGAGCGCGCGCAGGTTGTTGATGTTCTGCACGAAGTTTGTTGTGCCGAGCGCGTCCGACTTGTCGAAAATCTCGTAGCCGACGCCGCCCCCTTTGGGCAGGCCGTTCTCGGCAAGCGACATGCGCAGCCGGGCGACGCGATCCTTCGGTACCATGACGATGTTGCCATCGTTGCGCAGCTCGTAGGGGACGCCCTCGCGATCGAGTTCCTTCACGATCGAGGCGGAATCGTCGAGCGTCAGATCGGTGAATAGCGGCGTCATCTGCGGCGCCGTCACGCGCATAATGAGCAAGGCGAAGAAGCCGACGAGCGCGATAGTGACGGCGCCCATCGCGGCAATGCGCGGAGCGCCGAGCGTTTTGACGAACTCGACCAGACCTTGCACCGGGCTTCATCCTCCGCCGGGCGACGCTGCGCGTCGCAGTGGGCAAGATTTGCCGTGTGGATGGTTAGCACCCGGTTAATACCGGCCAGAAATGCATTATCCCACGTTCAGTTATTCCAAGGCGCGCCTCCGGCGCGCGGCCCAGGATGACAGCATCGCTAGAATCAAACTGCCGGCCAAAGCGGCCTGGGCCGTTGGTGATTTGGTAAGATCGATTAAGCGCGCGTTACTGACGGTATTGCTGAATGCGGGTCGTACGCAGGCCGGCAAGGCCATGCTGGTCGATCGAGTATTGCCAAGAGAGGAATTCCTCGACCGTCAGCGTATAACGGCTGCACGCCTCTTCGAGCGAAAGCAGCCCGCCGCGCACGGCCGCAACCACTTCCGCCTTGCGGCGAATGACCCAACGCTTCGTCCCCGGCGCCGGCAAGTCCGCGATCGTCAGGGGGGAACCGTCCGGCCCGATGACGTATTTGACCCTCGGGCGATGGGGTTCGGTCATAGCAACTCTCACGAACTCGACAATACAAGTTGCGACATTACGCATGGCCGCTTAAAATTTACCTAAGCACGACGGCAATTGGACGCGATTGCCCCGGCGAGCCACGGCGGGATGCGCTTTCGCCATGCCAAGGCTCAAACCCGCGGTCACGAGAAGGCGCACCGATCGGCACCGTCGCAGCAGCGGTAACTGGATCGTCACAGCAGATTCTTGAGATTCTGGCCGATATTGGCGCCAATCGTACTGAGCGATGGGATTTGGTTCAGGGAGTAGGTTTGCCCATTCGCCGTGACGTTTGGCGGAACCGGGTTGGTGATGGTATTGCCCGCAATGATCGTTTGGATCTGGTTCATGGGGTAGGTCTGCCCGTTTACCGTGACGATTGGCGGAAACTGGCTGACATTGATAGCGCTGACGACGCCTTGCACTTGCGTGGCGACGGTGACCGGTTGACCGTTGGCGCCCGTCGCGCTGACCGACAGGGTGTAGTTGCCATCGGGCCATGTAACGCCGTTATTGCCCTGGCCGTTCCAGGTGTAGCTCTGGGGCCCGGCGCTGAGCGCCGTCGTTCCAGTATAGGCTACCTGACCCGTCGAGCTGGTAATGGTGATGTTTCCCATCGCCGGGGAGGCAGCGTTGAAGCCCCAGGTTGCCGGACTGTTCGTCGCGTTGGACAGCGACGCGGTGTTGCTGTTGATCGTGACGGTGTCGCCGAGCAGTTGCAGCGCCGCCGTGGTTTCCGTGCTCTGCTGCATTGAGATCAGGGTTTGCAGGTTGGTGTTCATGTCGAGCTCCTGCTGGACCGAGGCAAATTCGACGAGTTGCTCGGTGAACTGGCTGGTATCGAGCGGATCGAGCGGATCCTGGTTCTGCAGTTGCGTGGTCAGGAGTTGCAAAAACGTATCGAAATTGCCGGCGAGCTGTTGTGATCCGGTGGGGCCGGCGGCCGGGGCGGTGCTTGCCGTCGAAGTCGCTGTGGCGGTCGTCGTTGTCATGATCCGTCCTCACACAATTGCTGCTCAAACGCGGATGTCGATTCCGCTGCCGAGACCTGCACGGGAATAAATCTGCGTTGTTTGGATCGGCGCTTGATCGGCGTCGGGAATGACAAGCCGGGCCGCACTCGACTGCGCGCCACCGCTGCTGTTCTGTCCGGTGAATGATTGATCGCGTAGCGTGAATTGCAGGCCGTTATCGGCGGTTTTCAATCCGGCCTGATCGAGCGCGCGTTCGAGTTGGGGCTGCTGGCTCTGCAGCAATTGGAGCGTATCGGCGCGGTCGACGGTGACATGCGAAGTCACATGCCCATCGCGGTCGACGTCGAGGCGCACGTCGATGCGGCCGAGTTCGGGCGGATCCAGCCGGATGTCGAACTGGTTGGAGCCGGCCTGCGCCCGGGCAGTGATTGCGACCGCAAGGCCGGCAATCGGAACGGTTGCCGCTGCGGTCGTCGTGGCGGGCGTTGCAACGGCTGCGGACGGTGTCGACGCATTGGCCGCGGAGAACCCGAAATTCGGCAGGCCACCGGTAGCTGCCATTAAGCTGCTCGATCCAGTCTGGACACTCGATGATCCGGCGGTGTCGGGCACAGCCGGCGCGGCGAGAGCGTCGGCTTGCGGCGCGACTTGATCGGTATTAGCCGTGGCAGTGCCATTGGCCAGAGCCGGCACGGCGGCATCGTTGTTCGCTTGCGCCTGCCCTTGCTGCGGGGAGCTGCCGTTCGGCGCCGGCGCGCTCGATGTATCGTCGGGCGATCCGGATTGATTAGCCGCGCCGCCTTCGGCGTTATTGGCCGACGGCGTCGGCTTTGCCGGCACGGCATTTTTGGCGCCTTGCGCCGCCGGAGCATTCGGCTCGCCAACGGATGGCATAGCGGGCTCCGCGCGAGCTTTGGCCGACTCGCCGATTGTCGTGCCTGTTGCTGGCGCATTACCGGCTGCCGGCACAGCGTTAATGGGGACGTTGACGGCGACGGCCGACGCGACCGGCTGCGGCGGTTCGGCTGCCTGCTGCGCTTGATTCACAGTCGACGCGGCGACGCTCGCATCCATCCCGTTGCTGCTGCTGTCGCTATGTCCGGCGCTGACGTTGTCATCAGGCGCGTCTGGCGCCGGCGCCGCAGCTGTGGGGGCGGCGGCATTCGGAATATTCGCTGCGGCCACCGCTGCGCTCGCGGTGCTCGCGGTGCTGTCTGCGACCGCGGCGCCCGGCCGGGAAGGCGCGCTGGTCGCGCCGCTCGTCGCCGCCGTATTCGGGCTATTGCTGCCGTTCGGGACTGCGGTGGCGTTGTCTGACGCGTTTGCGGTCGCGTTCGAGCCGATCGTCGCATCTAGGATCTGACTTGACTTGCTCTTCGCGCTTGTGGCGGCGTTCGTCTTGCTCTTCGCGCTTGTGGCGGCGTTGGTCTTGCTCATCGCGGCTGGGGATGGATTGGCCGCGTTCGTCGCGTTCGCGGTTGGGGCTGCATTGGCCGCGTTCGTTGCGTTCGTGCTCGGAATTGGATTAGCGCCGCTATTCGCGATCGTGGTCGGGTCGCTATTCGCGATCGGAGTCGGAGCAGCGCTGCTCGTCGTCTTCGCGGGCGCGTTGCTCTTTGCGATCGTGGTCGGGTTGCTATTCGCGGTCGGAGTCGGATGAGTGCCGCTCGTCGTCTTCGCGGTCGCGTTGCTCTTTGCGATCGTGGTCGGGTTGCTGCCGCTCGACGTATTTGAGGTTAGGTTTGGGTCGCCGGTTGAGCCGCTGCCGGAATTCCCCGTCTTCGCTACCGACCTGTCCGCTGGCGCAGACGTCTGTGAGACGGCTTGCCGCGGGGTCGGCGCATTGGTCGTGTCCGGGGCTGACGCGGCGGCATCGAGCCAGGCCGCGAAGGGCTCCGTGTTGCTATCTTGCGTCGTTGCCGGCATCTGCTGCCCCTGCGAGGAAGCGACTGCGGGCGTGGCACTGACCTGTGACGCTATACTCGACACTGCGGACCCTCTGAATTCGATCTGACGCGGTGACTTGCCTGCAACCCGCGGGCCATTGCGGCACTCATAGAAAATTACGTATATTCAATGATTTAAGGGCTTGAGCCGGAAAGTCATCACGGCAGCCCTTGCGCTCGCTCGGCAAGTTTTGCCTGCCATGTCTTGCCTGCCAGTTGTCTTGCCACGGCGGTTTCGCCCCGCAGACGCCGCAACCATGGCGAAGCCGAAGGGCGGCGCTTATAGTAATGGCCGGAAAAAGGAGCGCGGCCGCACTGTCATGCTGAACAGTCTCGATATCGAAGGACGGCCGTCCGACACACGCGTTGTGGTCGCGATGTCGGGGGGGGTCGATTCCTCGGTCACCGCGGCGCTGCTTGCCGATGCCGGTTATGACGTCGTCGGCATCACGCTCCAGCTCTACGATCACGGCGCGGCGACCCACCGTAAGGGCGCCTGCTGCGCCGGCCGCGACATTCATGACGCACGGGCGGTCGCCGAACGCATCGGCATTCCGCATTACGTGCTCGACTACGAGAGCCGCTTCAAGGAGGCGGTGATCGACCGTTTCGCCGAGAGCTACGTTGCCGGCGAGACGCCGGTGCCGTGCGTGGAATGCAATCAGTCGATCAAGTTCCGCGACCTGCTCGAAACCGCGCGCGAGCTCGGCGCCAAAATTTTGGCGACTGGCCATTATGTCGCCTCGCGGGCGCTGCCGGAGGGCGGCGGCGGCCGCGCGCTCTATCGCGCGCGCGAAGCCGAGCGCGATCAGAGCTATTTTTTGTTCGCCACCACGCCCGCGCAACTCGATCTGCTGCGCTTTCCGCTCGGTGACCGCACCAAGGCGGAGACGCGGGAGCTGGCGCGGCACTTCGGTCTATCCGTTGCCGACAAGCAGGATAGCCAGGACATCTGCTTTGTGCCGACCGGGCATTATGCCGAAATCATCGAGCGGCTGCGGCCTGGCGCCGCCGGCCCCGGCGACATCGTCGATCTCGATGGGCGCGTGCTCGGCCATCACGACGGCATCATCCATTTCACCGTCGGCCAGCGGCGCGGGCTCGGTGTCGCCACAGGCTCCCCGCTTTACGTCGTGCGGCTCGACGCCGGCTCACGCCGCGTCGTGGTCGGCCCGCGCGCGGCGCTGCGGACGAGCCGCATCCGCCTGCGCGAGGTCAATTGGCTCGGCGACGGCACGATCGAACAGGCGATGGCGCGCCGCCCCGAGGTTTTTGTCAAAGTTCGCTCGACGCGACCGCCGCAACCGGCGTGGCTCCGCTCCGGCTCCGGAGGCGGCATCGAGGTCGAGTTGATTGCCGGCGAAGACGGCGTGTCGCCCGGTCAGGCTTGCGCGTTCTACGATGCGGCCGAAGGCCAGGCCCGTGTGCTGGGCGGCGGCATGATCGCAAGCACGATCGCCGCGGCGAAGACGCAAAACGCGGCCGGTGCCGGCGTCGCCATGGCCGCCGCAAGATAATAATGAGTGGAGCATGATCTTTTCGGAAAACCGGTGGCCACCCCGGATCAAGTCCGGGGCAAGCTTTTTCCGGATCATGCTCTAAGACGCGACGCGATGGCAGCAGAACTCGATAACGACACGGTCGCCAAGGCCTATGCACGCTGGGCGCCGATCTACGATCTGGTATTCGGTTCGGTGTT
>Ga0074044_10001338_pt1 | contig 22432 bp, 18 predicted proteins | sample BogForMeECP23OM1_FD_94443 | JGI IMG/M metagenome (GOLD analysis project Ga0074044, IMG submission 94443) | Bog forest soil microbial communities from Calvert Island, British Columbia, Canada - Bog Forest MetaG ECP23OM1 | ecosystem: Environmental > Terrestrial > Soil > Wetlands ... | reverse complement strand
CCCGCTTGCGAAGATCATCGGAAAGCGCCATCCCCGCCGCCTCCTTCCCGCGGCGGGAACCATGAATCAGAACTCAAGCGATTCGGGAATCCCCAGGTCGATTCAGTCCGTTCGGATACCGCTCTAAACCTCTAGAAAAGGCTCACTCGGCGCCGGCCTAGCAGCCTGTCGGACTTAAACGCTAAGCCATTGTTTTCATTAGAGTTTGTGATTTTGATCTAAACAGTAAACTGCAATGATATCAAAATGTTAGCGGTTCCAAGCACCACAAGTCCGACAAACTGCTAGGCCGGAACGGTGAATTGAAAGACGGCCCCGCGGGGCAGGTTCGCGCTCGCGTTCGCTCGCGCGCGATTCGGCTTCGGCCCGCTTGCGCTCCGTCAAGTCGAGCACAAAGGCGACTCCTTGGTTGCCGCCTTGTTCGAAGGTCGCTGCCCCGATCAGGACGGGCACGCGACTGCCGTCTTTCCGGAAATACTCCTTCTCGAGTGGTTGGGTAGTCCCGGTCTCCGGGGCGGCGCGCACATTGACGTCGCGCCACTCGGCCGGCGTCAGGTCCGTCCAGCGCATGCGACCCGAGGCAAGATCGTCACGGTCATATCCCAGCAGGTGGAGAAACGCGTCATTGGCCTCGAGAATCCGACCGTCGACATCCCAGATAAGGATCCCGATAAAGTTGGCATCGATCAGGCGGCGGATCTTGGCCTCGCGTTGTGCGAGATCGCGGTACAATCGTTCGCGGGTCCACAGCGCCACATGCTCAATTTGCATCGCACGTCTCCTCTCGCGTCCGCTGCGCCGTGACAGAGCGTGCGCTTAAGACGACGGCGCCGACGAGCACGGCCAGGAGCCAGAACGCGACAGGCAGCCCGACCGTTTGGGCGACGAACCCAATTCCGGCAGGACCGACAAGAATGCCCGAGTATCCAGCCGTCGTAATCGCCGCCACTGCGTGGCCGGCCGGCATTGCACGTTGCGCGCCCGCGCCGCGGAACACCACCGGCACGATGTTCGAGGCTCCAAGGCCGATCAGCAGAAAACCGCTCATGGCGACCGCACGGATCGGTGCTGCGAGCAGTAGCGCGAAGCCCGCCATTGTCGCGAGACCGCCCCAGAACAGCATCGCGCGATCGCCGACCCGCGCTGTGACGAAATCCCCGCCGAGCCGTCCCGCCGTCATCGCGATCGCGAATATCGAATAGCCGAGTCCCCCTTGTGCCTCCCGGACTAGCCCCTTTTCGGTGACGAGCAGAGCGCTCCAGTCGAGAATTGCGCCTTCAACCAGGAACATCACTGCGGCCAAAGCCGCGAGCAGAAGAACGATTCCGTGTGGGGCTACGAACAGCGGGGCTTCCTCAGAATGTGAGGCGCGCAGCAAACGTGGAGCCACGACAACCATCGTGATTGCCATCGGCAGGGCTGCGAGCAGCGTGCTCGCGAACGGGCCGACATTCGACGAGAGAAGGAAGGTCATCACGGTCGCACCGACGAAACCTCCGACGCTGAAGAGCGCATGAAAGCCGGACATGAGCGGCTTTCCGGCGGCGTGCTCGACCTCGACCGCATGAATGTTCATGGCGACGTCGAGGGAGCCGAGCGCCGCGCCGAAGGCGAAGAGCGTCATCCCCAAGGAGACCGGCGAGCCGGCGACGGCAAGCAACGGCAACAAGACCGCAAGTCCGAAGCCGCCCGCAAGGATGATCGGTCGGCTGCCGTATCTGGCGTTTAGGACGCCGGTCAGAAACATCAAAGCGACAGAGCCCACGCCGAGGCAGAGCAACAGCAGACCCAGCGTGCCGTCATCGACATGGAGTCTTTCCTTAGCGAAGGGAACGAGCGGCGCCCAGCAGGCGACGCCAAAACCCGCCACCAAGAAAGAAAGCCGCGTCGCAAGCCGTGTCTCTGGCCGATCCGCTTTCAACAAGACCGAAACTCCCTCAAAATGGCCTTCGGCGCCCGATGCTCATGCGGGACGGTCGGCCGTAAGGATCTCGCAGCCGGCTAGAGCGAATTCGCTGAGCGTGTCTGCATTGGCGTCATGCTCGACGACGAATACGCCGATGTCTTTGAGTTCGGCGACGCGATGTGGCGCCCGCGCGCCGAGCTTCTCGGTGGTGGTGAGGACGACACTTTTCTGGCTGGCCGCCAACAGCGCGCGCTTGAAAGTGGCGTCAGACAGTTCGTAGGCGCTGACGCCCGTCGCGGCCGAAACTGCGCAGGCCCCGACGAAGCCGAGGTCGATGTTCATCTGCGCGACGCTCAAAGTCGCGAGCGCGTCGATACACCCGCCGACGTTGGAGCTAACCGCGCCGCCGATCAGGACGAGCCGCAGGTCGGGCCGTTGCAGAGTGGCGGCGGCTATGTCGACCGAATTTGTTGCAAGCGTCAGTTCGTAGTCTTCCGGCAGGCAGGTGACGAGCGCCAGATTGGTGCTGCCACTGTCGAGAAACACAAATTGACCCGGCTGTGCGAGCGACGCGGCTTTGCGGGCGAGCGCGAGCTTGCGGTCGCGGCCCTCTTCCATGCGCGCAGCCATCGGTAACGTCGCCTTCGAGAGCGGCAGCGCGCCGCCGTAGACCCGCCGGCATCGACCCTCCGCCGCGAGGGCGCGAAGGTCCCTCCGGATTGCGTCTTCGGAGACGTCGAACTCCATGGCGAGTGCCGCGGCGGCGACAGATTGGCCTTGCGCGAGACGTCCGAGGATGATGTCACGCCGGGCGAGCGGGGATTCGAGGGTCACGATCTGGCCGAATCATGCATAAACAAGATAGACACCGCTTATAATCGTGCACAATCACGAAGTCAAGCGAGGAAGCGCTCAGCAATTGCAGGACCATTATTCACAATTGTTCTTGTATTATAAGGCGCTGGCCGCCGATTGTGGTTGGAAACGGGAAATCGCCGCCTTGCTGTTTGGCGCTTCCGTAAACGTGCGTCCGAACCGCCAGCCCCAAAGGCCAACCCCGCGATCAAGAAACTACGGTCGACGGACAATCCCCGCCTGTGTCCCGAGTCCCCGCCGACATGTTGCGGCGGGGAACGGCCGCTCCTGGCGCATCCTTCCGTTACCGGGGACGACCGGGAACGGCAGCACTGGGTCGATTCCGGCCGTCTGGCGGCCGATCCGGCGGGGCGCGCCAAGTGTCAGATTCTCACCACTAGACTGCCGTCCCCCACAGATCATAAGCGTCGGCGCGGTCGATCCTGACCGTCGCGACGTCGCCCGCCCGCAATGGGCGACGCGTGGAAATATGGACCGTCCCGTCGATCTGCGGCGCGTCGCCCTTGGTGCGGCCCTTCGCTTCATGCGCGCCGCCCTCGTCGACGATGACCTCGAACCGCCTGCCGATTTTCGCCGCGAGTTTTTTGGCGCTGATCGCCTGTTGGCGCAGCATGAAGCGCTTGTGGCGGGAGGCCTTGACTTCGGGGGCCACGGGCTCGAGGCCGAGATCATTGGCCTCCGCCCCCTTGACCGGCTCGTATTCGAAGGCGCCGACCCGGTCGAGCTTCGCTTCGTCGAGCCAGTCGAGGAGGATTTGGAAGTCTTCCTCAGTCTCGCCGGGGAAGCCGACGATGAAGGTCGAGCGGAGCGTGAGATCAAGGCAGATCGCCCGCCAGGCGCGGATGCGCTCGAGCGTCTTTTCCTGGTTGCCGGGGCGGCGCATCGCCTTCAGGACGCGCGGCGAAGCGTGCTGGAAGGGGACGTCGAGATAGGGCAGGACATTGCCTTGCGCCATCAGCGCGACGACTTCGTCGACATGCGGGTAGGGGTAGACGTAGTGCAGCCGCACCCAGGCGCCGAGCGACCCGAGCTCGCGCGTCAGATCGAGGAACCGCGTTGCGACTTCGCGGCCGCGCCATGGGCTTGCGGCGTATTTGACGTCGAGTCCGTAGGCGCTCGTGTCCTGCGAGATGACGAGCAGCTCCTTGACCCCCGCCCTGACCAGCTTCACCGCTTCGCCGAGCACGTCGCCCGCCGGGCGCGAGACGAGGTCGCCCCGCAGCTTCGGTATGATGCAGAACGAGCAGCGGTTGCGGCAGCCCTCGGAGATCTTGAGGTATGCGTAGTGGCGCGGCGTGAGCTTCACCCCCTGCTCGGGGATGAGGTCGACGAACGGATCGTGCGGCGCGGGCGCGGCCTCGCGCACCGCCGTCATCACGCTCTCGAACGCTTGGGGCCCGGTGATCGCCGCGACGTTCGGATAGGCGTCGCGGATCGCGTCGGGTTCGGCGCCCATGCAGCCGGTGACGATGACGCGGCCGTTTTCGGCCATCGCCGCGCCGATCGCGGCGAGCGACTCCGCCTTGGCGCTGTCGAGAAAGCCGCAGGTGTTGACGATGACGGCGTCGGCGCCGGCGTGGCTGCGCGAGAGCTCGTAGCCCTCGGCGCGCAATTGCGTCAGGATCCGCTCGCTGTCGACGAGCGCCTTCGGGCAGCCGAGCGAAACAAAGGAAATGCGCGGCGCGGGGCGCTGCGCAGGGATTGAACCGTCGGTCATCGCGCTCCGATTGCCACGACGGCATGGCCACGGCAAGGCGCGCGTGCTGCAACGACGACGCGGGCGCAGCCCCCTCCACCGCGCTACGCGCGGTCCCCCTCCCCCGCGATGCGGGGGAGGAAAAGCGCCGCCTTCCTCCCCTGCGAAGCGGGCTACGGGATTCACACATCTCGAAGGTCGCGCGCCACCTTCCCCAGCAAGCTGGGGAAGGGATGCGCCCCCGCGATTTGAGATGTGTGAATGCCGTAGGCGAAGCGGGGGAGGGGGACCATGCGAAGCATGGTGGAGGGGGGAGCTGCGCAGCGCTATCCCGGTCGCGGAACCTACAAATTCATCTCCGGCCCGAGCGGCACGATGCCGGTCGGATTGATCCGCAAATGGCTCGCGTAATAGTGGTGCTTGATGTGGAAGAAATCGACCGTCTCGGCCACCCAGGGCCAATGGTAGAGCTCCCGCAGATAGCGCTGCAGCCCTTTGTAGTCCCTGATCTCCCTGAGGTTGCACTTGAAGTGGCCGAAATAGACGGGATCGAAGCGGACGAGGGTGGTGAAGAGCCGCCAGTCGGCCTCGGTGAGCCGCTCGCCGCAGAGGAATCGCTGGCGGGCAAGCCGCGGCTCGAGCCAGTCGAGCGTCTCGAACAGGGCGCGGAACGCCTCCTCGTAGGCCTGTTGGGTCGTGGCGAAACCCGCGCGATAGACGCCGTTGTTGACAGTCGCGTAGATGCGGCTGTTCAGCGCGTCGATCTCGCTCCTTAGCTCCGCCGGATAATAGTCGCCGTCCGTCGCGCCGACGCGGTCGAAGGCGCTGTTGAACATGCGGATGATTTCGGACGACTCGTTGTTGACGATCGTGTTCGATTCTTTGTCCCACAGGACCGGCACGGTGACGCGGCCGCTGAAGTCGGGCCGCGCCCTGACGTAGAACTCGCTGAGGCGCTTCGCGCCGAACAGCGGGTCGGGAATGACGCCGGGCCCTTCGTCGAAGGTCCAGCCGCGCTCGCCGAGCAGCCAGTGGACGACCGAGAGCGAGATCATGCGCTCGAGCCCCTTCAGCTTGCGGAAGATGAGGGTTCGGTGCGCCCAGGGACAGGCGAGCGAAACGATGAGATGATAGCGGCCGGGCTCGGCCTTGAAGCCTCCGGCCACGGTCGGGCCGGGCGATCCGTCCGCCGTCACCCAGTTGCGGAATTGCGCGTCGGGCCGAACGAACCGGCCGGTCCCGTCGTGGGGGAAATCCCCCTCCGCGCGCCATGCTCCTTGCAAAAGATCGCCCATGCGCCTGCCTCGTCGGTTGCGCCGCCCTATAGCACGGAGGCGCGTCGAGCCGAAGGCGGGAAGACGGCGCTAGTCGGCGATCGCCTGATAGGCGAGCGCGCGCAGATCGAGCTCCGGCAGGTCGAGCTCATCATCGACTGGGTCATGAACAGCCCGACGATCTCTTCCTGCGGATCGACCCAGTAGTGGGTCTTGGCCGCGCCGGACCAGCCGAACTCGCCGACCGAGCCCGGCGCGCCGCTCTGCGCGACGTCGAGAAGCACCCGCGAGCCGAGGCCCAAACCGTAGCCCGGCAGCGGCAATCCCCCGATCTCGATGGGCAGGAGCGCCGGCGGCAAATGATTGGCGTGCATAGCGCGAGAGTCTTGCGTCCGAGAATCCGCTCCCTGTCGACACGCCCGCCATTCAACAGCATCTGGGCGAAGCGGAAATAGTCGCCGATCGTTCCGAACAGGCCGTGGCCTCCGCGCATGAAAACCTCGGGGTCGTCGACCGGGTAGGCAGCGGAGACGTCGATGCGTTCGTTGAAGCCTTTCTGCCAGGCGGCGAACGCGCCGGAGAAGGTCTGGGCCGGATCGAGCACGTCGGGCCGGCCATACGTGGCGGCCAGGCGATGTCTCTTTTCCGGCGGAACCCCGAAGCCTGTGTCGACCATGCCGAGCGGCTCGAACAGCCGCTCGCGCAGGAACGCGCCGAGCGGCCGGCCGGAAATCACTTCGATCACGCGGGCCGCGACGTCGATCCCCACGCTGTACTGAAAGCGCGACCCCGGCTGGAAGGCGAGCGGCAGCCGCGCGAGGTCGTCGATCCCCTCCGCCAAAGAGCAGCGCGCGTCCAGGAGCTTGCCCTCGGCGTACATCCTGCTGACCGGAGAATCTTCCAGAAAGTGATAGGTGAGGCCGCTCGTATGGGTCATCAGATTGCCGACCGTCATCGGCCGGACCGGATCGACCAGTTCGCCGTCCGCGTCGAGCACCTTCACGCCGCCGAAGGCCGGAATGTATTTTGCGACCGGATCGATGAGCTGGAGGCGGCCCTCTTCGTAGAGCGTCATCAGCGCCGTGCAGACGATCGGCTTGGTCATCGAATAGAGGCGGAAGATCGCGCCGGCGGTCATCGGCGACTGCGCTTCCTTGTCGCGCCAGCCGAACTGCCCGGCGTGCACGACGACGCCGCGGCGCGCGATCAGCGTGCTGACGCCGGCGTAGACGCCGCGATCGATGTAAGCCTGCATGGCCGGCCTGATGCGCTCGAGGCGGCGCGCGCTCATGCCAACGATTTTAGGGGCCTCAATCGAAGTCACAACGCCTCCTTCTGCTGTCGGATTCCGTTCTGGCTTCGGCCGCTGCGGCTACACGCGCCCCGTCACCGGAATGAGCGCCCCGGTGACGGCTCGAGCCTCGTCGGAGGCGAGGAACAGCATGACGGCGGCGAGGTCCGCCGGCGCGACCCAGCGGCTGAAGTCTGCGTTCGGCATGTCGGCGCGGTTGGCCGGCGTATCGATGATCGAAGGCAGCACCGCATTCACGGTTACGCCCTTGAGCTTGAGTTCGTCGGCGAGGCTTTCCGTCAGCCGGTGGACGGCGGACTTGCTCGCCGCATAGGGGCCCATGCCTTCGGACGCGCGGATCGCCGATTGGGCGCCGACGTTGACGATGCGGCCCGCGCCGCTCTGGAGAAGATGGGGGAGAGCCGCGCGCGACGCGTTCAGCGCCGTCTTCAGATTGATGGCGAACATGCGGTCCCAGGTCTCGGCGTTGGCCGCGTCGGCGATCTTCTCCCAGCGAAAGCCGCCGGCGATGTTGAGAAGAGCGTCGATGCGCCCGAACCTCGCCGTCACCTCGGCCATCGCCCGCTGCGCCGCATGCGGCAGGGAGAGGTCGACGCCTCCGACGATGAGCCCGCTCGGTCCGAGCCGCCCCGCAAAGCCGGCCGGAGCGGCCGGAGCATAATCGAGCGCGGCGACGGACGCGCGGCGACGGACGGCCGCCTCCGCGACGGCGCTCCCGAGCGCGCCGAAGCCGCCGGTCACGACGATCGTCTTGCCCTGCATGGTCATGCCGCCATCTCCATCGGCGCTTTCACCGCCCGCAATTGCTGCAGCGCGCTGGCGCGCGCTTTCGCGGCTTCCGCGGCGCTCGCCTCCTTCACCCGCCCGTAGCCCTTGATCGTCTCGGGCAGGATCGCGATGCGGACGGCGAGCGCATGGTTCGCCGGCGCGAGACGCTGGACGAGCTCGTCGATGTCAGCCTCGAAGTCAGCCAGCAGCCCGCGCTCGAGCTTTCGCTCGTCGCTCAAGCGGAACGGATCGAGGAGCGTGCCGCGCAGGAACCTGAGGCGCGCCATCAGGCGGAAGGCCGTCATCGCCCAGGGCCCTGCCTCGCCTTTGGCGATCAGTCCGGTGCGCGGGTCGAGCCGGCCGAACGGCCAGCCGCCCATATGGAAGTGAAGCTTGTAGGGCCCCTCGAACTCCTCGGCGAGCGCCTTGGCGAATTCGGGAGCGGCGAACAGCCGCGCCACCTCCCACTCGTCCTTGACGGCGAGGAGCCGGTGGTAGGAGCGCGCCGCGGCGGTGGTCAGCGCCTCGCCGAGACCGGCCTTCGCTTCAGCCGAGCGCACTCTCTCCACCAGCGCGCGATAGCGCTTTGCCGCCGCTTCGCCGTGCGAGACCTTGAGATGGTCGGCGCGCTTCTCGATCAGCGCGTCCAGCGAGGGCGCGGCCTCGATGTTCGGCTCGTCCTTGCCGGCGAGCTTCTCGACGCCGGCGAGGTCGTGCGCCGCACGCCGGCCCCATTCGAACGCCTGCTTGTTGACCTCGATCGCGACGCCGTTCAGCTCGATCGCCCGCTCGATCGCTTCCCGCCTGACCGGCACGAGGCCTTTCTGCCAGGCGGCGCCCAGCATGAACATGTTCGAGGCGATCGCGTCGCCGAGAAGCTCCTTGGCGAGGCGCTGCCCATCGACGACGAACGCCCTGTCGCCGAGCGGGGACGTGAGCCGCTCGATCAGCCCCTCCTTGTCGACGCTCCAGTTCGGATTGCGAGCGAACTCGGACGTCGGGATGAGATCCGCGTCGATGACGGCCCGCGTGTCGTGCTTGAGCTTCGCCAGACATTCGTCGCCCGCGGCGACGATGAGGTCGCAGCCGATCAGCGCGTCGGCCTCTCCCGAGGCGATGCGCGTCGCGTGCAGCGCCTCGGACCGGCGCGCCAGGCGCACATGCGCGGTCACGGCGCCGTATTTCTGGCTGAGGCCGGTGAGGTCGAGATTGGTGCTGTAGAGCCCGTCGAGATGGGCGGCGACGGCCAGCGTCTGGCTGACCGTGACGACGCCCGAACCGCCGATGCCGGCGACCAGCACGCTCCAGCGCTCGCCCATCTCGGGCAGGACCGGCTCGGGAACCGGCGGCAGGTCGCGCGGCGCGGCGGCGTCGGGCTTGCGCGGCCGGCCGCCATGGACAGTGACGAAGCTCGGGCAGAAGCCCTCGACGCAGGAGAAATCCTTGTTGCAGCTCGACTGGTTGATGCGCCGCTTGCGGCCCCATTCGGTCTCGAGCGGCTCGATCGCCATGCAATTGGAGACGCGCCCGCAATCGCCGCAGCCCTCGCACACTTCCGGGTGAATGAAGGTGCGGATCGCGGGGTCGGGCCATTTGCCGCGCTTGCGCAGGCGCCGGCGCTCGGTCGCGCAAGGCTGGTCGTACAGGATGACCGAGACGCCCTTGAACTCGCGGAACTGGCGCTGAACCTCGTCCATCGCGTCGCGATGGCGGAGAACGACGCCGGGCGGCAGCGGAACGCCGAGATAGCGGTCGGGATCGTCGGCGACGAGCGCCATCTTCTTGACGCCCTCGGCGGCGAGTTCGGCCAGGATCTGGACCGGCGTCATGCCGCCCTCGATCGGCTGCCCTCCGGTCATCGAGACGAAGCCGTTGTAGAGGATCTTGTAGGTGATCGGCACGTCGGCCGCGACCGCCTGGCGCACGGCGAGCACGCCGGAATGGGCGTAGGTGCCGTCGCCGAGATTCGCGAACACATGGCTCTGGCTGGTGAAGGGCTGCTGGCCGAGCCACATCGCGCCCTCGCCGCCCATGTGCGAGACGGTCGTCGTCTGCATCGGATTCACGAACATCGACATGGTGTGGCAGCCGATGCCGGCGAGCGCGCGGCTGCCTTCGGGCACCCGGGTCGAGCGGTTGTGCGGACAGCCGGCGCAGAAGCCGGGGTTGCGCACCGGCGCGGGGCGGTTGCCGAGCGCTTTCGCCGGCGCCTCGGGCGCGCTGAGCGCGCAATCCGGATCGCGCTGACCGAGCGCCTTGACGAGCACCTCGGCGACCAGCTCGGGCGTCGTCTCGCCGAAGTTCGGGATGGCCGGCGCGCCATGCGCCGGATCGAAGGTCGGCCCGTCGAAATACTTGCCGACGATGCGCGGGGCGTTCGTCGCTCTGTAGAGGATCGAGCGGATCTGATCCTCGAGCAGCGGACGCTTCTCCTCGATCACGAGGACGAGATCGAGCCCCCGGGCGAAATCGCGCACGGCGACCGGGTCGAGCGGCCAGACCATGCCGACCTTGAAGAGGCGCAGGCCCAGCGCCGCGCCGTTGTCGGTCAAGCCGAGATTGCCGAGCGCCTGCAGAAGATCCTGCCACGCCTTTCCGGCGGCGACGACGCCGACGCGCGCGTTCGGGCTCTCGCCGACCACGCGGTTGAGCTCGTTGGCGCGGGCGTAGGCGAGCGCGGCGGGAAGCTTGTGGCTGTAGAGCCGCTCCTCCTGCATGAGCGGCATGTCGATTGCGCGGGCGCCGAAGCCGCCGGGCGGCTTGCTCGGCCGGTCGGGGATGACCATCGAGGGCGAATCCCGCCCGACATAGACCGTGCCGCCGCCCTCGGCGACGTCGGTGACGACTTTCATGCCGACCCAGCAGCCGGAAAAGCGCGACATCGCGATGCCGTGCAGGCCGAAGTCGATCAGCTCCTGGGTGTTCGACGGATAGAGGACGGGCATGCCGACCGCGACGAACGACGTGTCGGAGTAATTGACCGCCGTCGACGATTTCGCGCCGTGGTCATCGCCCGCGAGCGCGAGCGCGCCGCCATTGGGCGCCGTTCCGGTGAAGTTGGCGTGGCGCAGCGCGTCGCCCGAGCGGTCGACGCCGGGACCCTTGCCGTACCAGACGCCGAACACGCCATCGACCGTTGCGCCGGGAAAGCTCGACACATGCTGCGCGCCCCAGATGGCGGTCGCGGCGAGATCCTCGTTGAGCCCGGGCCTGAAGACGATGTTGTGCCGCGCGAGGATCGGCCCCGCGCGCCACAATTCGATGTCGTATCGGCCCATCGGCGAGCCGCGGTAACCGGAAATATAGCCGCCGGTATTGAGGCCGGCCGCCGCGTCGCGAAGGCGCTGCTGGATCGGCAGGCGCACGAGCGCCTGCATCCCCGTCATATAAAACCAGCCCTCGGGAACGGACCAGCGGTCCTCGAGGGAGCCCTCCGACCGGGCGAGAGCAACGGTCATGCAAGCGTCCTCGCGGTTCCTCTAAGCGCGTTTCCCCGTCTCGCCGAGGCGCGCGAGATAGGCGGGAAACGCTTTGTCGAATTCAGGAAAGTAGCGCCGAATGACGTTGATGTCGAACGCGCCGAGGATCGACTCCTTCGGCTCGCGGTCGAGAAGGAACGCCATCGCCGCCTCGACGGCGCGGGCTGGGTCGGCCCCCAGCTTTGCGAACCGCGCCGCGTCGTCGGTCGAAACCGTCACCCGATGACGGCTTTCGCCGCGCGGTTCGCGCAGGACGACGTCAAAGGTCAATTCGCGGACGGAATCGGGGGAGACGACGATCGCGGTCTTGCTGCTCACGGCGGGCGTCCAGACTGTCTTGGGACTCGACGACGCGGCCTTTCTCGCCCATGGAAACCCGGGGCGCAAGCGCCCTAGCGCGTCAGTTGCTTGGCGAGGGCGAACCATTCCCGCTCGTTCGCCTGCACGTGCGGCGGCGCGCGCCTGAGCGAGCGCACGACCTCCTCGGCGATCGAGCGGGCCTGTTCGCGGCGGCCGAGCCGGTCCAGAAGCCGCGCTTCGCGCACGCGCGGCTCGGGGCCCAAGCGCCTCCTGCGGCCTGCCGAGCTTTAGGGATTCCTCGGCGAGGGCGCTCCGGTTGGCGACCGTGTCGACGACGTCGAGCTCGTCCCTGAGTGCGCGGTATCGGCCGGTCGGATCGAGCGCGGCGGCGACCGACCGGCGCGCTCTTTGCGCCCCGTATGAGCCGAACCACTCCGGCGCGAGCTCGAACACGACATAGACGAGGCCGCCGACGCCCGGTAGAAACAGGATGACGAAGCCCCACGGCATGAAGCGTCCGGTACTCGCGGCGTGGACGATGAGCAGAACGTCGAGAACGGTTATCAGTAAGCCGGTGTACAAAGGCGCCCTCCTGAGGCGCGGGGCAGAGTCCGGCTCCTCGCGGGCCTGCGAATTGAAGGCGCGCGACGCGGCCGGAGCGGCAAAATCGTACGCTCTTGTCGCGAACTCTGTTGAGAGATGAGAGAGTTGGGTCGGGCTTCGAGGGCTGCGTGAGATGGACACAGCGGCGTTTGCGACTTGGCTTGAACTCCATTTTCCGCCTACGCTCCGGAACGCCATGTTTCTGCAGGAATTCGAGGTCGACGGGATGGTCGACGACAGCGGGATCACGCAATCGCCCCAAAGCTCGAATAGTCGGGGCTTGGGGACGCAAGGAGTTGCGCGGTGATCCATTCGAGCCTCGCGGCTCCTGCGACCGCGGACGAGATCTTGACTGCGGTCAATCGTCCGGTCGCCTTATTTCTAGACGTCGACGGCACGCTCCTGGATATCGCGGACCGGCCCGATCGGGTTGCGGTCCCCGCGGGGCTCGTCGCGGCGCTGGCCGAGGCGGAAGGCAAGCTTGACGGCGCGCTTGCGCTCGTCACCGGGCGCGAATTTGACGAAATCGACCGCATGTTCCGTCCTTTGAAGCTCCGCGCCGCCGCAGTCCACGGCGCCGAGATGCGATTTGACCCCAACGCCGCGCCGCTCCGGTCGCCCGGGACGGCGGAGCTGCCGACCTCGCTGTGGAATGGACTTACGAACGCGCTCAGCGAATTTCCCGGAACGTTCGCCGAGAACAAACGTTACAGTTTCACCGTTCATTACCGTCTTGCGCCCGGAGCGAAGGCGGCCCTGCGCGAGGCCGTTACGCGGCTTGTCCGGGGCGAATCGCAGATCGCCGTCGAGGTGATGAACGCGCGTCGCGCCATCGAACTGAAGGCGCCCGGTTACGACAAGGGCCGGGCGGTCGCAGCGTTTCTTTCCGTTCCTCCCTTTCTCGGCCGCACGCCAATTTACGTCGGCGACGACACGACCGACGAAGCGGGCTTCACCGCCGTTTCGTCGCGCGGAGGTTTCGCCTATTCGGTCGGCCGGCCTCGCCCAGGCGCGCGCGGCGTGTTCGCGCGCCCGAGCGATGTGCGCGATTGGCTCGCGGAATTTGCGGAAAGGAGACGCGGGTGACGACGGCGGAGCGGCATGCGCGCAAGCAGAACCTCGACCTTGCGCTGATCGGCAACAGCTGCGCCGCGGCTCTGATCGACCGCAACGCCCGGATCGTCTGGTGGTGCTTTCCCCACTTCGATTCCAACCCCGTCTTTTCGCGTCTGCTGGCGGGCGACGAGGAAAAGGGCTTCTGCGACGTCGCGCTGGCCGGGGTCGTCGAGACCGAGTCGAGCTATTTGCGCAACACGGCGATCGTCGAGACCATCCTCACCGACGTGAAGGGGGCGAAGTTGCGCGTGACCGATTTCGCGCCGCGCTTCGATTGGTTCGAGCGCTCATATCGGCCGCCGCAAATCATCCGGCGGATCGAGCCGATCGCCGGTCTGCCGCGCGCCGCCATTCGGGTTCGCCCGACCCACGCTTACGGCCGTCCGACGACCAACGTGGTCGTCGGCTCCAATCACATCCGCTACATCGGCGGCGAAGAGGTGATGCGGCTGACGACCAATGCGCCGCTCTCCTACATCGTCAATGAGATCACGTTTCCCCTGACGCGGCCGCTGACCCTGATCTTCGGCCAGGACGAACCGTTCCTGACCGGCATCGACAGCACGAGCAGGGACTTCCTCGAACGGACGCGGGAGCATTGGTTCGAGTGGTCGCGCAGCCTCTCGGCCCCGTTCGAATGGCAGTCGGCCGTCATCCGCGCCGCGATCACGCTGAAGCTAACGAGCTTCCGGGAGACCGGCGCGATCATCGCGGCGCACACGACCTCGATTCCCGAAGCGCCCAATTCGACGCGCAACTGGGATTACCGGTTTTGCTGGCTGAGGGACGCCTTTTTCGTCGTCGACGCGCTGAACAGGCTCGGCGCCACGCGGATCATGGAATCCTACATTCATTACATCACGACGATCGCGACCGATCCGAGCAGAATCCAGCCGGTGCACAGCATCGTGCCGTTCTCGTCGCTGGAGGAAAGCGTCGCTCCGGACCTGAAGGGGTTTCTCGGCCATGGCCCGGTCCGGATCGGCAATCAGGCCGCTCAGCAGACCCAGAACGACGTCTACGGCAGCATCGTGCTGGCGGCGACCCAGATGTTCGTCGACGAGCGCCTGCCGATCATGGGGGACGAGTCGCTCTACCGCCTGCTCGAAAGACTGGGCGAGCGGGCGCTGTCGCTGGCGTTCGAGCCCGATTCCGGGCTCTGGGAATATCGCGGACGGGCGCGCGCTCACACCTATTCGGCGACCTTGTGCTGGGCGGCCTGCGACCGGCTCGGTCGGATCGCGCAGCGGCTCGGCATCGCCGATCGCGCCAAATACTGGCGGGGTCACGCTATCGACCTGCGCGAACGCATCCTCAAGGAAGCCTGGGACGAGAAGCAGGGGGCTCTGACCGGGGCGTTCGGCGCGCCGGATCTCGACGCGAGCGTGCTCCTCGTGTCGGAGCTCGGCCTTCTTCCTTCCAACGACGTCCGTTTCGTCAAGACCTGCGAGGCGATCGGCCGCGACCTCATGCGCAAGGGCCGGATCATGCGCTACGTCGTGCCCGACGATTTCGGCACGCCGGAGACGGCCTTTCTGGCGTGCAACTTCTGGTACATCGACGCGCTCCACCGGATCGGACGAACGGCCGAGGCGCGCGATCTGTTCGAATCGATTCTCGCGAGCCGCAACGCCTACGGGCTGTTGTCGGAGGACATTCACCCCGAGACGGGCGAGCTCTGGGGCAATCTGCCGCAGACCTATTCCATGGCGGGCATCATCAACACCGCGACGCGATTGTCGTCGAGTTGGGAGGACGCATGGGCTCTCGGCTCATCATAGTCTCGAACCGGGTGGCGGTCCCCGACCCGGCCGGCGCGCCGGTCGCCGGCGGCATGGCGGTGGCGGTGAAAGCCGCCCTCAAGAATCGCGACGGCATGTGGTTCGGATGGAGCGGCAACGTGACGGACGAACCGACCGGAGAGCCGCGGATCGTCGAAGTCAACAAGGTCACCTATGTCCTGATCGACCTGTCGAAGACCGACATCCAGGAATATTACAACGGCCTCGCCAACAGCGTGCTCTGGCCGATCCTTCATTATCGGGTCGACCTGCAGGAATATTCCCGCGTCGACGCCAGCGGCTACATGCGGGTCAACCGCATGTTCGCCGACCGCCTGAGCGCGCTGGTGCAGGAGAGCGACGTCGTCTGGATCCACGATTATCATCTGATGCTGCTCGCCCGCGAACTGCGTTCGCGCGGCCATCGAAACAGGATCGGCTTCTTCCTGCATACGCCTTGCGCGCCGCCGGACATCCTGCAGACCCTGCCGCACCACCGGGAGATTCTCGGCGGCTTGACCTATTGCGATTTCATCGGCTTCCAGACCGAGAACGACCGCGACAACTTCGGCCATTACCTGTCGACCCAGGGCGCAACCCAGATGCGCGGGGGCTACGAATTCGACGGCCGTTTCGTGCGGCTCGGCGCCTTCCCGGTCAGCATCGAGACCAAGGCCTACATGCGGCTAGCGCGCAACGCCGGACGGTCGGCGATGGTGCAGCTGGTGCGCGAAAGTCTCGGTGACAACAAGCTCGTGCTCGGCGTCGATCGGCTCGACTATTCGAAGGGCATTCCGGACCGGATCAAGGGGTTCGAGCGCTTCCTTGAGCTCAATCCCGAATGGCACGCCAAGGTGACGCTCTTGCAGCTGACGCCGAAGAGCCGCTCCGACATCAAGCAATATGGCGACATCGAATCCGAGGTGACGGGCCTCATCGGCAAGGTCAACGGACGCTTCGGCGACGCGGCCTGGACGCCGATCCGCTACGTCAATCGTTCCTATTCGCGCACCGTGCTCGCCGGCCTATACCGCGCCGCGCACGTCGCCATGGTGACGCCCTTGCGCGACGGCATGAATCTCGTCGCCAAGGAATACATCGCAGCGCAGGATCCCGACGATCCGGGCGTCCTGATGCTGTCGCAATTCGCCGGGGCGGCGAAAGAGCTCACCCGCGCCTTGATCGTCAATCCGCACGAGACGGACGCGGTCGCGACCGCGCTGAAGCGGGCATTGAGCATGCCGCTGGAGGAGCGGCGCGAACGCCACGCGCCGATGCTCGCCCATCTCTTGAAGAACGACATCAGGAAATGGGCGAAAACCTACCTGTCCGCGCTGATCGACGGACCGGCGCCGCGCGGCCTCCTGGGCGGCATCCGCTCGCTGTTCAAACCGGCGCCCGAGCAGACGGCGTTCCCGCAACGCTGAGACTCAGTACTTCTGGATGCCGACCCATTGCTGGTCGGAGTAGCGCTCGCCGGCGGCGAAGCCGACGGGCAGGACGCGCTCGAGTTCGGCGAGCCGGGCCGCATCGAGCGCAAAGTCGGCAGCGGCGGCGCATTCCTCGAGATGTTCGGCGCCGCGCGTGCCTGGAATCGGCACAATGTGCGGCGCCCTGGCCAGCGTCCAGGCGACGGCGAGCGTCGCGGGCTTCACCGCCCACGATCGGGCGAGCGCCAGATAGGGCGGCAGGCGGTCGCGGTTGCGCCGCCAGTCGAGCCCCTAAAAGCGCGGGCTGCCATGACGGAAATCCCTCTCGTCGAACGTCTCGGCCTCCTGGAGGAGGCCGCTGAAATAGCCGCCTCCGACCGGCGAGAACGCGACCATGATCGCCCCGGCCTCGGCGCAGGCCTGAACGAGCCCGAGCTCGGGATTGCGCGTCCAGCGAATATTCTGATTGCACCGCCGCGATCGGGTGCACGGCGCTCGCGCGGCGGAGAGTGTCGGGCGCGACCTCGCTGAGGCCGATCGCGCGGATCGTCCCGGCTTTGACGTGGCGGGCGAGTTCGCCGACCGTATCCTCGATCGGGATCCGCCGGTCGATCCGGTGGACGTAATAGAGGTCGATCCAGTCGACTCCGAGCCTTCTCAGCGACCCCTCCAGGCTGTCGCGGATGTGCTCGGGACTGTTGTCGAACACGCGCCTGCCGTCGGGCTCACGACGAATGGCGAACTTGGTCGCGAGAGTAATTCTGGGGCGGCGGCTTATGTCCTCGGCCAGGAATTTGCCGATCATCGTCTCGCTGACGCCCTCGCCGTAGACGTTGGCGGTGTCCCAGAAGTCGACGCCGAGCTCGAGCGCCCGCGCGAGCGCACGCATCGTCTCGCTCTCGTTCGTCGGTCCGTAGAAGCCGCCGAAACTCATGCAGCCGAAGCCGACCGCCGAAACCGTTCCGTCACGCCCAAACCTCCGGCGATTCATCGCCCGCCCCTCGAATTGTCGTGGATGGATGGGAGCATTGACGGCGCCGACGCGCCCGGGTCAAGCTCCCCTTTCCGATAAACCTCGGCTACAGCTTCGCGCCTTCGATCGCCTCGGCGATCGCATGGGCGAGACACCGGTAGCCGAGGTCGTTCATGTGCAGGCCGTCCTTTGAGAGAAGCGCTTGCGCGTCTTTAGTCCCCCGCCGCTTCATCATCGCGAAGCGCGACAGAACGGGGACATGGTCGCGGGCGCCGATCTCGTCGACGATCTCGACGAACCGTTCGAAACGCGCCTCATCGGGATTCTTCTGCGTGAATTGGGGATCGACCAGCAACAACGGCACGCCGGCGGCGCGGGCTGCCGCGATGCCGCTTTCCACTGTGGCGCGAAAAAGCGCCTCGTCGACGCCGACGAGCGCGTCGTTTGTGCCGACCTGCCAGATCACGAGTTCCGCCCAGCCGGTTTTCAACGCGGCCTTGAGCCGCTGCAGCGTTTTGACCGCCAGTTCGCCGCCGACGCCGGCGTTCCTGACGTCCGCTGCGATGCCGTCGTCATGTGTCAGCTCGTCCTTGAGACGCGCCGGATAGGCGTTCGCCGGCGAGCTGGCGCCGATCCCCTCGGTGGAAGACGAACCGATCGCCAGGATTTCCAGCGTGCGGTTCGCGCCGCTCTCCAGGTTCGCGAGATTCGCTCCGTTGGGTTCGAACGCCGACGCCGTGCCGGGGCATCTTGCTTCGTCCGCGCGCGCCGACGCCACCGTGACAATGAACGCCGAGACTGCCGCGAGGCGCACTAAAGCGGCTGCGGAGCTCCGGAACGAAAGTCGGTCCGAGCGGGCGGGGCGGAGGTGTTTCTGCACTCGATCCAGCGGGCGATGGCGAACAGGGCGGCGATGCCCGCCAATGTGTACGCGAGTCCGACCAGATGCTCAACCCCTCCGGTTGTATAAGGCGCGGCGGCGGCGAGCGCCGCCTGTCCCCCAGCGGCGACGACCGAGCCCGCAGCGAAGATCGCAAGACTGTTGCGTCCGAGGCTCTGCACCGCGCGGCCGAAACGCCCGTCGATCATGCGCGTCAGACCACGAGCGATGGCGATGAGATAGACCAGCGCCGCGAAATGGGCGAGCCGCGCCAGTCCGAGGTCCTGCTTGGCGAGGTCGAGATGCGCTGATGCCGCGTCGCGAAGCCCGGGCGCGAGGCCCGCTCCGCTCGTCGCCGCCAGCGCGGCCAGCATGACGGTGGCGACGCTGACGACCACCAGGCCCGGCATCGCGCGCGGCGGCCCGCTGCGCCAGACGATGGCGCAGATGAGCCCGATCGTGAACGCGAGCTGCCAGGCGAAGGGATTGAAAAACCAGCCGCCGGGCTCGGGCCAGTTCGGCAGATGGAGTCCGAAGGCGCGCGAGGCGGCGTAGGTGGCGACCGACGACATGAGGGCGAGGGCGGCATTGCGCATCGCCAACGCCAGCGCCAGCGGCGCCCACAGCATCAAGACGACATACAGCGGCAGGATGTTGAAGTAGCCGAGCTGGTGGCTGAGCACGACGAGTCCCGTCAGACCAATCATGGGCGAGCCGAACACGAACGACCGGCCGTGGGCCTCGATCAGGTCCGGGACGCCGCTCACCCAGAAGGCGAGCGCGAAAATGACGAGCGCGGCCGCGGTCAGCGCGATATGCACGCCGTAAAGCTTCAGCGCGCGCTGCAGGCACCCGCGCGCGACGGCCGCGAGGCCCTGCCTGCGGGCCCGCGGCAGATAGACCATTCCGACGGAAACCCCCGAGAGAAAAACGAAAGCCTCCGAACTATCCGAAAGCCCGAAGTTCCTCGGCGTCAAATATTCGAGCACATTGCCCGGAATGTGATCGATGAGGATCGCGATCAGCACGCCGCCGCGCCAGAAATCGATGCTGCCGACACGCTTTGCGCTCGCCATGACGTCCCTGTTCCAAGAAGCGCGCCACCCCTGGCTGCGCCGACCGTTAAGACAAATGTTGCGTGATTAGGTTCCGTCACGGACGGTAAACTTCGCCGTGAGATGGAGAGACGCGGCCTCTTGCGCAAATCACGTTTATGAGAGCCGGCGCCTATCCGGCCTCGATCAGCCTCGCCGCTTCGTCACGCTCGAAGAGATAGAGCAACAGCCTCAAGGCCCGGTTCTCGTCGCCCGCCAGTCTTTCGCTGCGCTCGAGCGCCGCCTGCGCCTGCTCGCGCGCCCGCGCCAGCAGGCGGCCGTGGACTTCGAGCCTGGCGAAACGGAAGCCGGGCGCGCCGGCCTGGCGGGCGCCGAGCACGTCGCCTTCGCCGCGCAGGCGCAGATCCTCCTCGGCGATGCGGAAGCCATCCTCCGTCGCCCGCAGCGTCTCGAGCCGCGTCCGCGCGGTTTCGCCGAGCGGGCCCTTGTAGAGCAGGAGGCAGCTCGAGCGCCCGGCGCCGCGTCCGACTCGGCCGCGCAGCTGGTGCAATTGGGCGAGCCCGAACCGCTCGGCGTGCTCAATGATCATGATCGTCGCCTCCGGCACGTCGACGCCGACCTCGATGACCGTGGTCGCGACCAGGATCTTGGTCTCGCCGCGCTGGAAGCGCTCCATCGCCGCGTCCTTTTCGGGACCCGCCATCCGGCCGTGGACGAGCCCGACGGCGTCGCCGAAGATCGCGCGCAAGGCCGCGGCCCGCTCCTCCGCCGCGGCGGCGTCGAGCGTCTCGCTCTCCTCGACCAGCGGGCAGATCCAGTAGGCGCGCGCCCCCGAGGCGAGCGCCCGCGACAGGCCCGCGACCACCTCGTCCAGGCGCTCGATCGGCATGGCGCGGGTGTCGATCGGCTGGCGGCCCGCCGGCTTCTCGCGCAGGGCGGACACGTCCATGTCGCCGAAATAGGCGAGCACCAGCGAGCGCGGGATCGGCGTCGCCGTCATCACCAGAAGATCGGCCGCGTCCCCTTTCGACGCCAGAGCCAGGCGCTGCCTGACGCCGAACCGGTGCTGCTCGTCGACGACCGCAAGCCCGAGATCGGCGAAGACGACGCTTTCCTGAAAGAGGGCGTGGGTGCCGACTGCGATGTCGATTTCGCGATTCGCCAAAGCCGCCAGCGTGTCGCGGCGCTCGGAGGCTTTGTCGCGGCCGGTCATCGGCGCGACGCGCAGTCCCGCCTTTTCCGCGAGCGGCGCGATCCGCTCGAAGTGCTGGCGGGCGAGCACCTCGGTCGGCGCCATCATCGCCGCCTGCCGTCCCGCCTCGATCACGTCGGCCATCGCGAGCAGCGCGACCACGGTCTTGCCCGAGCCGACGTCGCCTTGCAGGAGCCGGATCATCCGCTTCTCGGCCCTGAGATCGGCGCGGATCTCGTCGACCGCCCGGCGCTGCGCCGCGGTCAACGAAAAGGGCAGGGCGGCCTCGAGGCGGCGCCCGAGCGCGCCTCCGGCGACATGCGCGCGGCCCGCGATCGTCCGCATCCGGGCGCGCACGAGAAGCAGCGCGAGCTGGTTGGCGAGCAGTTCGTCATAGGCGAGGCGGGTCGCGGCGCGGCCGGCCGGATCGACGTCCTCGGGGGCCTGCGGCCGATGCATCGTCTCCAGCGCATTGGCGAAGCCCGGCAGATTCAGCCGATCGAGCGTCTCGGCGCCGACCCATTCGGGCAGGCGGGGCAGGCGCTTCAGCGCAGCCTCGGCGGCGCGGGCGACGGTGCGCTGGAAGAGGCCTTCGGTGAGGCCATAGACCGGCTCGACCGCGGGAAGTTTTGCGAATTCCTCCGCGTTCAAAACCCGGTCGGGATGAACGATCTGGCGGAATCCGTCATAGATTTCGAGTTTGCCCGAGATCCAGCGGATCGCGCCGATAGGCAGGCGCGAGCGCACCCATTGGTGATTGGCGAGAAAGAACACGAGCTCGACGTCGCCGGTGTCGTCCTCGACCAGCACCTTGAACGGCGCGCGCGAGCGCGGGCTCGGCGGCTCGCGATGCTCCGTGACCGTGGCTTCGATGGTCACGATCGTGCCCGGAACCGCGTCGCGGATTTTCGGGCGCGAACGCCGGTCGAGGGTCGAATAGGGCAGATGGAACAGGACGTCGACGACCCGCGCGCCCTGCGGCTTGTCGAGCAGGCGGTCGAACAGTCTTGCATTCTTGGGTCCGATCCCCGGCAGCGTCGCGGCCGGGGCGAACAGCGGATCGAGGAGGGACGGGCGCATCAGAGGCCTTTTATCAGGGCCGGTGGATGGCGGCGCGAAAGGGAGCGGCGCGAGAGTAGGACGTCGTACGTGGCAGCCTATCCCGACCAACATCATACGATGCTGAGAAAAAGGGCAAGCGCTCGCAAGATCAAGGCGTCGTCGGCTTCGCCGATCACGCCGCCAACCTTGGCGACAGGAATGGCGTGATTTTATCAATTGCGATCTGGGACGCCTCACCGGCGACGGCGCGCGCCTCACGGCGGCGCTTCTAGGCAAAATCGGGCGCCCGGGTGTCCGGAACCCAAATCTGCACGGGACGCAGGCCAGCCGCGCGCATCAGCTGGCGATAGTCGCCATGCCTGCGGGCGGAACGGGTCCGCTCGGCTGACCGAGCATGAACCTCTCCTTCCGTAAAATGTTACGAAATTCTGCCTGATTTGCCAACTCCTATGCTCTTCACGGTTTATCCGAAATTCCGGCGGACCCAGCCAAGCGGTCCTGCGGCCCCGCCTCTGTCGACAATTCGAGCCGTGCCGGTCCTCTCGATTTGTTGAGAGCCTGATCAACAGATGTTGATGATGCAGCGCAGCATAATCGCGCTATCATGTTAGAGCGGTCTCCGATCAACCTGTATCATATCCGCAGGCCTTGAAGTAATTGGCGCATTCGGTTGGTTTGAATATGGCCGCGCAGGCATCGAGGGCGGCGAGCAAGCCGGCCACGGTTCTT
>Ga0074044_10001337_pt1 | contig 22440 bp, 16 predicted proteins | sample BogForMeECP23OM1_FD_94443 | JGI IMG/M metagenome (GOLD analysis project Ga0074044, IMG submission 94443) | Bog forest soil microbial communities from Calvert Island, British Columbia, Canada - Bog Forest MetaG ECP23OM1 | ecosystem: Environmental > Terrestrial > Soil > Wetlands ... | reverse complement strand
TTAAAAAAAGGACAAAAAACGAAAATTGATTAATGCCCGGAATTTGGAAGATAAAAAAACCGGCCGCCAGGCCGCGGGCCTCGTCAATGGACTGAAACTGGAACTGGCCAACGTCAAGGAGGTGGACATCGTGGTTTGTCCGCCGTTCACGGCCCTGGAGTCGGTGTCGAAGGCGGTCCTGGATTCCAATCTCCGCCTCGGCGCGCAGAATATGAGCGAGAACAATTTCGGCGCGTTCACCGGCGAAATCTGCGCCGGGATGCTTAAGGAATTTTCCGTGCGGTACGTCATTCTCGGCCATTCCGAACGGCGGCAGTATCAGAAGGAACCGGATGCGCTCATCGCCAAAAAGGCCGCGGCGGCGCACGCAGCCGCGCTCAAACCCATCGTTTGCGTCGGCGAAACGCTGGCCGAACGCGAGGCCAACCAGACGGAAAAGGTTTTGGCAACGCAGGTGCGCGGCAGCCTTGCCGGTTTGACCAAGGAACAGGCAGTTGAAACCATCGTCGCCTACGAACCCGTCTGGGCCATCGGCACGGGCAAAACGGCGACGACGGAACAGGCTCAGGGCGCGCACGCTTTCATCCGCGATGTGCTGGCGAAGGTGTTCGACAAGGCCGCCGCCAGGAAGATTCGCATTCAATATGGCGGCAGCGTGAAGCCGTCGAACGCGCGAGAGTTGATGGGGCAGGCAGACGTGGACGGCGCGCTGGTCGGGGGCGCGTCGCTCGAAGCGCGAAGTTTTGCTGACATCATCAAAAATTCGATATAGGATTGGGTATGAGTTATTTCGCCGGAGTTTTGACGTTTTTGCTGGTCATCAACTGTCTGCTGTTGATTTTCCTGATATTGATGCAGTTGCCGAAGAAGGACGCCGGAGCGGGCGTGGCGTTCGGCGGCGCGGCGGCGGACGCGTTGTTTGGCGCTGGTTCGGGCAATTTTCTGACCCAAACGACGAGGTACGCCACCATCCTGCTCTTCGTGCTGGCCTTGGGCCTGGGTTACGTGGAAGACCGCCTGCACAACGAAACCGGTGGGTCTGAATTCGAAAAGGCGGTGCAGCAACAACAAACGCAAATGCCCATTAGCGCGCCGCTGCCGGTTGCGCCGGCGAATTCGCAGGCGGTAATGCCAACAAACAACCTGCTCCTGCCACCGGTTTCGCCCCCACCCGGCACGCCGGTTGCCCAGCCGGCCAGCGCGCCGGTCGCGCCCACCAACGCGCCCGCAGCGCCAACGAAATCAAAATAGCGCGATGGCCAATTTCAAACGCGCTTTTGCCGGAAGTTGGAAGTTGGAAGTTGGAAACCGGAAGGCGCGCGCAGTGTGGCGCGATGTGGTTTTCTGCCTGCTGATTTTTGCCTTTTGTCTTCTGAACTCCGGCTGTGTCCGCCGCGAGCCGCCGGCCGATGTCACCATAATCAACAACGCCGAGCCGGAGACGCTCGACCCGGCCCTGCTTACCGGTCAGCCGGAATTTCGCATCGTCATTGGCTTGTTCGAAGGATTGATGCGGCTCGACCCCAAAACGGCACGGCCAATTCCCGGTCTGGCGGAAAGCTGCGAGGTTTCGCCGGACGGCTGCATCTATACCTTTCATTTGCGCACCAACCTGGTTTGGTCCACGGGTGAACCGATCCGGGCGGATGACGTGGTTTTTTCGTGGATTCGCACCCTGAATCCGGCGACGGCGGCGGATTATGCCGGACAATTGTTTTATTTGAAGAAGGCGGAAGATTTCAATGCGGGCAAAATCAAGGACCCGTCGCTCGTCGGCGTCCACGCGCTGGATCCATTCACCGTGCGCGTGGAATTGGAGCATCCCACGCCTTACTTTCCTGATATTTGCACCATGCCGCTGGCTTCCGTGGTGCCGCGCCGGACGATTGAGAAATACGGCGACCGCTGGTTGATGGCGCGGCCGTTGCCGAGCAGCGGGCCTTTTGAACTCGTCGCCTGGCGGCTTAATGACAAGGTCCGGCTGCGTAAAAATCCGCGTTATTGGGATGCGGCCAACACCCGATCGCAAATCATTGATCTGTTACCCATCGGTTCGCCGTCCACGGCGTTGAACCTTTACGAGAACGGGCAGGTGGACGTTGTCTGGGACAAGGAACTCGTTCCGGTTGATCTATTGGATGTCCTGCTGCGGCGGCCGGATTTTCACGCGTTCAATTTTCTGGCGACCTATTTCGTCCGCTTCAACGTCACGCGCAAGCCTTTTGACGACCCGCGCGTACGTCAGGCGCTGGCGCTGGCGATTGACAAGCAGCGCATCGTCAAAAAAATCACGAAGGCGGGCGAGAACCCTGCCTCGCATCTGGTCCCGGACGGCACGGCCAATTACACTTCACCTGAAGGATTGAACTACGACCCGGCTCTGGCGCGAAAATTACTGGCGGAGGCCGGTTATCCCGGTGGCAGGGGATTTCCGCGGTTCGATTATATCTTCAACGCGGCGGCGGGTGGTTCGTCAAAAATTCACGAAGACGTTGCGATCGAGTTGCAACAGATGTGGCGCGACACGCTTGGCATCAACATGGAATTGCGTCAACTGGAATGGAAGGTGTATCTCAGCGCGCAGGGCCGGCTCGATTACGACCTGTCGCGTTCCAGTTGGGTGGGGGATTACGACGATGCGAACACCTTCCTCGGCATGTTCACCAGCAACGACGGCAACAATCACACTGGCTGGAAAAATGCGCAGTACGATTCGCTCATCCAACAGGCGAACGCGCAGACGGATTTGAACCAGCGCGAAAAACTATTGCAACGGGCGGAGACCATTTTGGTCCGCGACGAAGTGCCGATCGTTCCGCTCTATTTTTACGTCGGCATTAATTATTTCGACACGAACAAGATCCAGGGAATTTATGAAAACCTTCTCGACGACCATCCGTTGCAATGCATCTGTAAGCAGTCAGTAGTCGGCAGTCAGTTGTCAGTAGCGCGAGACAGCCTGGCCAAAGGACCACTGACTGCTAACCACTGACTAGTGACATGTATTTTCTCCGCCGCCTCATCTTCGCGGTTCCGCTGCTGCTGGTCATCAGTGCGCTGGCGTTTGCGCTGGTGCATCTTGCGCCGGGCGGGCCGTTCGACCGCGAGCGCGTACCCGCGTCGCCGGAAATTGAACGGAACCTGAAGGCGAAATATCACCTCGATGAGCCGGTCTGGAAACAATACTTTCGCTACCTTGACGGCCTGGCACACGGCGACTTCGGCCCCTCGCTCAAATATCGCGACCACACGGTCAATGACATCATCGCGCAAGGCCTGCCGGTTTCTCTGCTGCTCGGCGTGCTGGCATTCGGCTTCGCGATGGGTGTCGGATTGCCCGTTGGGTTTTTCACGGCGGCCCGGCGCGGTCGTTGGGAGGATTTTGCCGGCAGTTTTCTGGCGGTGCTGGCCGTGTGCATTCCCGGTTTTGTCGTCGCGCCCTTGTTGATTCTGGCTTTTGCCATCAAATGGCACTGGCTGCCCGTCGGCTTGTGGGAAACGCCGTGGCACATGATATTGCCGCCCATCGCGCTGGGCCTTTTTTTCGCCGGCAAAATCGCGCGCCTCTTCCGCGAGGGCATGTTGAACGCCATGCAATCCGAATTCGTCGCTGCCGCGCGGGCGAAGGGACTGGGAGAAAATTTACTGCTGCTCAAACACGCCTGCCGCATTGCCATGTTGCCCGTCGTCTCGTACTCCGGTCCCATGCTCGCCGATTTGCTCACAGGCTCGTTCGTCATCGAAAACATTTTCCAGATTCCCGGCATCGGCGTTTTCCTCGTCAACGGCTCGCTGAACCGCGATTACACGGTTGTGGTCGGCCTTTCGCTGCTTTACGCCATGCTCCTCATTGCGATGAATCTGGCCGTGGACTTCGCCTACACGTTGCTCGACCCGCGGGTGAAATATGAGTGAACGAAAAGTTGAGAGTTCAAAGTTGAGAGTTGAGGGACAAAAAAATGATGCCCCAGTGGTTGCGGCTTCTATCTCTCAACCCTCAACGCTCAACCCTCAACTCCATTCCAGCCCCGGTCGGCGGGCCTGGCTGCGATTCAGAAAGAATCGCGTCGCTGTCATCAGTACCTGGTATCTTGCGTTCTTGCTCCTCGCGATTTTTATGTGGCCGGTGATGTTGAAGCTGTCCGGCGCGGCTTTCGCCCACGTCCATGATCCTGACCAGCTTTCCGACGTGCAATTCGCGCCGCCGGGCGCGCAGCACTGGTTCGGCACGGACGTTCATGGGCGCGATGTCTTCTCTCGCGTCCTGTTCGGCGCGCAGATTTCCCTGCTTGTTGGCGTTGTTGGCGCGGGCGTAAGCCTCGTCATTGGCGTGCTGTGGGGCGCGATTGCCGGTTACATCGGCGGCCGGACGGACAGCGCGCTGATGCGCATCGTGGACGTTCTTTATTCACTGCCGACGATCATTTTTGTGATCGTGCTGATTACCACGCTCGGTGAAATGCTCAAGCAATCGCATTTTGTCGAGGGTTCACCGTCGTTGTCGGCGGCTTTGCGCGTGATTCTTTTGTTCGTCGGCCTCGGCGCGGTGTCGTGGCTGACCATGGCGCGGATTGTGCGCGGACAGGTGCTTTCGCTGCGGTCGCGCGCGTTTGTTGATGCCAGCCGCGCGTTGGGCGCCGGGCCGGTGCGGATTCTCGCGCGGCACATCGTCCCGAATATTCTCGGCATCATCATTACCTATCTCGCGCTGACGATGCCGGCGATCATTCTTTACGAATCTTTTTTGAGTTACCTCGGCTTGGGCGTGCAGCCGCCGATGGCGAGTTGGGGCACGCTCATCGCGGAAGGCGTTGGGCAAATCAATCCCATCCGGATTTACTGGTGGCTGATTGCCTTTCCCGGCGGTGTGCTGGTCGCGACGTTGCTGGCGCTGAATTTTCTCGGCGACGGCCTGCGCGACGCCTGGGACGTGAAGGGCAAATAGGGTAGGGCGAGTGTCCTCGCGAGGTCGGCCGGCATTCCGCATCGTCATTGGTTTGCTCCAGGGATTGATGCGGTCTGACACGAAAACGGCGCGACCGAATCCCGGTCCAGCCGAACGTTGAGAGGTTTCATCCGGCGTCTCTATAGTACCAATTCCCGGAGATATTCGGCACATTGGTAGGGCGCGTCACTCCGTCCACCCTCCGCGGTACTGCTACGGAGGACGGGTGCGCGCCGCAATCGTTGTGCGGACGAGCGGCGGGCAGAGGACTGCTCGCCCTACCGAGGTTTGTTCCGCTTATTATTGGGAAATGGTATAAGGTACAGTCTCGAACAACGGCCTTGGAACAACCCCTTTGCGAACCCAAGTGCCGCCAGCCCCCGGCGCCTGGCGGTTTAGGATTTCAAGCTTGGGAATTGCCCTCGCTCAGTCCTCGCGGCCCGCTTCATGGACGCGGATGTAACCACGAAGGACGATCAAGCCGACCGGCGCAACTGTGGCGGTGAGGGCCACGGCCAGCCAGAGGATTGCCGAGTGCCTCACCCCATGCTCCGGGCAATACCTCGCCAACAGCATGCCCGAGAAAGTCCCGATCAGAAGTTTCGCGAGCAGGAATGGCACGTAGGAAAGGGCGCCGTAGGAGGCTTCCTGGCCTTTGGGCGCAATGGCTGCAGCATATTCATAGACACGCGGCGAGTAGAAGGCTTCCCCGACTGAAAGGAGAGCGACAAACAGAGCGATCATGACGTAATAGGGGTGAACCTCGCCGTGCAGCCCGAGATAGCCATGGCCAAGCCAACGGCCCACGAAGCCGTTCGCCAGCGGCTCGAACCACGCCGTCGGCATGGCCATGATGAATACGGACGCGGCGGAAATGATGGCGCCCAGCGTTACCATCTTGTAGGCGGCAAACCTCTGGGTGAGAGCTCCGACGAATGGGGCCAGGAAGATGACGAGGATGCTGTTGATCGCCCAAAGATGGCCGACGGGAGCGCCGTCTCCCAATTCGCGGATGCCGAACTTGGGATAGACGTAATACATCTGCATGAAGATCAGCTTCAGGAACGCGATCAGCATGAGGAAGGCCAGGAGCCGGTAGAATCCGTTCTGACGCAAAAGTCCCGCGAAGAGACGGATCGTCTCACGCAAACTGTCGCGCATCGTCAGACACATCGAGTTCCAAAGGTTCTCCTCCTGATACTTGGGTTCTCGGGGAGCAATCTTGAGGCCTTCGTCAGTCGCCTCGGCTCCGTCGCGCAGGAACCACAAAACCGGCAACAGCGAAATCTCAATGACCAAGCTCGCAAGAAAGAGGGTTTGATAGGTGGTAATATTTATGCCGAGCAGCGGCAGCACAAGATGGCCATGCTCCCCCAAATGCTGCCGTACAAAGTCGAAGATAAAAGCGGCGACAAGGAAACCGACGTTCATCATCGCGTAGAAGATCGAAAAGGAAATGGACCGTTGCTTCCTGTTGGAATAACGGCGGATGGCGGCAACCGAGACCGGGGCGCTCAACGCCTCGCCGACCGCCAAAGGGAGCAGCCCGCCAACCAGCGCCAGCCATTTGAGGCTCGTAAAGGCCATCACGGCGCGGGCGACAACGCAGATCCAGACGCCCAGGAAGAATGTCCTGCGCAAACCGACGGCATCTGTGAACGAACCGACAAGCACAGTGGTTATGGTCATCACCAGGGACCAGCCGGCGACCAAGGCCAGGGACTTCTCGTCGCTATAACCCAAATCTGACGAAAGCCAGAGCACGAGGGTCGAGTTCGTTACGGCGTAAGCCGCGAATACGAGGAACTTGACCGCAAACACCAGCCACAACTCCCGCGCCGCGCCTTTCAGGACGGTGAATTTGCCGAGAAAATTCACGGGTGCTTGCGGAGTATCAGCCATGCGCCGGTCTCGTGGAACAATTCGCTGTCATTGTGCGGGCCGAATCAGAGACCAACGCGGGCGCCGAGTAAAGGAAGAACGTGGCGCGTGCGTCCGCGCCGGCTGCGGATTCAGGAAATCGGGAATCCTCCTCGCCATCTGTTTGCTCAAACGCCTCATCTTCGCAATTCCGCCAGGCAAATGGGGCAGGGCACATCAACCTGCGCACAAGGCGGGTTTTAAATAATCCCGGATCCGCCATTTCAAAAACGCCGAGCAATGCCGCGGCGTGGCCTTGTTGCGCAATGGCCAGTAAGCGTTAAATTCCTTGTCCAGTTTGCGTAGTTCGCGGATGCCGTTTTGCGCCAGCCGTTTTGCTTCTGATGTTTTGCCCGCCGCGCGCGCCTGTTGCCAAAGCATGAACCGGCACGATTGCGCCGCCATGCGCGCCGCCAACTCCAGTTCACGCAATAAAATCCTGGCATTACCGGTCAAAGATTCTGCCCGGCGCAGCATGGTGCGTTGTCTTTCGATTTCCTTCAACGCGGCGCGGATGTTTTTTGCCGGAATTTTGGCGAACCATTTCAATCCGTTTCGGCAGAATAATTCACGTTGTTCCGGGTTCGGCGCGGTGATGACCGTTCCCAGCGGCGTTTCGTTCGGCGCGCGAACGCCGAGTTTTTTGTGGGCGAAACCGAGTTTTAAAACTGCGTTTGCGATCTTTGGATCTCCAAAACCGTCGCGGCTTAAAACGGGAACCAGTTTTCGTTCCTCGAAGCCTTTCGCGTTCCACGCCAGCGCTGCGCCCGCGAGAAATATCGGCCAACTGACCGCCAACGGCTGCGGGTGGCCACCGTCGCCCCAGTCGGTGATGAGAAAACCGATGGCGCCGAATTTTTTCCCGGCCTTTGCCGCTGCGAGCAAATTTGCCAGTGCGTTGTCGTGCCGGCCAATCAACGTCTGCCAGGTCGAGGTGCCGGGGCAGACGTAAAAGGGAATTTTTGCCTTTGCAAATTGGGCGGCTTCCTTTTCAAACGGATGGTTTGCCTCGTAACCCCAATTCAGGGCGATGGGGCTTGGAGCGCCGGGCACCGCCCCGGCGTGTTCTTGAAAACATGATGAACTCGCCGAATCGGTGTTCGGCGCTCCAAACAAAGCCAGTTCAGGAATCAGCTCCGGATATTTCAGAATGATGTCGCCCCAAAACATCATCCGCTTACCGCGCCGGGAGACTTCGTAATGGATTTTCTTCAGGAAGTCGAAATAAACCCGGTCTTTGCCAATCCGCTCGCAGAGTTTCTTGCTCTGGCCGCGACCTAAATCCCAGGTTTCGTCGCAGCCGACATTGAAGAATGGACTCGAAAAGTTCGGCAACAGTTCATCGTAAAGCCTGCGCAGAAAGGGCAGGGCACCGGGATGATTCGGCGCGAGCGTGGTCGGACGGCGGACAAATTCACCACTTGCGTCTTCGTAGGGTTCGGGAATCTCCGCCAGCTTTTTGAGGCGCGCGTCCTCGAGAAAATAGCGCAAATGACCAAAGGAATTCTGGTTCGGCACGAGGTCAATGCCGAGTTCGCGGCAGCGCGCGTCGAGTTTGCGAATTTCCGCGCCGGTCAGCGCGCCCCAGCTTCGCCAGACGGATTTGTATTTGCGATAGGCGAACGTGTGCTCGGTGTAGAGCTGCAACTCGTTGATTTTGAAATCGGCGAGCCGTTCGACCAATTCGAGCAGCGTTTCGAGTTTGGGTACGCGCCCGCGTGAGACGTCGAGCATCACGCCGCGGCGCCGGAAATCCGGCCAGTCGCGGATTTTCAGGCAAGGCAGACGTAGTGGCACAGGCGTCCTCGCCTGTGAGTCCACAGACACGAGGTGCGTGCCGCGAGCGCATTCGCGGATAATCTGTCGCAGCGTAGCGGTGGCGGCGCGCAAGCCCGGCGTTTCACGAAATGAAATTTCAATCCCACTTTTCGAAATTGTCAGCGTGTATTCTTCAACGTCACTTCGGAGGGCGGAGTTCCACGACGCCCTGATTGTTGGCGGAAAGTCAGGGACTCGCAGCGCTCGCCCCTCCGATTGAAATTCAATGCCGATTTCTCGCGCCAAGGATTGTAACCGTCTGGTGATTAACGCCGTAACGTCAGGAGAGAGCGACCTGTCAAATTGCACCGTCGCGCGGTTCGGCAGCGTGAACGACCCGCCAAGCAGTTTCAGTGAGCGAGGGCAGGGGAGCAGGTTCAAATCCATCTTTTTGTGCCTAACTTGCTGCGCCTTCGACAATTCTGATTTCGACTTCGGTCAGACCGTAGAGACAATAGACGACTTGGTCGATGAGGGCGTCGGTGAAATTGATTTGCGAGTCGAGCGGAATGAGTTTGCCTTTGGCTTTCTGAAAACGGTCGCGGATTTTTTCCTCGTCCGATTCCCTGATCCTGATTCTGTTGGCGTGCAAATGGGCGAACAAATCGGCGGTTTCCAGTTTCCAAAATTCATCCAGTTTGGTTTTGGGCTTCAAGGCGTGAGTGTCAATGCCGTGAAAATCTTTGAGGTCGGTCAGGAATTGCCTGGCAGCGTATTTCCCCTGATTGAGGGCCGTCATCTGTTCAGCCAGGAAAGCCAGCAGGTCGTGGACGACATCCGCGCGCTCCGGTTTGGCGGCAAGCTGCTCCGTCACGAAGGCCAGCACACCGTCTCGGCTTCTATCCGACACACTCCGTTGGTAAACCTGCTCGGATTGAGCGAGGAGGGCCGCGCGCGTTTTCTCCGCAGTCGTGAATTCAACGCGGCAAATCGGAACTTGGTGGAGCATGTAACCGTCAACATCCGTAATCGGGAAACGAACCTTGAAGTACCAGTTCAGGAGAGATGAGTTTACCAATGACAGAACAAAAAAGGCCGAATACGCCTCAGACTTCAATTTCAGCAAGATGAACCGGTTGCTAAAATAAATGTCTTCACTACTGAAGCCGGCGACTAAACGCCGCTCGAGTTTCGGTTTCCTAGCTGCGTGCAGAATTATTTTCTTACCTTTATGCAATTCCGCGTGCTGCTCCCAGAGCCCTTGCGGGATGTATGCACCAGCCCAATCCACGCCGTATCTGTGTACTTGGTTGGCACTTTCGACGACTGGGCGATCTGTATCCGTCTGCGGTTTTTCAGTTTTATAGCTCTCGACTGTGGACTTGTAGATTCCATCGGAAGCGTGTGCCAACTCGCCGAGCGAAACGGAAACCCTTTCGATACTCGTGCATAGTGGCAAATTTCTCCGCGTGTCATAAACAGACATCTGGTGAAGCGGACGGCTAAACCAAACCGTTTCCTGGCCGTCATCTTTCCAAGCCAACTGAGTCAGAAATGTGTCCCCATCTAGCAATTCATCGTTTACAACTTTGACGAGCGTGTGTCGTTTCGCGCCCGGTGGTGCTTCGGCGACGGTCTTCTCCGCTTGGAGCATGACTGGAATTGTGTCTGGCGCATCTTTGAAGACCCCCTTACACATGTAAAAGAGTTCTTCCGTATGGAAATTGGTGAGAATGAAACGTCTCAATAACGTGCCGTATTTGTTAATAAGCCAGGTGTTCGGGATGATTTGGCCCGTGCGCCGACCCAAAGCAGCAAGCTGATGCGCATGGTAAAGAAAGAGGTTGTAGAAGTTGATCTCTCCTTCACGAATTTTCCCAAAGGTTCGATCCAAAAAGTCTTTGTCTTGGGAAGATGCCGAAATTTTTTCCCACGGTGGGTTGCCAATAACGGCATCGAAGCCGGGATTTTGCTTCGCCGTCCCGTCGTCGTTGAAAAAGACTTCAGGGAATTCCAATTCCCAATGAAAGTAAGGTCTGCTGATGAGATGGCACGCCGCCGTTTCCTCTAATCGGCCCGCATTCTCTTCAACTACAACCAAGATTTGCCTCGCTGCGGCTAGATACTCTTCTTCGCTCAATGGTCCGTCAAAGAGAGTGTTAGTCCAGAGATTGGCGACCATTTTGTATGGCGCAAGCCGTGGCAGGATTTCAATTTCCCAGCGCTTTTCCTTCGCCTTCACTGTCGCCACATCAAGGCTGGCCTGTCCTTCGATTTCATGAATCTGACGGATGGTTTCGGCCACGGCCTGCTTGAAGTCAGGACCGAAGGTAAAATGAATTTGTTGCGCGCCGCCATTGCCTTTCTTTTGCGGCAGGCTGCCAAGTTGATCGAGACGCGCCCCGATGAGCGAGTTGCCGCAACGCAGGTGATGATCCAAAAAATTGAGCGGCTGATCACTGGAAATGGTCGTTAGCCAAAGTGAAAGTTTGGCCAGTTCCACTGCGAGTGGATTCAGGTCAACGCCGTAGATGCAGGATTCGACCACGCGCCGCCGCCAATACGCCATCTCCGTTTCTTCCTGCGACACGCCTTTGCTGAATTCCGCCTGAAATTTTGTCGTGGGATGATAAACGATATGGTCGGCCAGATAAATCGTTGCTTCGACCAGGAAATGGCCGCTGCCCATTGCCGGGTCGCAAATGTTCAGCTTGAGAACTTCGCCGGCAAAAGAGTTTTCCTTGCCGGCTTTGACATCAGCGTGCTGTTCAATTTCCGCCAACAAAGGCCCAAGGGTTTTTTCGACGATGTATTTGACGATGTAATCCGGCGTGTAATAAGTGCCGGTGGCTTTCCGTTCGCCTTTGTCAGTCTGGAGTTTGATTTTGCCGTTCTCGCGGACGAAATGATGTTCAAGCAGTCCTTCGTAAATCGAGCCGAGCTGCTGGACGCTTAAATCGGCATAGTCCACCGACTCAAACGGAACAAATTTCTGTCCGGCTTTCTCCGGCGTGAACATGAGCTGGCGCAACACTTCCGCCAGCAGCGCGTCAGCCACGGCCCATTCCTTCAAAAGCGGATAGCGGTCGGGATCAAAAAGCCCACCGTTGTAACGCGGAACACCGAACTCATCGTTGGCCTTTTTATCCGAGCCATTGATGACGAGACAAAGCGCATGGATGTCCCGATAGAATCGCGTTTGGGTTTGGCTATCGTATTCGGTATAATTTTTCAGCGGCGCAAGCAGGCGCGCGAGCGAAAGCTGTTTGTAATACTTGCGCGATTTCGGTTCGACGGGCAGCAATAAACGGCCTTCCGCGTAAAGGATGAAAAGCAGGCGGTAGAGGAAAATCAGACAGTTTTCATAGAGGCGCGACAAATCGGCATCAGTGATTTTATTTTCCGGTCGCTCTAAAAATCCATTGGCGAGGATTTCGACGATGGTGAAAATTCGTGCGCGTAAATCAGCTTCCAATTCCGCCTGCGTCGCCATTGCGATTTCACGAATTTGGTCCAAGCGGCATTTTCCCTGTGCGTCACGCGTGAACGCGGTGGCACTGAAAAGCGAGAGGAAAACTTTGAAGTCACCAAGCGACTTGATTGCGACTTCAAAATTTAGACCGAAGAACTGGCTGGGTTTGGCATCGCGCGTGTAGAGCCGCCATTCATTGCCGTTGGTGAGAATACCCCACGTCAGCACTTGGGCTTCGTTGAGATAATCGCGGATTTGTTGGTGAGGGTATCGCTGCCGGTGTTTGCTGATTTGTGAAAGGGGATGATTTACTTTTTTCGCCTCGAGAATACCAACGGAAGCCGCGTATCGCTGCTGCTTGCTGGCTTCGATCACTTTTTCCTTTTCCTCGGCGCTGGAAAACAAAATGTAATCAGGCTCGGCATCTTGATCGGGCAAACCAAGATTGTCCGTCCACGCGAAGCCTAGTTTCTCCAAGATTTTGTCGAGAAGTTCCTGACGCGTGAACGCTTCGTTGTTTTTCGCGCAGGCGAGATAACGCTTTTCGTAAAGTTCTTTGCAGAATCGCCAAATCGGTTCGGCTTCGGCATCTGATGGCCACCAAGAATTTTTTTGAAGGCGTGCTTTGAGATAGTGGTCGGAAAATAATCCCTCTGTCTGCCAAAGTTTGCGGACTTCGGGAAGACCAAGTTCAGGATGTATCCCCGGATTCTTTTTTGGTCTCGGCACGCGGTGACGTTAGCAGCAAATCTGTGCCACACTCAATACGGGAATTTTGAATTGGCCATAAGTCTGTGTTTCACTTCGCAATCATTCCCGTTTTCCGCGCATAGTTAAACAGGCCGCCGGCATCCACGACCGGACGCACGTCGCCGAGCGGTTTAAATTTAGAAACCTTGCCGGTCGCTTTGACCGTGACCGTTCCGGCGTCGAGGTCAACGGTCACGACATCGCCGTTTTTTAGCGTGTCGCAGAGGCGTTCGGTGAGTTCGCAGGGATAGAGTTCGCCGGTGGCGACGCTGTTGCGGAAGAAAATGCGCGCGAAACTTTCGGCCAGGACAACTTTACATCCGGCCGAGCCGAGCGCAATGGGGGCGTGCTCGCGCGAACTGCCGCAGCCGAAATTTTTCCCGGCGACGACAATTGGATATTCGCTGTCGAGCTTGCCTTCCTTGACGAACCGTGCCGGATAGAGCGATTCGGGCAGGCCGGCGAGCGCGTAGCTCCCAAGCTTTTCGTATTCGTCCGGCATCGTCGGGACGAGCGTGAGATACTGCGCGGGAATGATCTGGTCGGTGTCAATGTTGTCGCGCACCACATAAACCGGTCCGGTAAAGACAGATTGCATGATGGCAATGTGCCGCGAATGCGCGCGCTTTTCAATCAGATTTCAATTACCGGCTTTTCCGCCGGCGGTGAAGCGCGCTGTTCCCGTTTCCGCAAGGCAATCACGGCAATGATGCACGCTGTCCACGTGGGCAATTCATCAAGCACCGGGATACATTCGACGACGAAAGTGGGGAGGAGCAGCCAATGAAATCCAATCACCCAACTCGTCAAAATCATGGTTACGACATCTATGGCTGGATCGCCGAACACCCAGCCGAACGGGCCGAGGAGAAATTGCAATCCGTCCGAAACCACGGCGACAGCCAGCGCGATAACGATTCGCGTTCGCGTCAATCGCGGCGCGCGGAACAGGCGGTTCAACTTCTCCGGCGGTTTCATTGGCTTGGCGATTCAATCCACGCGCTCGTAAAATCATTCGATCGCCGCCAGCACATCGTCGAGTGACAGCGTGGCAAAGGTGGTGGCGTAGTCGGACATGGCGTAGGGAATGATGAGTTGCCGCCCGTGCAGAAGGCTGCCGCAGGAATAAACCACGTTGGGCACATAGCCTTCGCGCTCGTTTTCGTCCGGTTTGATGATGGGTTCGGGCGTGCGGGCGAGGACCCTGGCCGGGTCATCGCGGTCGAGCAGGAACGCGCCGATGCAATATTTCCGCATGGCCCCGACGCCGTGGCTGATCACAAGCCAGCCGGCCTCGGTTTCGATGGGGGAGCCACAGTTGCCCATTTGGACGAACTCCCATGGAAACGTTGGCTTCACCACCAGTTGCGCCGTGTGCCAGAAGTGCGGGTGGTCGGAGAACATCACATAAATGTTTTCGTAATCCTGGCGTCCGAGCATGGCGTATTGGCCGTTGATTTTTCGCGGGAACAGGGCCATGCCCTTGTTCTGCACCGCCGGGCCGTTCAGCGTAACGAATTTGAAGTGCAGGAAGTCCGGCGTCTCGATGAACTGTGGCAGGATCAATTTGCCGTCATAGGCGGTATAAGTAGCGTAATAAGTCCTGGTGCCATCCTCGTTCTGGAACTGAACGAAGCGGGCGTCCTCGATGCCGTTGCTTTGTGACGGCGTAACCGGGAACAGCACGCGCTCGGACAACCTCGTGCCCGGCTCGAATTGCACTTCGTAATTGGATTGGGCGAACACCAGCGTTTTTCTGGCCGCCGCCTCAGTGTCGTGGCCGTGCGCCCCGAGTTTTTCCCCAAGATGACTTACGCTGGCGCGTAGTTCGTCGAGCGTGAAGGTGTCCCCGAGGCTTTGCAGCAATTCCCGGCTGAAACCGCCCGCCAGCCCCAACTCCTGCATCTTCCGTTCGAACAACTGTTTCTCGAAGGAGGCATTGGGCACTTGTTCCGCCTCCAGGCAGTAACGGGTAGGCTCGTTGATGGTGATGTTGCCTTTGGCATCCAGGATTCCCGTGCGAAAGGTGATCGAGGAGATGTGGCCTTCACCCGTGGCGCGCAGGCTGAGGATGAATCGCAGCGACCCGGGCGGCAAGTCCGACTGGTCCGGATGTGGCACGATGGAGGGATTGAACAGGGCCGCTGCCTCAAGTGAATATTCGTGGGTAAAATATGCGGCGATCAATAATTCCCTCTGCTCTGAAAGGGTTTCGTCGGTCAGCAAATAAGGCCGCACCTGTTGAAACCGCCGTTTGAGGAACCGGCGGATTTCAATGTGGCGCTCGCCGAATTCGGCCATAACTTCCTTGAGCAGGGCGTGCACTTTGCCCTCCGACAATGCCAGGACTCGCGCGCAAATCTTGATGAAGCGCTGTTCGGTCGCGGGATTGAACGGCCGGAGCAGCACGCGCGCCGGGTCCGGCCGCAGCAGGACCTTGGTGCGTTTGATGGCGACGGTTTTCATGGTTTGGCGGCCGCCGGCCCGGCCAGCGGGTTGAGCAGGGGCATGGCGTTTTGCGCGAGGCGTACTTCCGCCAGCGAGAGCAGGAACGCCAGTGTGGATTCCGCGCCTTGGTTTTGGTTCACACGGTCCACGTGCAGGGCGTCGCGGCAGCCGCCGGTGTTGGACGAATACAGTTCAAAACCCAGGTCGTTCCAGCCCAGAAACCAGTCAAACGCGCGTTGCGCCTGCTCAAACCACCAGGCATCCGCCGTGGCGCGATGGGCTTCCAGACAGGCCGATACCATGGCGTGTGCCTCGACGGGTTGCTGATCGAAATTGGCGCGGGTGCCGCCGCGAGGATAAAATCCGTTGCTGCCGACGGGCCGGAAATCGCCGCTTTCCGAGGTCTGCACTTCCACCAGCCAGCGCAATGCCTGGAGCCCGCGTTCGAGCACCGGCTTCTGGCCGGTCATTCTTCCGCTCAAAATCAAGGCGTGCGTGAGCCTGGCGTTGTCGTAGGAAAGCACTTCCTCAAACCAGGGCCAGTCCTTTTGCGCGACCTTGTCGAATAATTCCATCAGCCGCGTCGTCAACGCATCCCGGATTTGCGTGGCCAGCCGGTCGCCGCTCAGCCGCTGCAAATACTCGTGAATGCCGAGCAGGCTGAAAGCCCAGGCCCGGGGCGACGTGAATTCCGACACCGCCGGAATGGCCTGCTCAAAAATTTGTCCGGCCAGGATTTGAAAGCTCCGATACGGCGAACGGCCCACGCCCAGGCCCAGCGCCCAGAGCGCCCGGCCATGGCAATCCTCCGAACCCTGCTCGTCGAGCCAGTGCCGGTCAAAGCTCAGGTGATTGTGAAACCGTTTCGTTTTGGTATCGAACGCGTGATGGAGAAATGCCGCGTAGGTCGTGGCCAATGTCCGCACACGCTCCGGTTCCTCCTCCATTTCGTCGAGCAGCACCGCCAGGATGAAGGCGCGCGCGTTGTCGTCCGTGCAGTAGCCCTCGGAAAAATTCGGCACGGTAAAGATGGCATGTTGAAAAATGCCGGTCGAATCCGTCAGGCGTGAAAGGTGGGTGAGCTTCAACTCCGGCAGTTCGCGCGGCTGCTGGTCCAGCGTTTTCGTGGCAAATGATTTTCGCGACTGCGCGGAGCGTTCCAGCCGGGCCGCTTCAAATGATTTCATATACAGCCGCGCCACGTTGCTCCAGATCATTTCCCGCCCCAGCTTGTAGGCGTTCTTCCGAATGGCGGTCCGGCGGGTTTCGTCGCGCAACAGGCCGATGACTTCGCGCGCGATGGCCTTGGAATCACCGAACGGCACGAGGACCCCGCGGTCTTCCGCCAGCAATTCCGTCGCGTGCCAGTAAGGTGTGGAAATCACCGCCTTGCCCGCGCCAAACGAATAGGCCAGCGTGCCGGACGTGATTTGCGCCTCGTTCAAATACGGCGTGAGGTACAGATCCGCCGCGCCGATGAATTCCATCAGTTCTTCCAGTTCGACGAAGCGGTTGTAAAAAATGACGTTTTTCTGGATTTTCTTTTTCTTGGCAAGTCGTTCGAGGCTCAGCCGGTAGGCTTCACCCTGTTCACGCAGCAGGTTGGGATGAGTCGCGCCCAGCACCATGTAAACCACGTTGGGAAACTCCACCAGGATCTCCGGCAGCGCGTTCAACATGTGCTCGATGCCCTTGTTCGGCGAAAGCAGTCCGAACGTGAGCAGCACCAGCTTGCCCTCCACGTGGAACTGCTCCTTGAAAAAATTCGGGTCGGTAAACGGCACGTCGGGAATACCATGCGGGATGAGGTCAATCTTGGCGGCAGGCGTCTGGTAAATCTGTTGCAGCATCTGCCGCCCGCGTTCCGTCATGACCACCAGCCGGGTCGAACGCGCGGTCAATTCCTGCATCACCCGCCACTGGTCGGCGGTGGGTTTGCTTAAAAGTGTGTGGAACGTGGTAACCACCGGCATGCGCAACTCGCGCAGCAACGCCAGCACATGGCTGCCCGCCGGTCCGCCGTAAATTCCGAACTCGTGCTGCAAACAAACCACGTCCACGTTGCTGATGTTCAGGAAGTCCGCCGCGCGGAGATAAGAGGGCAGGTCCTGTTCCTCAATCTCAAAGCGGACCTCCTTCGGATATTCATAACCTCCTTTGATGTCATTGACCGGCACGGCGAAGCACTGGCTTTGGGGATGTTCCGTCGCCACGGCCGTCAGCACGTCGGAGGTGAACGTGGCAATGCCGCACTTGCGCGGCAAATAATCGCCGAGGAAGGCCATTTTTTGAATTTCAGATGCCGATTCCACTTGCGTTTCCATGCTTCCGGCCTCGCATCCTATCACCTTGTGCCTTAACATCCACGCCAAATTACGCATCGCAAATTATTTTTTGCACGCGGTGTCCCTCCGGCTTCCACCTTGCCGTTGCCGTTTTGATTTCTATAATGGCCCGGTGCTCGACATCAAATTGATTCGCGAGAAACCGGACTTTGTGCGTCAGCGTCTGGCGACGCGCGGGGCGGGGGATGAGAAGCTCGTTGACGGAATTCTCCAAACGGACGAGCAGCGGCGGAAATTTCTGGCCGCTACGGAGAAGATCAAATCCGAGCGTAACCGTGTGAGCAAGGAAATCGGCACGTTGATGAACCAGAAGAAATTCGAGGAGGCGGAAGCAAAGAAGAATCAAGTGCGCGAATGGGGCGATATCATTAAGACAAATGAGGGACTTGCGAGCGCGCCGAACGAAGAACTCGATAGGCTAATGTTACAATTACCGAATCTGCCACATGAATCGGTGCCGGTTGGCAAGATGGCGGAGGATAATCCGGTCGTCCGGGTCCATGGTGAGAAGGCAACTTTCGCCTTCAAGCCGAAGCCGCACATCGAACTTTGCGAATCACTCAAGCTGGTGGATTTCGCGCGGGCGGCGAAACTTTCCGGCAGCGGCTTCATCCTCTACACCAACTGGGGCGCACGACTGGAGCGGGCGCTGATTCAATTTCTGCTCGACCTGCACGTTCACGAGCACGGTTACACGGAAGTGTCACCGCCGTTCATGGTCGGGCCGCAATGCCTCGAAGGCGTCGGGCAATTCCCGAAGTTCAAGGACCAGTATTACGGCGTGGCCGAGGGCGACGACGAAGAAAAGCTCCACCGACTTTATCTGATTCCAACCGCCGAGACCCCGGTGGCGAACATTCATCGCGAAGAAATTCTGGCGGAGAGGCAATTGCCGATCCGGTACTGCGCCTACACGCCGTGTTTTCGCGGCGAGGCGGGCGCGGCGGGCGTCGGCACGCGCGGTATGATTCGCGTGCACCAGTTCGACAAGGTCGAGCTGATCAAAATCGTGAAACCGGAGCACGGCTACGACGAATTGGAAAAGATGGTGGCAAACGCCGAAAAGGTTTTGCAACAGCTCGGGTTGCATTATCGCGTGCTGTTGCTGTGCACGGGCGACATGGGATTTGCGAGCGCGAAGACCTATGACCTCGAAGTCTGGGCGCCGGGGCAGGGGAGTTATCTCGAAGTTTCGAGCTGCTCGAATTGCGAGGATTTCCAGGCGCGCCGGATGAACCTGCGGTTCAAAACGGAACCGGGCGAGAACAAATTTCCGCACATCCTCAACGGCAGCGGCACGGCGCTGGCGCGGCTGTTCGTGGCGCTGATTGAAACCCATCAACAGGCGGACGGCAGCGTGCGGATTCCTGCGCCGTTGCAGCCGTATATGAAAACCGACCGAATCAAATGATAAGCTCCAAGCGCCAACATCCAAGCTCCAGAGAAATTCCAATCTCACAAACACAAATCGCGAGTTGGATTTGGATGTTGGAATTTGGAACTTCTCTGGAGGTTGGAGCTTGGAATTTGGAGTTTTGATTTCGTTAGTTTCGCTGACATGCCATGAAAATTTTGCTCGCCAGCAGCGAAGTCCATCCGTTCTCCAAAACCGGCGGGCTGGCCGATATGGTGGGCGCGCTGGGCAAGGCGCTGGCGCGCGCGGGCCACGAAACGAGGATCGTCACGCCGCTGTTTCGAGGCATCCGCGAAAAATATCCGCAAATCCGGCGAGTGGATTGGTGGTTCGATTTGCCGCTGGGCGCGCGGCGCGTGCAGGCCGAATTGTGGTCGCTCGAAATCGAAAACGGGCCGCTGGTTTATTTCATTCACCAGCCGGAATTTTACCAGCGCGCCGGCTTATACGAGACAAACGACCTCAGCTATCCCGACAACGCGGAGCGGTTCATTTTCTTCTCAAAATGCATCGCGCATCTCGCGCGCTATTTGCCGTGGCGGCCGGATTTGGTCCACATCAACGACTGGCAGACCGGCCTCGTGCCGGCGTTGATTTGGCAGCAACAGCACGCGGAAGGGTGGGGGAACCCACCGCCGACGTGCCTGACCATTCATAATCTCGCTTATCAGGGCGTTTTCCCGCCTGGCGCGTTTGTGCTGACCAACCTGCCGGGAGAATTTTTTACGATCGAATGCGCGGAATTCTACGGACAACTGAATTGTCTCAAGGCCGGAATCGTTTTTGCCGACGCCATTGCCACGGTCAGCCCGCGATACGCCCGCGAAATCATGACGGAGGAATTCGGCTGCGCCCTCGATGGACTTTTGCGCCAGCGGCAAAACCGGCTTTTTGGAATTCTCAACGGCGTGGACCACGAAGAATGGAACCCCGCCACCGACCCGCTTTTGCCGCAAACGTTTTCGATCAAGCGTCCGGCGGGGAAAACCGCCTGCAAACTCGCGTTGCAAAACGAATTGGGCCTGCCGGAAACCGCCGACACGCCGTTGTTCGGCACGATTTCCCGGCTGGCCGAGCAAAAAGGCGTGGATATCCAGCTCGGCGCACTGGCAGAAATGTTGAGCGCGGACATCCAATTCGTCCAGCTCGGCAGCGGCACCTGGGCATATGCCCGGGGTTATTACGAGCTCGCGCGGCGGTTTCCCTCCAAAGTCGCCGTGCGGGTGGGTTACGACGAAGGTTTGGCGCATCGCATCGAAGCCGGTTGCGATTTCTACCTCATGCCGTCCCGTTTCGAGCCGAGCGGCCTGAACCAGATGTACAGCCTGTGTTACGGAACGATTCCCATTGTGCGTGCAGTCGGCGGTCTCGACGACAGCGTGATTGATTTTTCGCAGGACGCGGCGCGCGCCAATGGAATTAAATTTCGCGAATATTCGTCGCGGGCCCTGGCCAAGGCGATTCGCAAGGCGCTGGCGCTCTACCGGCATCCTGATTTGCTGCGGCATTTCCGCCGGAACGCCATGAAATCGGATTTCTCCTGGGACCGGACCGTTGCTGAATATCTGAAGGTCTATGCGACCATCAAAGGTCAGCGTTGAATAAGATTGGAAAAACGGCGGGCGCGTTCGGTGACGGCAGCGCTCGGGTGGTCCACCTGCCACGGCGCGTTCCACAAGACGTAAAATTCAAAGTCCGTCGGCAGGCGTTGATGGGACCGATTGAATTGCTCAAGGCGCGGGAGCATAATCCGTTGCGCAGCGGCCAATGCGATCTGGGTGTCTTGCGGGTCGCCGCCCGGCCAAAGTTCGGGCCGGATTTGAAACCGGGAAATCTCGCCGCCCGGGCCGATGGCGCGGTCGTTATCGCCGCTCTCAATCATGGAAAGCGCGGCCCACCGGTCCATGGCCGGCGCAGTTATCGCCGCCAGGCACAAACCCGTCAATATGAGAACAGCCAGACGAATTCTCATGTTAGCCATTAAAGCCTGCAACCGGTCATTGGTCAACATTCCCTTCATAGATTAGGAAACCACAGGTGTCTTTACAAAGAAAATGAGCGTGACTTGTACCAATAAACCTTTTCGTCCGCTCGCTTTGGGGCGCGCCGCGTAGTGGGTACACGACGCGCCCCGATTTCACCCCAGCGATCCTTCGCTGGAGCAAGCCCGACGTGCAAACACAGCATTTGGCGCGCCGATTTCACTGGTTTAACGACCAGGTTTTTAGGGTTCTGAAATTGGGTTCACTTCACTCACAACTACAGTCTGATTGGGAGTGGAGGCCGGAACCCAGCCCGTCCTTTCGCATGGCAGCAAGCCGGATTTGAGGTTTTTGTTACGGCGAAAATCCTTGATAGAAATTCGCGAAGCTGCTCTCATAATTCCATGTTAAAAACCACGGATAAGCCTCAACAGAAGCACGAGGAGGGAACAATGCTGGCTGATATTAAAATTATCCAGACGCACGCCTTCATAAAAGCGACCCCAGAAGGACGGCTCGACCGCGAAAACATGAAGAAACTGTTTACGGACATCGCGTCAGCCGCAGCCACTTCGGCCGACTGTGGAATACTTATAGACACTCGAAAGGCGCAGTCGAGAATGTCTTCATCCGACCTTTGGTATCTGGCGGCCCAACTTAGCAAACTTGGCAGGGCATTTTCTCGAAAGACGGCCCTTCTTTGTCCACGTGAACGATTTGACCGAGTAGGGTTCTTCGCGCTCTGCGCCCAAAACAGAGGCTTCCTGGTCAATGTATTCACTTCTTTCGAGGATGCAATTGAATGGCTAATGGCGGAGGGGCCATGACGCCTGTTAAGAAAAAGGCCGTATAAATTGTTGGAATTGCACAAATGGAGCGCCAACGCATTAAATATAACAAACATTGTATAACCTTAATTCAACTTCACAGCATTTATGTGAAACATCAACAAACAACTCAAAACCAGTTTTTAGAGGTTCCGATATGCTGTTGACCGTCCACCGTACGAAGCTGCGCGCCGGTATTTGACAGATCTCCTTTCTGCTACGAAGCTGCCTGAGCTAATACATAGGTGGCTTGTCTCTAAAACAAAGCAGCGGTATGAGAACGAAATTCAAATCCTCCATCCGTGCCGCGTGTAGCTCATTCCGCAGAGCGGCCTGTGCGGGGGCGGTCATACTCATTTGCACCAACGCGCAGGCGCAAGATCTGTTTGTGGCCAGTGTCAGCAGCGGCAACATTTTTGAAATCACACCGGGCGGAGCGCAAAGCGCCTTTGCCTCCGGGCTGAATCAACCTTTTGGGCTGGCCTTTAACAGCTCTGGCGATCTGTTTGTGGCGAATAATTTCGCCAACACCATCACTGAAATCACACCGGGCGGAGTGCAAAGCACCTTTGCCTCCGG
>Ga0074044_10001336_pt1 | contig 22454 bp, 21 predicted proteins | sample BogForMeECP23OM1_FD_94443 | JGI IMG/M metagenome (GOLD analysis project Ga0074044, IMG submission 94443) | Bog forest soil microbial communities from Calvert Island, British Columbia, Canada - Bog Forest MetaG ECP23OM1 | ecosystem: Environmental > Terrestrial > Soil > Wetlands ... | reverse complement strand
CGGCCTCAGCTTCTCCACTGTTCGCTCAATCTCGCCACTCCCAACCATTGAGAATTATTCCTTAAACTCTGAGCGATTTTCATGAGATTTCACGGGCACGTAGCGCCCTACATGACAGGTGTGGTAAATAGTCCCTGTATTCCACAACGAGCAGATGGTGTGGCTGGGCTTCGGCGAGTTTGGCGTAATTCTGGACGCCTCGCCTACTGATAGCGCGGTTACACTCGGCTTCGATAGCGAGGATTGCGACGCAGACTATCGTACGGTCTCGGGCCGCGGCGCGGAAACGATCGAGGCGCCACAAGATCGGCCGTGGGGCGCACGCGCCGCCTACCTTAAGGGACCGGGCGGGCTGACGGTCGAGATCGAACAACTACTGAAGCGCGCGTAGGCAGCTGGGACCGAGATGAAGAGGCCAAGCGGCATGCTATTGTCATTCTATGGGACGGGGCGCGAGGCGCGTTATCCGACAGTGGCGGTAAAATAAAGAGTAAAAGAGTAGAGGCGGCGCTATGACGAGCACAAATATGAGCAATGACTCAATTGAACTTTTGTGCGATCACTGCGGTCAGACGTTTTCCGCCTTCCTGCACCAGATGGCCGATCAGAATGCCAAGGTGGTATGCCCGAATTGCGGCGGAAAACGCGACTGCAAACCAGAGAAGGCTGCCAAGCCGGCTGCCGGGGCGCGGCCTGTCAAGAAGCCTCATTAACATCGCTCGATTTTTCTGTTCGCTCAGCCCTTCCGAACGATCATCCTGTAAGCGAGTACTTCGTGCTGCGACACTTGCACGATCCGGCTTTTCGCCACCAGGCCTGGCAGCGCTTGACGGGGCGGAGCGAATCATTTTGATCCAAACGTCGTGCTTCTCCGGTCTCCGCGAATTCGCGCGAAGGTACGCGAATCCGGTCACGACAAAGAGAGCCGGAGGTTTTCCATCCGGCGCACCGGTTCGGCCATCTATTTGGAGTAACGGTTTTGGGGTAATCTTGACTGAAGGGATTTCTGGTTAAGCCGATCTCTCGCGCCACCCATGGCCTCCAATCAGGAAGAAGAAGTATTAGGCAAAGCGTACGACGGCCGGCTGATGCGGCGGCTGCTTACGTATCTGCGTCCGTACAAGTGGCACGTCGTGGTGGCGCTGGCGGCGATCATCCTGAAGTCGGGGCTGGACGTGCTGGGGCCGTTCCTTACCAAGATCGCCATCGATAAATACCTGGCGAAGTCGCCGAACTCGCAATCCTGGATTGGCGACCGGCTGAGCAGCGCGCCACTCGTTGGTATTGCGCAGATTGGCGGGCTATACGTCGGAATTCTCGTCTTCACGTTCGTGCTGGAATTCATCCAGACCTACCTCATGCAGTGGACGGGGCAGAAAGTAATGTTCGATCTGCGCCGGCAGATTTTTCGCCACTTGCAACACATCCACGTCGGCTTTTTCGACAAGAACCCAGTGGGCCGGCTGGTGACACGCGTGACCACCGACGTCGATGCCCTGAATGAAATGTTCACGGCGGGCGTGGTCTCCATTTTTGAAGATGTCTTCGTGCTGGCCGGCATTATCGCGATCATGATGAAGATGAACTGGAAGCTGGCGCTCATCACCTTCGCCGTGCTTCCAGTGATCGTGTACGCGACCAAGATCTTCCGCGACAAAGTGCGCGACTCCTACCGGCGCATTCGCACAGCCATCGCCCGGATCAACGCGTACTTACAGGAAGCGGTCTCGGGAATGCTGGTCTTGCAGCTCTTCAATCGCGAGAAGCGCGCCTTCAATAAATTTTCCGACATCAACGCCTCGCACATGGAGGCGTTTAAAGATGCCATCATGGCCTACTCGGTCTACTACCCGGTCGTCGAAATACTGTCGGCGATTGCTATCGCCAGCATCATCTGGTTCGGCGGGAATGACGTGATCAGGGGAGTGGCGTCGATCGGCGTGCTGGTCGCGTTCATGCAGTACGCGCAGCGGTTCTTCCGTCCGATTCAGGACCTGAGCGAGAAGTACAACATCCTGCAATCGGCGATGGCGGCCGGAGAGCGCGTGTTCAAGCTGCTGGATACGAAGATTGAAGTGACGTCGCCGGCGATCACGAAACGACCGCAGGGGCCGGGACGGATTGAGTTTGATCATGTGTGGTTTGCCTACGGGAATAAGCCTGCGGCAGAGAAGCTTGCCGACTCTTCGAGTCGGCTTGGACGGGCGGGGGCGCCCGTCCCCACACAAACACCAGCCCCTCCGCAAACAAGCGAGCCCGACTGGGTTTTGCGGGACGTCAACTTTGTGCTCGAACCGGGTGAAACTATCGCCGTAGTCGGCCACACCGGGGCGGGCAAGACTACGCTGATCTCGCTGCTCATGCGCTTCTACGACGTACAGCGGGGAGCGATTCGCATCGACGGCGTCGATATCAAGGATATGGACCTCGACGAGCTGCGCAGCCGCTTTGGCGTCGTCCTGCAGGATCCGTTTCTATTCAGCGGCACGGTTGCGGGCAACATCCGGCTGGGAACGGCGCGCATTCAGGACCAGGACGTGGAGCAGGCGGCCGAGGACGTCAACCTTGCCGACTTCATCCGAACCTTGCCCGGAGGATTCAAGGAGGAAGTGCGCGAACGAGGCTCGACACTCTCGACCGGTCAGAAGCAGCTGATCAGTTTCGCGCGAGCGCTGGCGCACAATCCGAAGATTCTGATTCTCGATGAGGCCACTTCGAGCGTGGATACCGAAACCGAGTTCCGCGTACGCGACGCGCTCAACCGCATGGTGGAGGGCCGCACGTCGCTAATCATCGCGCACCGGCTCTCGACCATCCAGCGCGCCGACAAGATCATCGTCATGCACAAAGGCCAAGTACGCGAAATGGGATCGCACCAGCAACTGCTGGCCCAGCGCGGGATCTATTACAAGCTCTATCAGCTGCAGTATAAGGATCAGGAAGTTAGTGTGGAGCGGGCGCCCTCGCCCGCAAACGTCCGACAGCCTACGGTTAGTGCGGATGATTAGGGGCTTTCATGGGTTGAAAGCGTCAGCCTCTCCCCACGTACTTGCTCCGTAGTCCCGCCGCCGCTAGGCAGAGGTCCGAAAACGTTCGTGCGGTAAATAATGACGTCGTCCCGGCGTTGTGCAGGATCTTCGGAACGCCACGCCGCAAGTCGCGGTACATCCTCATCATCTGCGGGACCGTCGGCTGGTTGGGACTTACGAAGGCGTTGCACACTTCGCGCATTACTCCGCGCACCGTGCCCTCATGGATGTAAGGGTCTGTGCCGTCCAAATCGCTCATCGATTTTGCCAAACGCCGCTTCACAGACTCGAAAACAAGCCATTTGTGGTGCCGATTGGCGCGAGCCCATGCCACTGCGAGGCCGAGTTCAAACGGCATGTTGAAACGTGGTGTGCGTGGAGCGTTGCGATCGAGTTGGACGCGGGACAGGTCATGAATCGAATACGAGCAACTTTCGATGAGGGTGGCTATGCGGTCCAGCCTGCGGTTACCTCCGATGCCGAGCGTCGCGCGCGGCAGAAAACCCATCGCGCTCAATGCTGTAATGTAGGCAAGATAGATATGCTCGAAACGTTCGTCGTAAGGAATATTGAGGAATACGCGTTGCTGTTTAGGCGTTGGCATAACGACGGCACGACGTGGCCACCGGATCCAAAAGTTCGATTGAGAAGCTAGCGAGCGGACTTACGAGCTAACTTGTAACGGACAGTACGGCGCTTTCCTGCGCGAAGGCGGTGTGGGCCGGGTACGACGTCGGCACCAATTAAGGTAAGAATTCGCTGTGCCCTCTGTTGCGGAATGCCCAACTGCTTCGCCGTTTCTTCCAGCGAGAGCGGTTCAAACTTGAGCTTAGTGCGACGTGACATCGCGCCCTTTCCCCTCGACTTCGTCTTTCATTTTATCATGTCTGCGCCAGAATCTTTTGGTCTATCCACGGACTGCCTTGCGTCGCCGCAAGAACGCGGGCGTTTACAATTGCCCCGTGCAGATCCTCATCTCGGCCGGCGAAGCCTCGGGCGAAATGTATGGCGCGCAGCTGATGGAAGCTTTGCGGCGGCGGGCTACGATCCCTGCTCATGTGGGGACGGGGATCGGCCCCGTCCAGGCGGGGCAAAGCCCCACCTCCACGCAAGCCGTGCAGCTTGATTTTTTCGGCGCGGGCGGAGAGCGCATGCGCGCCGCCGGATGCAACATCGTTGTCGATGCGAGAGACCTGGCGGTTGTCGGCATCACCGAGATTCTTAGCCGTCTGCCGAAGATTCTCGGCCTCTATAAGAAACTGATTCGCGCCGCCGATGAAAAGCGTCCGGCTCTCGCCGTCGTCATCGACGCCCCCGCCTTCAACTGGCGCGTGGCGCGACAGATGCGCAAGCGTGGCATTCCGGTCGTTTACTACGTCTGCCCGCAGTTCTGGGCCTGGCGGCAGGGACGCGTGAAGTTGCTGCGCAAGTACGTCAACAAAGCGCTGGTGATTTTTCCCTTCGAAGAGAAGTTCTATCGCGATCGGGGAGTGGACGCGACGTTTGTCGGCCATCCGCTGGCCGATCTGCCCGCTCCTGCAATCACTCGCGAAGCCTATGCGGCCGCAAACCAGCTCGACGCCGCGAAACCCTGGATCACCCTGATGCCGGGCAGCCGGCGGAAGGAAGTACGTATGAACCTGCCGACCATTCTTGAGGCGGCGGATCACCTGGGCGGCGGCTATGAATTCCTGTTGCCGGTGGCACGCACGCTCGACACATCGTTCCTCAAGGAATTGATCGCGTCTCTGCAGAGGAGTATTCACTTGGTCCCTGAGGCGCTGCCCGCCCTGTTTCACTCTCGCGCCGGGATCGTCGCCAGCGGCACAGCTACGGTCGAAGCCGCCATCATGGGCACCCCCTTTGTCATGGTGTACCGCGTATCTCCGCTTACTTACGCCCTGGGTAAACCGCGGGTGAGGGTTCCTTACTTTGCGATGGTCAACCTGATTGCCGAGGAGGAAGTCGTCCCCGAGTTGGTTCAGCACAAGTTCACGGCGCAAAACATCGTCGCGGAGATGAGCAAGATCATCCCGGCTGGCGAACCGCGCGCCCGTATGATCGAGCGCTTGGCGGTGGTGAAGGCAAGACTGAAGCAAGGGAGCGACGGCGCGCATCCATCGGAACGGGCGGCGGAGATTGTCTTAAGAATGATCAGCTAGCTTCGGGCGCCCGGCCCCCTAAAGGGGCTTAAAATCTCGAACGTTTATGGTATCGCTGAAGCGATACCCCGATACGAATCTATTGCCCTTGACACTCGGCGACGGGGCACCCGGACGGAGCTTGGGTCCGAATGCTGTGCACTCCGTTCATGATATGGATCGGCGCCATGGCCGCGGGATACGCCCACCAGAGTTTCCGGATGATCCTGTCGCCGGGAAGCCAGGAGTGGGGCTTCTTGAGCTCGCAAGCCACCAGCAGTTCGGCCGCGTAGATCCCCGCGTACTTGGCGACCAGATGCTGGTTCGCAGGGACGCTGGCAACCCAGGGCGCCCCAGCGGCGAACTCGCGGTCCAGCACCAGCTTGTGGGTAGTGAAACGCAGACTCTCAGCTCCACCAAGCGCTGCCATGACGGCGATGAACTTTTTGTCGATAACTCGTTGCGGGGCGGGCGTGTCCGGAACCGAGACCTGCGGAGCAGTGGTGGGCGTGTAGACGCTCGTCAAGTTGATTTCACCGCCCACCTCGCGAGCTACTTCGTCGGGCAAAGGGCTTTCGGCCAGGACAGGGGCGACGACTAGAAGCATGACAACGAGCAAGCGGGCGGTCTGCAATTAAAATCTCCTTGTGGGCTGGTTATCGCGAAGCCGGGTTCCCAGGAGGGAGGAGGCGGAGCACTTGCTGGCTGGGCGATTCGAGATGTCAACCGTCCCATGCAAGTTCTACGCCAACGCTGTGCCAATTTGGGAAAGGTTGTTCTTAGCGAGGTAGGGGCTGCTTTCCCAGACTGGGACACATTCTCCCGCGGGCGTGCGCAAGAAACTTTAGCTAGTTGAGTTTATTTCTTCCGTCGCGCACGGCGACTACTCCCGGAACCGCACGCCCAAAGCTTCTTGCGGATGGCCGCTGTTATACTCCAACCGGCACGCGGCGGCGCTTCGTAACCGTATGCTGGAAGAGGTCGAAGGAGCGGTCGACAACGCGTTTTTGTGACAAAGATTTGACCAGCAATTTTCCCCAACCCTTGTCCTCACAGCATCTTTTGCGGGAAAATTAACATCTTAGAAACTGTAGCCCTGCCAGGAGACCCTACTTGAAGCTTTGCCACTCTCGCCCAGCGCATCGGGCGCCCGGTTTAACGGTCGTCTTTTTTCTTGGCCTGTTTCTTGCCGTGGCCGCCACCCGGCCCGCTCTGGCGGCCGAAAAGACGCGTCTGCGCGCGGACGACTACCAGATCGACGTCGAACTCCTGCCGCAGACTCACAAGCTCACAGCGCGCGCCACCGTTAAGGTCACGGCGCTCGAAGACATCAACGTGGCCACGTTTCAGTTGAACAACGCGCTGCGCATTACGAAACTCACTGACGCGAACAACAAGCCACTGACTCCCGAGCGCAACACGCAGGATTCGACCGTACGCTTCGCGCTCAACAGCGGCATCGCAAAGAATGCCAGCACCACTTTCACCTTCGAATACGAAGGCACGCTGGAAAGCGCCGACGACAGCCCGGTGCAGGGCTTGAGACTCGCCTATGTCGGCCCGGATACCAGCTACCTGCTTTACTCCGGACTGTGGTTTCCGGTCGCGGGATACGGCATCAACCGCTTTACGTCGACGATCAGCGTTACCGTCCCGGCCCATATGGTGGTGATCGGTAGCGGAAAGGAACCGTCCGCGGCGGCGGCAACTTCAAAAAAGCCCGCGGCCGATCTGGCGAACGCCAAGACCTTCACTTTCACCTGGGACAAGCCGAGTTTTCCGGGCACAATCATTGCCGGCACCTTCCAGGAGTTCAAGAGCGACGAAGCGGGCCTCGATCTGCACCTGTTCTTCAAGCCCAATAAAAAGGACTTGGGCGCGGAGTACACATCATCGGCGATCAAGGAGTTCACCTACTTCGTCACTCAGTATGGCAACGCACCCTCGACGCGGTTAAAAGTCGTTGAAATCCCCGATGACACGGTGCCCACAGCGTGGGCGCCTGAAATCGCAGCGCTTTCGAGCCGCGCCATCACGGAAAAGACCAACTATCGCTTGCTGGCCAATACGATTGCCCATCAGTGGTGGGGCGTCTCGGTGAGTCCGGCATCGAAAGCCGACTGGTGGATCAACGACGGCTTCGCGCGCTACTCCGAAGCTCGCTACGTGGAGAGCGCGGCGGGCGCAGCGGGACTGGAGGAAATGGTCAAAGACATGTCGGTGGGGGCGCTCGCTTATGACAGCGTGCCGCTTTCGAGCGCCGACAAGCTGGACTATTTTTCTCCCGAATTTCAGTCGCTGGTGACCGACAAGGGCGCCATGATCCTGCACATGCTGCGCTGGGTGGTCGGCGAAAAAGATTATCTGAAGCTCATGCGCGAGTTCGCCACCAAATATGCGGGCAAGTCCGCCAGCGCCGACGATTTCCGCAAGCTCAGCGAAAGTGTGTATGGCGAGAAGCTCACCTGGTTCTACTCGCAGTGGATGGATTCGACCAGTGCCCCCGAGTTCAAGGCCAAGTACACGTGCTACCGGCTGGGCAACAACAAAGGCTTCCGTATTGTCGGCGCCATCACGCAGGATCTTGACCTGTTCCGCATGCCGGTAAATTTGAGAATCGATACCGATGGCAGAACGGAAGAGAAACGCATTGAGGTGGTGGGCACCGATTCCCCGTTTTCGGTCGAAACCTTTGGACGCCCGCGACGGATCTCGATCGATCCGGAAAACCGCGTGCTCACCAACTCCAAGGACATCAAGCTGCGCTCCTCCATCGTGCGGGGACAGGGTCTCACCCAGCAAGGCGATCTGGCAGGAGCTTTGAGCGAGTTCAACAAAGCGCTCGAAGTCAACAAGAACAGTTCGCTGGCCCACTACCGGATCGCCGAGGTGTTTTTCATGCAGAGGAATTATCAGGCGTCGGCGAACGCTTACCGCGAATCGCTGAATGGCGACGGTGAACCGCGATGGACCGAAGTTTGGAGCCACTTGCAGCTGGGCAAGATTTTCGACGTAACCGGCCAGCGCGAACGCGCCGTCAATGAATACCGCCAGGCCATCCAGACCAACGACAACACTCAGGGCGCGCTCGACGAGTGCCGCCGCTACATGCAGAAGCCCTTCGAGCTGCAAAAAGAAGGAAACTAAGCGCAAAAAGAGGCCCGCACCGCCAGGCGAATAGCGGCACGGGCCAGGAGGAACCTCGAACGATTCAAAGCATAGAGGAATTCCCGCCTAATGTCAACTAAGTCTATCGACTTTATTTTTGTTGACCCCGGCCCAGTGTGGTGGCGGGGCTTTGCCCCGCCCAGACGGGCGAAGCCCTGTTCCCCACACAATCTGTATCCTCATGCCACCGCACGGCATTGTAAATGCAGTGGGATCAGCGCGTGGCGCGGGCGCCCCCGTCCGCGAACCTGTGCGTCTTGACCCGCACTCAGCCAGCGCGTACAGTTTTTAAGCAGGGGGTGGGGTTATGTCGAGCGAAGCCAGCAAATATCTGAAATTCGGTTCGGTCACCGTGTTGATTCTGTTGTCTCTCGGCTATCTTGCCTACACGGGCGTGCAGGACAGCAAAAGCTACTACGTCACCATCAGAGAATTGAACGGTATGGGAAACGAGGCTTATTCCAAGCGTCTTCGTGTAGCGGGAAACGTGGTGCCGGGCTCGATCAAGCGCTCCGGAACCCGCGTTGATTTCATGTTGAAGGAGAACGATCTGACGCTGCCCGTTTCCTACACCGGGACCGAAGCTCCTCCCGACACGTTTAAGGACGACTCGCAAGCCCTGGCCGATGGCAGTTTCGGGCGTGATGGCGTCTTCCACGCCAAGCAACTGCAGGCCAAGTGCGCGTCGAAATACGCACCGCAACCCGGAGCCACTCCCGCAGCCGAACCCGGCAAGAGCATGTCGCAGAACCAGAATTCGGGGTCGAGCGGGATGGCAAATTAGCCTTCATTCCTTATCCCTTTGACTGAAATCGCGCCCGTCCCCGTCAACGTCATTACTGTCACGAACTTGATCAAGCAGTTTGGCCGTTTTGCCGCTCTGCGCGGCGTCACCGTAGAATTTTCCGGCGGAAAACTCTACGCCATTCTCGGGGATAACGGCGCCGGCAAAACTACGCTGCTGCGCACTTTGGCGGGACTCAACCAGCCCTCGAGCGGCGAGTTCGCGATACTCGGCGCCCGCAAGTTTCACGACATCTGCCAGCAGGTGGGCTACATGGCGCATCCGTCTCTGCTCTATGACGAGATGAGCGGGATGGAGAACCTGGAATACTTTGCCCGGCTTTACGGAATCGCGAGCCGCACGCGCTGCGCGGAGGTCATCCGTGCCGTCGGTCTGGATCCCGATCTCGACCGCCCCGTCGGCCAGTATTCGCAAGGCATGCGGCAGCGAATGTCGTTGGCGCGGGCTTTACTAAACGACCCCAAGATCCTTTTGCTCGATGAGCCCTTCTCGAACGTGGACCTTCATTCGGCGACTGGAATGGTCCACTTGCTGGCGCGCACCCGCGATCAGGGCAAAACGATCTTCATCGTCACCCACCAGGCTTCGCTGCTCGAGGGCACGGCTGACGAATTCGTCTGGATGGAATTCGGCAAAATTGTCGGGCGCACGCGGGTACTGAAGCGGCCAGAGCCTGCTGGGGAGGCCACCTCATGACCGCACCCACCGGCATCACGCGCGTCACGCTGCTCAAGGATCTGCGCCTGGAATGGAGATCGAAAGACGCCATCAACTCCATGCTGTTTTTTTCTCTGCTGGTGGTGGTCGTCTTCAGTTTTTCGTTCGACCCGAGCGCCGAAGAATCGCGCCAGATCGCCGGCGGCCTGATCTGGGTGGCGTTCCTGTTCGCGGCGGTGGTGGCGCTGAACCAGACCTGGGCGCGCGAGCTTCGCAACCAGGTGCTCGACGCCTACCGGGTCTCACCCGCGCCCCCCAACTCGCTGTTCATCGCCAAGACACTGGGCAACTTTATTTTCGTGAGCGTGCTGGAAGCGCTCATGACTCCGCTCTTCATCGTATTTTACCGCCTGCGGGCGCTGGGCCCGGCATGGCAACTGCTGCTGGTCGCGGTCCTCGGAACCTGGGCCCTGGTCGTCAACGGGACTTTCTTCGCCGCCATGTCCCTGCGGACGCGCAGCCGCGAGATCATGCTGCCCCTGCTGCTGTTCCCCATCTCGATCCCGGCCCTCCTCGCCATGGTGCAATCCACCACCGCCATCCTGAACGGCGAAGGCGCGCGTTTCTGGATCGTGTTGCTTGCAACCTACGATCTGGTGTTTACTACAGTCTGCCTGCTCTTGTTTGAAACCGTCTTGAACGCGGAATGACAAACACAGAATGACCAACGCAAAATGAAAAAAGCCTTCCCCATCCTCGGCGTCCTGACCGCGATCCTGCTAATCTACGCGCTTTATCAGGCGCTGGTCGTTGCACCCACCGAGAAAACCATGGGCGACGTGCAGCGGATTTTCTACTACCACGTACCCTCCGCCTGGACAGCGTTCATCCTCTTCTTCATCAACTTCGGAGCTTCGGTTCTCTATCTGATCAAGCGCAACCCGGCTGCCGATATCGTCGCCCTGGTCAGTGCCGAAGTCGGTGTGGTTTTCTGCACCGTCGTGCTCATCACGGGCCCGATCTGGGCGCGTCCGGTCTGGGGCATCTGGTGGACGTGGGACATGCGCCTGACCTCGACCCTCGTATTGTGGCTCATCTACGTCAGTTATCTCTTTCTGCGCCGCTTCTCCTCCAGCGGAGAGACGCCTGCGCTTGCCGCCGCCCTCGCCGTTCTCGGCGCGCTATGCGTGCCGTTCGTTTACTTCTCGATCTGGTTCTTCCGCACCCAGCATCCGCAACCGGTCATGGGTGGAGGCGGATCGATCGACCCGCGCATGCTGCACGTGCTGCTCATCAACTGGTTAGCCTTTTCCTGTTTCGCGTTTCTGGTTTGCTGGTCGCGCTATCGTCTGGAGTCATTGCAGCGCGAAGTCGACCACGCCCATGCCCTGCAATCGCTGCTCGACCCTCGCGGGAGCGTGCGATGAACAAAACCTATTACCTCCTTGCCGCCTACGCCGTCACCTGGATCATCCACATCGCCTATTTGGGGACCATCGTCCGCCGCTATCAACGGCTGCAGGGCGAGATCAAGGACTTGAAAAAACCAGGTCCGAGGTCTTAGGTTTCGGGGGTCCGGGGTTTCATTGCCGAAGATCTACCTGAGACCTGACACCTGACACCGGTTCTCCGGAAGACCTTTTTCTTTACAACCATTTCCGCCTCTTTCAGCTTCTCACTAGCACGGCCCAACTGTCTGCCCGGCTTGACAGCGTATCTGTTGGATGTAAAAGTATTTGTTTGGTTTAATCCCAGTATTCTGGTGACAGGTACGCATCCGCTTCCTAAGGGCGTCGAGCCGCCGCGGTGTTTGTGTGCCTTCTTGTTCTCACCCCACGAAATTGGGAAATCGGAGGAGCTTCGTGAATCGGAATTGCCCCGTGTCGGTAGGAGGTTCGGTGAGAAGTTCGCTTGCAGAGAAAAAGACAGGCAAGACAGGAAAGAAGGCAGGAAATGGCATGAACCTGAAGCTGAAGGCTGCATTTCTGGCGGCGGCCGTGCTTTCCACCGCAGGCTTCGTGTTCTATTTCGGAACCGCTGTACACGCCGCCAAAGCCAGCGGGCCAGGGTCGACTGAGCAAAAGTTTGCCAAGCAAGGATCTACCAAGCAAGGATCCGCCGCCGCTCAAAAGGCGCTTGCCTCGAGCTCACTCCCGAAATCGCTGTCGCTGCCGCTGTTCTTCGAGCCGAATCAGGGTCAGACCGCTCCTCAGGTCAAGTTCCTCGCGCGCGGCTCCGGCTACGGTCTGTTCCTGACCGCCGACGAAGCGGTGCTGCAACTTCAGCAGGCACGGCCCAACCCCCGGACGGCAGCCGACGTCCCGACGCCTACGCCCAGATCGGTGATCCGCATGAAACTCGACGGAGCCAAATCCGCCCCCAGCGTTTCCGGCACCAAGCCGCTCCCCGGCAAGAGCAACTATTTCATAGGCAATGATCCCGCCAAATGGCGCAGCAACATCCCCCAGTTCGCGCGTGTCGAGTACAAGAGCGTTTATCCCGGCGTCGATCTGGTTTACTACGGCGATCAGGGACAGCTCGAATACGACTTCCGCGTCGCTCCGGCCGCCGACCCGAGCCAGATCGTGCTCAGCTTCCAAGGAGCTTCCGCTCACATTGTTTCGGGGGTTTCGGAGAATGCGGGCGGTTCCGGCGATCTGATCCTCTCCACCGCCCACGGAGACATTCGCTTCCACGCCCCGCGCGTCTATCAGCCTGCCGCGCCCGAGTCAGGAGATTCGTCCGGCCATGCCGAGAAGGCGATCGCGGGAAGTTTCCGCCAGCTCGCCGTCAACAAAATCGGCTTCACCATCGGAGACTACGACCACGCCCGCGAACTCATCATCGACCCGGTCCTCACCTATTCGACCTATCTCGGTGGCAGCACCGGCGCCGAGGGCCTGGTGAAAGTGGCGGTCGATAGCGCCGGCTTGATTTATGTTGCGGGCTCAACCACTTCAACGGACTTCCCGCTCAACACGTTTTACCCGAACAATCCACCGTACCAGTCGCACCTTGGCGGTAACAACGCGCAGAACATCTTCATTGCGGTGATCGACCCAACTCTGGTGCCGCCGCAATACGTGGACGCTCAGCAACTCGTTTACGCAACCTACCTTGGCGGTTCGGGAGTCGACAGTCTGGCCGGAGTCGCGGTCGATTCGGCCTTCAGTATCTACGTTGCCGGTACGACCACTTCGCCTGACTTCCCCACCAATAGCGCGCTTACTCCTTTCCAGGCGGGCCCCCAGACCGGCACCCACGGATTCCTCAGCAAGATAGGCAACACGAGCCCCACTACCAGCATCATTTACGGCCTGGCCTATTCCACCTATCTCGCCGGCAATGGAACCGATACGGTTACCGGGTTGGCAATCGATAGCGCGCAAAACGCCTTCGTCACCGGCGTCACCACTTCCAGCAACCCCGCCAGCGCCGGCTTCCCCGCGAACCCCAACGCCTATCAGACGGTGTCGAACTCGCCCGGCAACCCCCAGTTTTTCGCCAGCAAGATCTATACCGCCGGCAGCGGTTTCCAGAGCATGATCTACTCCACCTACTTCGGTGGCGCAATTCCCGCTGCCGCAACCGCGATTGGCGGCGGCATTGCCGTGGATCCTCCCCCGGCCAGCACCGTCAACATGTACATCACCGGGACAACCAACATGCTGCCTGGAACGAGCACCACACCAGGGTTCCCCCTCTTCAACGCTTACCAGTCCTGCCTCGACCAAGCCAGTTCGAATTCCTGTAACGGGACGAACCCGACCAATACCGATGCTTTCGTCGCCAAGATCAACCCGAACCAGGTCAGCACCTCCAGTCTGGTCTACTCCACCTATGTAGGCGGCAGCGGCAACGAAACCGGCACCGCCATCGCGGCGGACACCTCGGGCAACGCCTACATCACCGGTTCGACCAACTCGACCGATTGGGTTAGCAGTGGCTCTGGCTTTCAGACCGCTTACGGTGGGGGCGACGACGACGCCTTCATCGTCAAGATCGGCGGCCTGGTCGGGTCGAATTATCCGCTGAACTACTTCACTTACCTGGGCGGCGAGGGTGACGACATCGGCAATGACATTAAGGTGGACACCGTACAGGCAGCCCACGTCGCGGGCTCAACCACCTCCACGCATTTCCCCACCACCATAAATACCCTGCAGCCGATGCTCATCGGTACGCAGAACGCCTTCGCTGCCTCGATTGGAACCTCATTGTCGGGTCAGGGTGCTGGCGATTTCTCAACTTATTTGGGAGGCGCCCCGTCGGATCAGGGCACCGGAGTGGCAATCGATATCTTCGGCGCCACTTATGTGGCCGGCACTACCACATCGTCGACATTTCCCGTTACTTCGAACCCGTTCCAGTCCACCTTGCCCGGGTCGCCGGCCGCTTTCGTGAGCCAGATCGGCGCCAGCAGCCAACTCATGCTGTCGAACGCCAGTACCAGTCCGTCGCCCAACCCGGTCGCGGCCGGAACCCAGGTCGCGTTTACTTTCGACATCCTCAACATGGGGCCCGACAACGCATCCGACGTGAACTTTTACGCCTTAGTCCCGATCACCGGGCTGGCGTCAAATCCCACGGCTAAAGTCACCAGCGGCACGGGAACCTGCGGCCCGGTCAGCGGAAGCACCATCCTCTGCAATATTCCGTCGCTGGTGGACGGCGGAACCGGAGCGGTCGAAGTCGACGTCACACCGTCCATCACGGGCAACTACCAGAACAGCCCGACCCTCTCGGTCTCGGGCCAGGCCAGCGCGAACAACGGCCCAACCCAAGGAATCCGCTCGCAGTCGGTGCCCGTCGTCGATTTCACAATCAGTGCCTCGCCCACCAGGCAAACTGTTAATGATGGCGACACGGCCACCATCCAGGTCATTTTTTGTCCTCTCAATAAAGGCGGCTATAACGCCACCATCACCCCGAGCCAAACCACGTCGCCGTCAATGGTGACCGCAAACAGTCCCACTTTCAGCCCCACCACCGTCACGCTTGCCGGGAGCGCTTGTGCAACTACCACGCTGAGCATTGCCACCGTGCCCCGCCCCGTGACCACCGGCCGCCTGCTCCGCCGCGGCTCGTTCTACGCCGCCTGGCTCCCCATCGGCGGCCTGAGCCTGGTCGGACTGGGCATCGGCGCCGGTCGCAAGCGCCGCCGCTGGCTGGTCGGAGCTCTTCTCGGCCTCATCGCAGGCATAATCTTGCTGCAGCCGGGCTGTGGTTCAGCTAGCAGCACCAATACCACTACCGGCGGAACGTTGGCCGGACAATACACCGTCAGCCTCGTCGGCTCCGCTGGAACGGGTGCGTCGCACAATTATCCAGTCACCGTAACGGTGAATTAAAACCAACTCACTTTTTTCGCTTAAAGCCCCTGTCTTCGCTTCCAGCCTCCGCCCCCGGCGGAGGCTTTTTTGCTTTGCCCCTTCCCCGCATTGTCGGAAGCCTTGCGTAAGCCATTGCAAACAGGCCTGATCTAGTGCTTGACAATATTTCATATTGCGATATTATCATCGCTATCTGGCATATATGACACTGGGCGAAAAAATTCGCTACCTCCGCGAGGTCGAAGGTTCCCTCCGCGGCATGAATCGGCCCCTCACCCAACAGGAGTTGATGAAGGGCATTCAAGCCGAGACGGGCAAGAAGATCAGCCAGTCATACCTCTCGCAGATCGAGCGCGGCAAACGTCCGCATATGACGCAATCGTCGCGCACTTTGCTGGCGCGCTTCTTTAAGGTGCACCCCGGCTTTCTGGTCGACGACCCCGAGGGTTATCACAACGAGCTCGCCTCCGACCTGCGCACCACCGAGGGTCAGCTCGATGTGTGGCTGTTGCAAGGTTCGGAGCGCTTCGCCAGCGATCCCGAGGTGAGCGAGGTCCTGATCAAGGTCGCGCGTGATAAGGACACCCGGCGCTGCCTGTTGCTGCTCGGCGAAATCCTGAACACACCCGGACTCGCCGACCGCCTGTTCGAAGCGCTGCGGCCGGAAGCCGCGCGCGGCACTGGCGCCGCGCCCAGGAGGCGAAACCTATGATCGGAAATATGATCGCGACAACGACTTGGAATATGACTTGGGCTGATTTTTATCTGACCTGTTTCGCCGTCGGTTTTCTGCTCAGCGCGATTTCGTTCATCGCCGGCGGATTTCGCTGGCATGTGCATCTGCCGCACCTTCCGCACGCGGGCGGGCATGTTGCCGCCGGACACGCACCGGTGGCGCATGGCAGCACGGGCAATGGCGCGGCTCCGCGCACCGGTCACCAGGCGACGGTGTCGCCGTTCAACTTCGTCACTTTGACGGCGTTTCTTGCCTGGTTCGGAGGAACCGGTTTTCTGATCACGCGCTTCTCCAGCATGTGGTTCGCGCTCGGCCTGCTGATCGCCATGGGAGCCGGACTCTTCGGCGCCGCCATTGTTTTCCTGTTCCTCACCCGCGTGCTGATTTCGCACGAGGAGAGCATGGACTCCGCCGACTACGAAATGGTCGGTGTGCTGGGACGAATCTCCATGCCCATCCGTGAAAACGGCACCGGCGAAATCATTTACTCGCAGGCCGGAACCAGGCGGACCTGTGGCGCACGCAGCGAAAATGGTGTCGCGATCGAGAAGGGCGAGGAGATTGTGGTAACACGCTACGACAAGGGCATCGCCTATGTACGGCTGTGGGAAGAAATGAACAATGAGGAGCCGGCAGCTAAACGCTGACAGCCAAATTATGAATGACGCATTCCAAAGCGATCTGCTGGCGGAAGAGACGCATTCCGGCCGCGCCTGGAGTCTGATCCTCCTGCTCGCAATGATTGGGCCGGTGATCGCATTGACACTGGCTCGAACCGCAGCAGTCTTATGGCCGATGATCCTTGTCGGCGTAGTCGGTCTCGGCGCGTGCGCCATGGCATGGAGCGGTTTCCAGTACCGGTTCCTGCGGCACGGGGTTGAGATTCGCATGTTCGGATTCCGGCTGCGGTCAATTCCGAAACAGTCGATCGTGAGTTATTCGATCGAGCCCTGGTCTTTCATTCGCGGTTACGGCATTCGCGGCATCGGCAACACGCGCGCCTACGTCTGGTACAACAAGGTCGTGCACATCCGAACTTCAAACGGCGAGATTTTTCTGGGGTACAACGATCCCGAGCGGATCGTCCGCGATCTGGATATGGTGACGGGCGTTTTGACGCGCGGTTAGACAAGCTGTGGAAACACCCGCGTTTCGCATCAAGACATCGCGTTAGCGACGTAGATTCGTATCAGGGCACCGCTTTAGCGGTGCCGTAAGTTCTCGAAATGAGATACCCCTTTAGGGGCTGAGGATAAGGATTTTTTCAGGAGGCGATATGTATCTCGGCATAGCAATTGAAATCTGGGTCATCGCGGGGCTGATGGTTCTGGCCATCCTGTTCCTGATGAGCATGCTGGCCCGCTTATACCGCAAAGCGGGACCGCATGAAGCGCTGATTGTTTACGGCTTTCGCGGAACCCGCGTGGTCCAGGGACATGGCACCGTCATCTTTCCAATGGTCGAGAACTGCAAGGACCTTTCCCTCGAATTGATGTCGTTCGACGTCGCCCCGCAGCAAGACCTCTACACCAAGCAGGGGGTAGCCGTCACCGTCGAGGCCGTCGCCCAAATCAAGGTGAAGTCCGACAAGGAGTCCATCCTCACCGCGGCCGAGCAGTTCCTGACCAAGAGCGATCAGGAGCGCGAAAGCCTGATCCGGTTGGTAATGGAAGGCCATCTGCGCGGCATCATCGGACAACTTACCGTCGAGGAGATCGTCAAGCAGCCCGAAATGGTGGGCGATCGCATGCGCGGCACCTGCGCCGACGACATGAACAAGATGGGCCTCGAAGTCATCTCCTTCACCATCAAAGAGGTCCGCGACAAGAACGAATACATCACCAACATGGGCAAGCCCGACGTCGCCCGCATCAAGCGCGACGCCGACGTAGCCACCGCCGAAGCCGAGCGTGACACGGCCATCAAGCGCGCCATGGCCACTCGCGAAGCCGCGATTGCGAGAGCGCAAGCCGACCAGGAGCGCGTGCTCGCAGAAACGCTTTCCCAGGCCAAGCAAGCCGAATCGCAGCGCGACCTCGAGGTCAAGAAAGCGCAGTACCTCGAAGTTACGAAAAAACAGCAGGCGCAGGCCGACAAGGCTTACGACATTCAAACCAATGTCATGCAGCAGCAGGTCATCACTGAAAGCGTGAGAGTGCAGCAAGTAGAAAAAGAAGGACAAGTAAAAGTTCAGGATGCCGAAATCAGCCGCCGCGAGAAAGAGCTCATCGCAACGGTATTGAAAGGCGCCGAGATCGAGCGTCAGCGCATCGAAACCCTGGCCGCCGCCGAAAAGCAGCGCCTGATCGCGGAAGCCGAAGGCCACGCATCGGCCATCCGCGCCCAGGGAGAAGCCGAGGCCGAAATCATCTTCAAGAAAGGTGAAGCCGAAGCCAAAGCCATGAACGTAAAAGCCGCAGCCTTTCAGGAGTACAACCAGGCCGCGGTCCTGGACAAGCTGCTGACGGGCTTGCCGGAAGTCGTGAAAGCCCTGGCCGCGCCGCTCGCCAACGTGGACAAGATCACCATCGTTTCCACCGGCAACGGCGACACCGCCGGAATGAGCAAAATCACCGGCGACATCACAAAAATGGCGGCGCAGGTGCCAGCGTTATTCGAAACGCTAAGCGGCATGCCGCTTGCAGAACTATTAGGCAAAGTCCGCCAAATCGGCGACAAATCACCGAAGCCGGAGGAAAAGTAATAAGGCAGGTCGTTGGTCGTTAGTCGCTGGTCATAGGAATACAGATCTGACTCGCGAGTCGCGAACGACCGACGACCATCGACTGACGACTGATTCTAGGAGGTATTCCGTGTCAGAAGAACTTCACCACGCCAGATCACTCGGCCTGTCCGTCGCTCTGGGAGCCGCCATGGGCGCGGCCCTCGGCGCGGCCACCGGCCACATGGGCCTCTGGGTAGCCGCCGGAATCGCGGCCTATATAGCAATTTCTCTGGTAGGCGGCGCCTGGAGCAAGAGACCGAACGACCAACGACGAACGAACAGCGATTGAAAAAACAACGACTGAAGCAAAGGAGTCCCTTATGGCATTACTCGAACGCGTTTCCACCTTAGTCCGGGCCAACCTCAACGACCTGATCGACAAAGCCGAGGAGCCGGAAAAGATGATCAAGCAAGTCATCCTCGACATGAACAACCAGCTTTTGCAGGTCAAAACGCAGGTTGCCATCGCCATTGCCGACCAGCATCTGCTGGAAAAGAAGAAACAAGAGAACGACGACAAAATCCAGGAATGGATGCGCAAGGCCGAGCTCGCGGTCGACAAAAAGCAGGACGACCTCGCCCGCGCCGCTCTGCTCCGCGTCGAAAGTTATCGTGACCTGAGCTCGAACTTCGCGCAACAGCTCGAAGACCAGAAAGCTCAGGTGGAGAATCTGAAATCGGCGCTGCGCAATCTCGATCAGAAGCTGGCCGAGGCCAACGCCAAAGCCGATCTGCTGATCGCACAGCACCGCCGCGCCCGCGCCGCGAACCGGGCTACTGACGCGCAGTCTGGCATGAGCGCCAGCAGCAAGTCCGGCACCTTCGATCGCATGAAGAAAAAAGTGGCCCGCGAAGAAGCTATCGGCGGAGCCAAAGCCCAACTGCTGGCCGAAGACGTGGAAGACCGGCTTGCCGCACTGGAGAAGGAAGACCGCATCGAGCAGTTGCTGGCGGAGCTGAAGACTAAGCGCGGAGCTTAACCGAAACCATGTCGGAAAAAGCGAACAAGGCCCGTTTGGTTGGGATGCTCATCGGCATCGCCTTGCTAATGTTGGCTTTGCTATTGAAGCGTCTGAGGTAGAGCAAGACTCACGTAGGGACAGCCGCCCGGGCCGCCCGCCTACTTCTGACTTAGGAATAGATTAGGTAAACGAACGGAGAACTCAAGTGATCGAAAAACTCTGGCAAAACGAACCCAAACTCGTATCGCGCTTTTTGGCGCTGGCGTTGCTGCTGGGCATTTGCTCCGCGGTCCAAGCCCAGCAGAAGCCCGAACAACTTGCCCAGCAGTCTGCTGACGCGTGGCTGGCTCTAGTCGACTCCGGGAAATACGCGGACAGTTGGCAGGAGGCCTCGCAGCTTTTCAAGGCTGCCGTCACGAAGGAACAGTGGCAAAGTAAGCTGTGGGCAAGCCGCGATCCCTTCGGCAAAATGGTATCGCGCAAGCTTAAAAGCGCAATCTACGCGACAACGCTGCCTGGCGCGCCGGATGGCGAGTATGTAGTGATTCAGTACGAGAGCAGCTTCGAGCACAAGCAGTCGGCGGTGGAGATGGTTACTCCGATGCTCGACAAAGATGGGACGTGGAGAGTCTCTGGCTACTACATAAAGTAGCCGATTGCCACGCCTGCACGGTATGCGAGTTTCGTGCGATTAGAGGTCGGTGCCGCCGAACAGACCTTCGAGATCGCGCCGACCGTGTACCACACGCAGAATCAATACCTCGTCATTCTCGACACAATAGACAATGACCGTACTCGCCAACAGGAAAGCTTCGCGAGCCAATGCCAAGATCGTCGTCACGGACGCGGCCAAGGTAGGGGTAGCTGGAAAGAAGAAGAAATCGGTCAGTGATGGAATCAATCAGTTGGTTCGCGTTTTCGATACTGCCACTTTCCTTGGCGAGGTAATACCAGATGCCGTCCAAATCGGCAGTCGCTTGCGGTGCTACGCGGTGGGCCATCAGCGAGGCGCTGATTCCTCGGCGGCAAGGCGGGTTCGGCCGCGCTGTTTCACTTCCTCCGCAAGTTCACGCATGGATGCTTGCGTGATATGGCGTCCTTCGCCGCGGGCCAGAGAAGCCTTGGCATCATGGAGGGTGGCCAGGAATTCCGCTCGCTTGCGCTCTCTTTCTTCCCACAGGGAAAGGGCTTCCTGCACGGCGTCTTCCTCACGCTGAAGACGACCGCTCGCAATCGCTTGACGAACAAACGCTTTCTGATCGGGGCTGAGATGCACTTCCATTCAATTTAAGCCTAGCCGCGGCCTGGGAGGGTGTCAATGGGCAGGCCGGGTCGGTTCGGGGCGTATTCCCTGGGCACAGCAGGTCGGTTATGTGGACAGTGCTTACGATGACGATCCGGCCTCCGGCGCGTAAAGCGGAGTGGAAAGGTGCCGGCGTTTCGGCAGGTCACTTCTCGAAAAGTGCGAGAAGTGGCGCACCTCTAGTTATTTCGGTCAATGTTAGAGGACGAACCCGCGTTATACTTCGTCATTAAAGTGGCCCAACCCCAATACGGGAATTGGAGCAATACCCCCAGTAGGTTTACTTGCGGGCGCGTTGGCAAGCGTCGCAGACACGTTCTTTCTCGAGAAAATATTCCCGAGGTCGGGGGTGGTTGCGTCCCTGAGCGACCTATACCCGTCAGTCTTTGAAGTAGTGAAATGAATTCCGCGTACCTACGGCGGGCTTGGGCGGGCGAGGGCGCCCGCCCTAAATGAACTACAACTGGCTCATCTTAGCCAAGAACTCGCTGTTCGACCCTGCCTTAGCCAGGCGCTCGATCAGCAGTTCCATGGCTTCTACCGGGGACAGCGGGTTCAGCACCTTGCGCAGCACCCAGATGCGCTGCAAGTCTTCTTTAGGAATCAGCAGCTCTTCTTTACGCGTGCCGGATCTCTGAATATCAATGGCCGGGAATGTACGCTTGTCGACGAGTTTGCGATCCAGGATGATTTCCGAATTGCCCGTGCCTTTGAATTCTTCGAAGATCACGTCGTCCATGCGCGAACCAGTGTCGATCAGGGCCGTCGCTATGATGGTGAGCGAGCCGCCTTCTTCAATGTTGCGCGCTGAACCGAAGAAGCGCTTGGGACGCTGCAAGGCGTTCGAATCTACACCGCCAGAGAGCACTTTGCCCGACGGTGGGACTATGGTGTTGTAGGCGCGGGCCAGGCGCGTGATGGAATCCAGCAGGATAACTACGTCGCGCTTGTGCTCGACTAATCTTTTTGCTTTTTCGATCACCATTTCCGCCACCTGGACGTGGCGGGCGGCGGGCTCGTCGAAGGTCGAAGAAATGACCTCGCCCTTGACCGAGCGTTGCATGTCGGTGACTTCTTCCGGGCGCTCGTCGATCAGCAGCACCATCAGCACAACTTCAGGATGATTCGTGGTGATCGAATTCGCCACGTTCTGCAACAGCATGGTTTTGCCGGCGCGTGGCGGCGAGACGATCAGGCCGCGCTGTCCCTTGCCGAGCGGGGTTAGCAGGTCCATGACGCGCGCGCTGATGTTTTCCTTCACGGTTTCGAGCTTCAACCGTTCCTGCGGATAGAGCGGGGTCAGGTTATCGAACAGGATCTTGTTGCGGGCCTCGTCGGGCGACTCGAAATTGACCGCCTCGATCTTGACCAGCGCGAAATATTTTTCGCCCTCATGCGGCGGCCGCACCTGGCCGCTGATGGTGTCGCCGGTTTTCAAATCGAACTTGCGGATTTGCGATGGCGACACATAGATGTCGTCCGGCCCGGGCAGGTAGTTGTAGTCGGGCGAGCGCAGGAAGCCGTAGCCGTCAGGGAGGATCTCCAGCACACCTTCGGCGAAGATGTGTCCTTCTTTTTCACTTTGCGCCTGCAGG
>Ga0074044_10001335_pt1 | contig 22464 bp, 16 predicted proteins | sample BogForMeECP23OM1_FD_94443 | JGI IMG/M metagenome (GOLD analysis project Ga0074044, IMG submission 94443) | Bog forest soil microbial communities from Calvert Island, British Columbia, Canada - Bog Forest MetaG ECP23OM1 | ecosystem: Environmental > Terrestrial > Soil > Wetlands ... | reverse complement strand
GAATTCGAAGCCGCGGACGATTGGCCTCGGAGTGATCAGCGCATTCGGCTTGGACCGAATAGTGGGTTGCATCTCAAAGAATGCCAGCAAGTCCGTGAGGAACAGCGCTTGGTCCGCGATGCCGGAAAGCGTCGAGAAAATCTGCTGGATGTTGCTGCTCGCCTGAAGGATGGCACCGCACAGAAAGGTCAGCGTGCCGATGCTGAGCGCGCCTTCGAGGGTACGCCAAATCACGAATACATACGCGGAGTAGTAACCCATCGTACCGATCACTGACAAAAACGAGCCGGCAATCAGCCGTCGACGCGACAAGCCCACGTTTTCGGCGTAGATCTCGTCGGAAAGACGCGTAAAGCGCTCGCTGAGAAAGCCGCTCAATCCAAATAGCTTGAGTTCCTTTGCCGCCTCTCTGCTTCCGCCCAGGATGCGCAGGTAGTCCAATTGCCGGCGGATCGGTGTCTGGCGGAAATTCTTGGCGTATCCCAGGAATGCAAAATGGCTCTCGCCCAGAAATGCCGGAACGACACCGGCAACAAGCAGGAGCATGAGCCAAGGGGAGAAAAGCATGATCGAAACGGACAAAGACACCACAGTAGCGATCTGCTGGACAAGGCGCCCAATCGACTGGATCATTCCCAAACGGTCGGTCGCCTGCACCCGGGCTCGATCGAGGCGGTCATAGAAGACCGGGTCCTCATAGGCCAACAGATCCAGTTCAGCCGCGTGTTTCATCACCCGGATGCTGACGTGCCGTGTGTACTTGTCAGCGAGGAGGGAGTCCGAATAATCAATGATTCTAGTGAGCACCGTCCCCAGAACTGCGAACCCAAATTCCGCCGCAACCAGCCACCAGAAGCCGCGTTGTACGGGCTGATGGGTGTTTAAAGCGCGCACAATGCCGTCGATAATTAGTTTTGTAATCCACAACAGTGCCATGGGCAGCAGCGAAGCGAACAACCTGAAAATCAATCCTGCCGCCACTACTCCCGGGCCCGATTCCCATACGATTGCGAGAACAGGAGGTACGTTACGAAGGGCGGCAATGCGCTCATGCCAGCCGGTCCAGAAGCTCTCCTGCTTAGCCATATTTCGGATCCTAAGTCGATGGACGCTTGTGGGGTTCGAAAGAAATTAAGAGTTTGATTGCACGAGAGTTGCTCATCTCACACTGCCCCTTGGTTAAACATAATACCGGACAAAAGCCACTCTCGTGAGCCATTTCAGCAAATAGACAGTAAAGCACAAAAGGCGGTCGTGAGGGTCCGAACATCGGCAATGCCGACACTAACCCATGACCGCCGAGCCCGCGTCAACGACTTGCCGACACACGGCTCCGAATCGAACATTTTAAAATTAGCGTGGAGCACCGCCGTTAGGCAATCGGGTGTTCTCCGTATTTCCAGACCAATCAAGCATGAGGGAATTCTTCGACGTCGAAGAGAGTACCCTTGTCCAGCAGTGTCTCCACCGCCATCACTACTTCACGACCGCTGCCCTTGGTCACAGCTCCTCTAAAACCCGCTTCTCGGGCTGCTCCAGCCAGTTCCTCCGATACCTCTTGCACGGTCAAAAGGAGCATACCCGTCAAGGGAGAAATGGCGAAGATTTGCCGCGCAGCCTCCATACCGTTCTTGTCAGGCATTGCCAAGTCGATTATGGCCAGGTCGGGCGCAAGTTGTTTGATCTTGGCCACTGCGTCATTGCCATTGGCTGCCTCTCCGCACACCTCCCATCCTGGACGCTCTTCCAGTATCCGGCGAAGTAAATAGCGTAGGGATACATCATCATCCGCGATCAAGATTCGAACCGGCATCCCCTTACCCCTAAGAACCTTGGGATCGGCCTCCATTGAGTCCAGGCTGCGTCAGCATTATCCATTTCAATCCCTGTGAATGTTGGCACCGTGCTTGGTCAGGCTCAATACAGTATTACCCGTATAAGGATTGGTTAGAGCTCGTATTACGTCGCGTTCGCAGTAAGAGTATCCGGGAATTTCATTCTTCGGACTTCGCTGCCAGCGGATTTGCCGAGCTCACTCTGATCGCGTCTCCGCTTAGAACGCCGATGAGATTGACTCGCTGCCCGGCGAGTTCGTCGAGTTGTTGGGGTGCGCCCCTTAGTTCGTAATTCTTATCTCCATTGACCATTACGTACCTCGAACCATTGCGCACACACATCCGGGTGCACTCGGCCGCGCTCATTTTAGGATCCGTATGTCGCGATCTGCAATCCGCGTCGGTAATCATCCCCGAAAAGGTCTGGGCGGGCACGAGCGGGTCCACCTGCTGGTTGTCGGCAGCTTGGGCAGATTCGCCACTAGCAATCGCGGCTGTCACTCCGGCGAAGACGGCAGCAAAGATGAGAGATGATGCGAGCGTGAGTACCGCAAAAAAGCCGAGCAGGGATAGCCACGAACGGTTAGTGTGCTTCACGATGCCCTCGATCCAGCTTCTTTGTTGTGCAAACGGTTGACCGGGTTGCACGGCGGCTGAGTTGATATCCAGTTCGAGGCCGCTATAGTTTTTCGTAGAACAAACGCGTAGTGCGGCCGACGATGCGGTACGAAGATTATCGCGGGGGCCTACAGCATCGACTTGATAGCCACGACCACAGTGAGATGCTAGCTTCGAATATCATGAGACTTGTAACGCGATCGAAAGGAAATTCCATGAATAAGTTTCTCAAGCTTCTACTCGGCACCAGCCTCTACCTACTCGAACAGTCGGACGGCGCTACGAAAAATGTGCGGGACCGCGCCGCGGATCATATTTCAGATCTGCGCGACGCTGCCCAGGAGAAGTATGAAAGCGCCTCCCATCGGGTGGCGAAAGCATCCAGAGCCATTCGCGGCGATGATCACTACGTTCTCGGCAACGTCCTTCGCTTTGTCGCAGGAATAGGAGTTGGCATCGGCGTCGGATTGATTCTCGCCCCCGCCAGCGGCGAAGAAACTCGAGGCGTCATAGCTGGAAGGGTCCACGAAATGGGCGATAAGGTCCGGAAGCAGTTCTCCTCGGAAGATGTGTCCACTGGGACGCGCGGTTAGCCGAACAGCGACCCGGAACTTTGTCGACCTGGAGTAAATGGACTACAAACGTTCAAGGATAAGAGTGCGCACCCCGGCTGCAGTCGTACAGGCGCACAGGACAGACAGTAAGTACGGCAGCCCTCACTGTGAAACTGTGAACGCGACGTTCGAAATCTCGTAACAATGCGGACATCCGCATTGCAGGGGTGCGATCGTATGAGCCAGTAGCGTTGACATTAAGCCATGGCGTGCGACTTCTCGGACGCAGGGCTTAGGAAAGGAACAGCAACCTCTACAAGTGTCCCAGGATCGCTGTTGCGGAGCCGCAATTCCCCGCCGAATTCTTTCGCCCGCTGGCTCATGCCACCGATGCCAATGCCAATGCTGCCCGGTCGCAACTCCGCGACGGGGCTTTCGATCCCCTTGCCGTCATCTCGTATCAGAACCGCCAATTGACTTTCCTGTTGCCTCAGGGTGACCCACGCTTTTTGTGCGCCGGAGTGCCGATACACGTTGGTGAGAGCTTCTTGAATGATACGGAAAATGGCTGTTTCCAATTCGGCGCCGAGCCGCGGGAAGTCGACTGGCTGGACATCCAGTGAGGTTACGATGCCGCTGCGCTTCGTCAGACCGTCTAGGTACCACCTGACTGCCGAGAGCAGCCCGACCTCATCCAGCAAGGGTGGATGCAAAAGATGAGAGAGACTGCGGACTTGCTGAATTGCGCGATTAATCGTTTCACTGGCTTCCACGGCGGCACGCCGGTTTGATTGGGCTGAATTTTTCTCAAGAATACCGTCCATCATCATCTTTGCGGCGGCCAGCTCCTGCCCTAAACCATCGTGCAACTCTCGCGCGATTCGGCGCCGCTCGTCATCCTGCATAGTGAGCAGGCGACCGGAAAGCCGCCGCAGAGCGGCAGTCCGGTCATCGACCAGGCGCTCCAATTCCATTGCACTCTCGCGAATCGACTGTTCCAGCACTTTGCTGTCATGGATGTCAGAGCAGGTTCCGTACCATTTCAGGATCTGTCCCTCGAAATCTCGGATGGGAACCGCACGAGCCCGGAACCAGCGGTACTGTCCATCCCGTCCGCGTATGCGGTATTCGGACTCGTAGTTGTCGCCCGACTGGACGCAGTGCATCCATTGCGACATACTCCGCTGCGTGTCCTCGGCATGGACAAAGTCCAGCCAACCGAAGCCATTCGCAGAACCCTTGGCCGCGCCGGTATACTCGTAAAATCGGTCGCTAATATAGTCCCGGGCGCCGTCGGCCTGCCGGCTGAAGATGATGTCGGGAGCAGTGCGCACGATAGCGTCGAGTTCCTGATTCTTTCGCGCGAGTTCACTGTTAAGCTCCTGCAGCGTTTCTGCCCTTCTTTCTAATTCTTCGGTTCGCTCAGTGACGCGCTGCTCCAGTTCACGATTGAGACTTTCCAGTTGTTTTGCTTTGCGGTGCAGCTCCGCGAATATGCTGACCTTTGCCCTCAAAAGTTCTGGGACGACCGGGACGGAAATGTAATCGACTGCCCCACGTTGATATCCTTTAAGCCGGTCCAGGTCGGTGAGGTATACAGCGGAAATGAAGATGATGGCTGTGCGTTGAAAGCGCGGGTGCTGGCGAATCAAGTCTGCCAATTCAAAACCGTCGAGATCCGGCATACTTACGTCCATCAGCACGACGGCGATATCCGTCTTCAGCAGATGTTCGAGAGCCTCCGTCCCCGTGGTTGCCTTGAGCAGATTCTCCCCAAGTTCAGCCAGTATCACCTCATAGCTGAGCAGCTTGGCAGGCTGATCATCCACCATGAGAATGTTGACTCTTTCATTTGCTCTCATTTGCTCCAATACCCCCAACAGCAAGCTGAAACCGCTCCGGCCTTGTGCCAGTTACCTGTGCAGCCACATACGCAGCGCGGAAAGCAATTGTTCAGTATTGACCGGTTTTGCCAGGTACTCAGATGCGCCTGCTTCCAGACACTTCTCGCGATCGCCTTTCATCGCTTTCGCCGTCAGGGCGATAATAGGCAGGCGTCGGAACGCAGCGTTTTGCCGCATTACCTGCATGGTTTCGTATCCATCCATCTCCGGCATCATGATATCCATGAGCACGATCGCCAGATCAGGAGTGGATTCGAGGGTCGCAATCGCTTCGCGTCCCGTCCCCGCGGTCAACACCATCATTCCGCGGCGCTCAAGCACACTGCTGAGCGCAAAGATGTTGCGCACATCGTCATCCACCACCAGCACTTTCTTTCCCACCAGAGCATCATCAGAACGATGCAGCCGGTCAAGCATTTTCTGCTTCTCCGGGGGGAGATCGGCGACCACGCGATGCAGGAACAGCGCAGTCTCATCGAGCAGCCTTTCTGGTGACTCGACACCTTTGACAACCACGCTGCGCGCCAGGGTGTGCAGGCGGGCGTCTTCTTCCGATGATAGTTCCTTTCCAGTGAAAACCACGACCGGAAGGTCGCTGAGCTCAGGAGTATCGCGCAGGCGCTCCAAGACGTCGAAGCCCGACATATCCGGAAGGCGCAAGTCGAGTACGACGCAGTCAAACGGCTGCTCAGTGAGAGCGGTGAGCGCATCGCCGCCGCTAGCAGCCACCGAAACGTCGATGTCGTCGTAGCCCAGCAGTTCGCGGATGCTGAGTTGCTCCGCCGGATTATCTTCGACCACCAGTAACCGCTTTCGCCGTGGCGTGCTGTACTCCTTGATACGAGTCAAAGCTGCCCCCAGGCCCTCCGGGGTGGTTGGCTTGGTCACGAAGGAAAACGCCCCACGGGTCAGGCCGTGATGTCGATCTTCATCCAGCGTCAACATCTGCACTGGAATGTGCCGCGTGGCCGGATCCTGTTTCAGATGGTTGAGCACGGTCCAGCCCAGCATGTCAGGCAAGAAGACATCCAGCGAGACCGCAGTTGGGTGGAATTCGCGCGCCAGTGCCAGCGCTTCCGCGCCTTTCATCGCCACTAGCACCTTGAAGCCTGTGTCGCGAGAAAGATCGCATAGAACCCGGGCGTAGTGCGGGTCATCTTCGACAATCAGCAAGATGGCATCGTCCGGCTGCAAGTTTTCGCGGTCGTCGGGGACGTGCTCGACTGCGGCCTCGGTCGCCCGAACCGCGGACAATTGAAGGGGTGGACTACTCGACCGGGTTTTCCGGTCGACCATCGCAACACTCCCCGCGGAGGGCCCCACATAGGTTTGAGGCAAATACAGGGTGAAGGTGCTTCCTTTGCCAGGGGCGCTTCGCAATTGAATTTCGCCTCCCAGCAGGCTGGCCAGCTCTCGGCTGATGGCCAGACCCAAGCCCGTCCCGCCGTACTTGCGGCTGGTACCGGCGTCTGCTTGCTGGAAAGCTTCGAAGATGATGCGTTGCTTTTCCGACGGAATACCGATACCCGTATCTGTCACTTCGAAGGCCACCACTGACGCTGCGGCATTCAGGATCGGATGGTCGTCACTCCATCCCCCCGCGGCAACGGATACAGACAGACGCACCCCTCCTTGTTCCGTGAACTTAAATGCATTGGACAACAGATTCTTGAGTACCTGCTGCAAACGCTTCGAATCAGTGACCAGGCTGCGCGTGAGGTGAGGATCGGACTGCACCTCGAACGCGAGCCGTCGATTCTCCGCCTCGTGACGGAACGGGCGACCGACCATATCCAGCAGGCTGGCGAAGAAAACTTCCTCGGCTTCGACGGAAACCGTACCGGACTCGATCTTCGACAGATCAAGAATGTCGCTGATCAGGTTCAGCAGATCCGTTCCCGCACCATGAATAGTGCGGGCGAACTCGACTTGCTTCGGAGTCAAATTTCCATCGGGATTGTCCGTGAGTTGTTGACCGAGCACAAGAATACTGTTCAAAGGTGTGCGCAGCTCGTGAGACATGTTGGCCAGGAACTCGGACTTGTACTTCGACGTCAGGGCCAGTTCCTTGGCCTTTTCTTCCAACGCGCCGCGGGCTTGTTCAATTTCCTGATTCTTGCGTTCCACTTCCACGTTCTGCTCGGCGAGTTGCTGAGCTTTTTGCGCCAACTGCTCATTGGTCTGCTGCAATTCTCTTTGCTGCGTTTGCAGTTCAGTGGCTAGCTGCTGCGACTGTTTCAACAGCCCTTCGGTCTGCATCGTCGCCTCAATGCTGTTCAGCACAATGCCGATGCTGGCAGTTAGTTGTTCAAGAAAAGCGAGATGCGACGCGGTGAAAGTGCTCAACGAGGCAAGCTCAATGACCGCCTTGACATGATCCTCGAAGAGCACGGGCAGCACTATGACGTTGCGGGGAACAGCAGAAAATAAACCGGAACGGATGGGGAGGGTATTTCCTGGCAGGTCGGTAATCAGCATTCGCTTCTTCTCCGCTGCGCACTGTCCGACCAGGCCCTCGCCCAACTTGATGCGCCGCAGATGGCCGTCGTGCCCGTCAGCAGCGAAGGCGGAGAGCAACACCATACCGGCCGATTCTTCGGTCTCCATCTGGTAGATCACACCTTGCTGCGCGCTCACCAGGGGCGCCAACTCTGAGAGCAGCTTTTGTCCCACCGTGGTCAGATCGCGCTGGCCTTGCAACATGCTGGTGAAACGCGCGAGATTGGTCTTGAGCCAGTCCTGCTCGGTGTTGCGGTCGGTAGTGAGCCGCAGGTTATCGATCATGGTGTTGATATTGTCTTTCAACTCCGCGACTTCGCCGCTCGCTTCCACCTGAATCGAACGGGTCAAGTCGCCCTTGGTCACGGCGGTCGCGACTTCCGCGATCGCGCGCACTTGGTTGGTAAGGTTATCGGCAAGCAGGTTCACGTTGCCGGTAAGGTCCTTCCACGTTCCGGCTGCGCCGGGCACGTTCGCCTGACCACCTAGACGGCCTTCCACGCCGACCTCGCGTGCGACCGTCGTAACTTGGTCAGCAAAGGTAGCCAATGTGTCGGTCATGTTGTTGATCGTTTCGGCCAGAGCCGCCACCTCGCCCTTGGCATTCACGGTCAGCTTCTGCGTGAGTTCTCCGTCAGCGACAGCAGTCACCACCTTGACGATGCCGCGCACCTGCTCGGTCAGGTTGGCGGCCATCACGTTGACATTATCGGTAAGATCTTTCCACGTACCAGCCACTCCCGGCACCTGCGCCTGACCTCCAAGTTTGCCTTCGGTACCGACTTCGCGGGCCACGCGCGTCACCTCAGCGGCGAAAGCGTTGAGTTGGTCGACCATCGTATTGATCGTGTTCTTCAACTCAAGGATTTCGCCCTTCACATCAACCGTGATCTTGCGCGACAAATCGCCGCGAGCCACGGCCGTGGTCACCTCGGCGATGTTTCGAACTTGCGCCGTCAGGTTTCCGGCCATTGCGTTCACCGAGTCGGTGAGATCTTTCCACGTGCCAGCGACGCCCGGCACATTCGCCTGTCCACCCAACCGGCCTTCGCTGCCTACTTCACGAGCCACGCGAGTGACTTCCGCAGCGAAGGATCGCAACTGCTCCACCATGGTGTTGAGCGTTTCTTTGAGTTGCAAGATCTCGCCGCGCACATCCACGGTGATCTTCTTGGAAAGGTCACCGGTCGCAATAGCCGTGGCGACCTCAGCGATGTTGCGCACTTGCCCGGTTAAGTTGCTGGCCATGAAGTTCACGTTGTCCGTAAGATCCTTCCACGTGCCCGCCACGCCCGGCACCTGCGCCTGGCCACCGAGCTTTCCGTCGGTTCCGACTTCGCGAGCTACACGAGTCACTTCGCCGGCGAACGCATTCAGCTGGTCCACCATGGTGTTGATGGTGTTCTTGAGTTCGAGAATTTCGCCTTTGACGTCCACCGTGATCTTGCGCGACAAGTCGCCGCGAGCCACAGCAGTGGTCACCTCGGCGATGTTGCGCACCTGCCCGGTGAGGTTTCCAGCCATGGAGTTGACGGAGTCGGTAAGATCCTTCCACGTGCCCGCCACGCCGGGCACATTGGCTTGTCCACCCAATCGGCCTTCCGTACCCACTTCGCGCGCCACACGAGTCACCTCGCCAGCGAACGCGTTAAGTTGGTCCACCATGGTGTTGATGGTTTCCTTGAGCAAAAGAATTTCCCCGCTGACGTTTACGGTGATTTTCTTTGACAGGTTGCCGCTCGCAATGGCCGTTGCCACTTCGGCGATGTTGCGTACCTGTCCAGTCAAGTTACTGGCCATCGAGTTAACGGAGTCCGTGAGATCTTTCCAAGTGCCTGCCACGCCCGGCACCTGGGCTTGGCCCCCCAAGCGGCCATCCGTGCCCACTTCTCGGGCCACACGGGTCACTTCAGAAGCGAATGACCGCAACTGGTCCACCATGGTGTTGATGGTGTCCTTGAGCTCCAGGATTTCGCCTTTCACATCCACAGTGATCTTGCGTGACAAGTCGCCGCGGGCCACGGCCGTTGCCACTTCGGCAATGTTGCGGACTTGCCCGGTGAGGTTGCTGGCCATGAAGTTCACGTTGTCGGTGAGATCCTTCCACGTGCCCGCTACCCCCGGCACCTGCGCCTGACCGCCGAGCTTGCCTTCGGTGCCGACTTCGCGGGCTACACGAGTAACCTCGCCTGCGAAAGCGTTGAGTTGGTCCACCATCGTGTTGATGGTGTTTTTGAGTTCGAGAATTTCGCCTTTCACGTCCACCGTAATTTTGCGCGACAAGTCGCCGCGAGCCACGGCGGTTGTCACCTCGGCAATGTTGCGCACTTGCCCGGTGAGGTTTCCGGCCATCGAGTTAACTGAATCGGTGAGATCCTTCCACGTTCCTGCCACGCCCGGCACGTTTGCTTGACCGCCCAATCGGCCTTCCGTGCCCACTTCGCGCGCCACACGCGTCACTTCACCGGCGAAGCGGTTCAGCTGATCCACCATCGTGTTGAGGGTTTCCTTGAGCTGCAAAATTTCACCGCGCACGTCAACCGTGATCTTGCGCGACAAGTCGCCGCTGGCAATAGCCGTCGCCACTTCGGCAATGTTTCGCACCTGACCGGTCAGGTTGCTGGCCATGAAGTTCACATTGTCGGTAAGATCTTTCCAGGTGCCGCCAACTCCAGGCACCTGCGCCTGGCCGCCGAGCTTGCCTTCAGTTCCCACTTCGCGCGCCACGCGCGTCACCTCGCCGGCGAAGGCATTGAGCTGGTCCACCATGGTGTTGATCGTGTCTTTGAGTTCGAGAATTTCGCCTTTTACATCGACGGTGATCTTTCGTGACAAGTCACCACGCGCAACAGCGGTAGTCACCTCGGCAATGTTGCGTACCTGCGCCGTCAGGTTTCCGGCCATAGCATTCACGGAGTCAGTGAGATCTTTCCAAGTGCCAGCCACGCCGGGCACAACAGCCTGTCCGCCTAGTTTGCCGTCGGTGCCCACCTCACGGGCCACGCGCGTTACCTCCGACGCGAACGACCGGAGCTGGTCCACCATGGTGTTGATGGCTTCCTTGAGCTGGAGAATTTCGCCGCGAACGTCCACGGTAATCTTGCGAGATAGATCGCCGCTGGCCACGGCGGTCGCCACTTCGGCGATATTGCGCACCTGCCCGGTCAGGTTGCTGGCCATCGAGTTAACAGAGTCCGTGAGGTCTTTCCATGTTCCGGCCACTCCCGGCACCTGCGCCTGGCCGCCAAGCTTTCCATCTGTACCCACCTCGCGCGCTACGCGCGTAACCTCGGCCGTGAACACGCCGAGTTGCTGAATCATCGTGTTCACGATATTCGCTGACCGCAAGAACTCCCCTTCGAGCGGCCGCCCATCCACGTCCAGTCGAACAGTCTGTGTCAGGTTGCCCTGAGCCACAGCCGCGATGGCGCGAGTAACTTCCGTAGTTGGGCGAAGCAGATCCTCCACCAGCGTGTTGACCGAAACTTCCATCTCCCCCCACGAACCTCTCGACTCGTGAAACCGAGTGCGCTCGCGAGTTCGTCCTTCTTTGCCAACGACCTGCCCTACACGCTTTAACTCCTGCGCCATTTGCTGGTTGGCAGCCACGATCTCGTTAAAAGTGTCGGCGATTTTGCCCGCCAGACCTGTCCAAGAGCCAGGCAGCCGGACAGAAAAGTCTCCGTCGCGCATGGTTTGCAGGCTCGCGAGTATCGCTGTGAAATCCGCAGTCGCAGGTTCGGCTGCACTGATATTCGAATGTCCATTGCTCTTTTCGCTCGCCTTGGTTGCGCTATCTAGAGTCGCCGTCGCGGCACTGCGGTCATTTCTTTTCATGGTCATCTCTTAAGAAAGTTCTCTTTTGAGCACTCCGGTGCTGGTCGCCTTCTGCCACATTCCCATAGGGCCATGGCCGCCAATTTTGCGCGCGCGGACCACAGTATTTCCCGCTGTCGCTTGCGCCAAAAGGCCGGACCTACGTCAGAAATCCAAATCTGCTGTGCAACAAGCTGGAACTTCGGCCTAGCACAGTTATTAACATGAAATGTACCGCGGTCGCTCTAGGGTATTTACTGTAGGAAGCTGCACCCAACTGCGGCATCGTTTATGGGCGGTTGGACAGCACTATTTCCGCGGGCGAATCGAATAAAAAAGCCCCCGCAGACTCGCCGGGGGCTTTGGTCTGTGACAGAACAGCTACGATGCCCGACGCTTTTCAACCTGATCGGAACCTTCTTCTCCACCGCGCTGCCGGGAATCCTCACCCTGCGAAGGGTTCTTCTTGGAAGGATCCTGCTGGTTCGGGTTCTGTCCGCCCGGTTGCGACGGGTTCTTTTTGGATTGGTCCGCCGTTCCGGCTGGATTTGATTGCTGGTGACGGAAATCCTTTTCAGTTTCGTTTCCCATGAATTGCTCCTATGTGCAGACTCTTGATCGCGGCACACGCCTGCGGATTTGTGCCACGTCCATGACTTAGTTGCGAAAGCCAACTTCGGGGTAGCCTGCCCGCGATAAGTTCCATCGGCCATGAGTGCGCGTTCAGGTTTCTCTGTTTGTCTGGGAATAAGGAGTACGCCGCCCAATCATTTTGGGGAGGAGGGCAAGCGCCGGCTATAAATGGAAAGATACAATCCAACGCCTGCCTTCCGCCCCTCGCGTTGGGGCTGAGTTAAGGAATAAATCAATCAACCCAAAACACCTATCCGGATGATTCCGTATTTGTCCAGCAGAGTTCCCTTACTTGGCTTGTCGTTGACCCTAATACCTCCCACGGAACAAACAAACAGTAAAGACCGTGGCGTTTCGTAGGAGTGTCGGGCAAAAAGTTTGACCCGACCGGTGAGCCATGTCTTGACTCACGCGGCCGGGTCATATTCATCGGTTCGAACCCACGTAGAAATCCTAGATTCTTGTGCCGCCTCTGCCTGTCAGGTGCGTAGCGAACGTGATCACAAACAGCACCAGGAAAATGAAGAACAACAACTTCGCTATCCCCGCCGCAGCAACAGCAATCCCGGTGAAGCCGAAGATTGCAGCGATAACCGCAACCAGCAAGAACATCAACGCCCAATAAATCATAGGTGCCTCCGGTTGAAATTTTGTAATTCGTTTCTTCGCGCCACTGACAGCCTAGACTGCAGCGCAGTCCGTGAACGATCCGGCTGACTCTGTAATCTTGGATTGCAATTCCTGTAGGAGCAGGAAGACACGCGAATAGTAAGGAGGAGGCAGAGCAACCCTGGAATGTCACTCTGCCCCTGCATTCATTTTCACATCAGGCCGCTGGCCTTGATCTTCGGCCCGAAGTATTGCCCGTTCGTTTTGCACCCCCGTTTCGTCCCTGCGGAATTGCGGCATTGATCTGCTCAGCGATGCCGCCCAGCAGTTTGTCAGCTTCCTTTTCTTCCTGCAGCGTCTGTTCAAGAAGATTCGCAGCTTCGCTATCACCGAGTAGATTGGCATAGGTCCGCACGCAACCGTATCCTGCCATTTCGTAATGCTCAACCCGCTGAGCCGCGGCGATAAGAGCAGCGTCTTTCACGCCCTCTCCCATGTCCTCTTCGATAACTTCGCTGCCTTCTTTCACTAACCCTTCCATGGCCTTACATTTTTGACCTTTCGCCTTCTCTCCCATCCCTTCGAAAATGGTTTCAATCCGCTGCGCGTGTTCCCTGGTTTGCTCAAGATGCTTCTCGAAAGCGTTGCGCAATTCTGCCGAGGAAGCTGCTTTTGCCATCTTCGGCAATGCTTTGATCAATTGATTTTCCGCGTCATACAAATCTTTCAGCTGTTCGAGATACAAATCCTGCAGCGTTTCCGCCTTCATTCGTAGCCTCCAGTAATATTTTTTTGTGGTGAAACTGTTGGACGAGTCCCTGGCACTGCACGACTGATCGGGCCGCTCTCTTCACCGTCGTACAAGGCGGTGGGGAGGGCGAGAAGCAGGAGCCGGCATTGCTCGACCAACTCCTGCTCGATAGGTGGGCACGTTGAGGGAACATTCCATGCGGGAAGCATAGGTTGATCTGAGAGGTGGGACAATCCCACCGAATCTGTACTGTTCACCGGGATTCTCTGTAGCGACCCCCGCCTTGCGATGAGGAATGATGTGCGTAACAGACAAACGGGCGTAGACGGAGAAAAGAGCACGCCAAAAAAAGAGGAGCCGGAGATTTTATGCAGAGCAGTAGAAGAGATGTAAGCGGGAATTTCTTCCCAACTACGCGGATTGCAAGAACTTCGTCAATGCTGACTTGATCGCGCAAGGAATGGCGCCCTTTTCGCCCCAGACTGCTGCCCTGCGAGCAGGCAGAACAATGCTGTCATTTGCCGAGAGGCGAGTTTCCTTCGCGTTCGAGACTGCGCTGTCAGGCCGAAGCTATCTGACTCTTCTGCGAAAACTCAAGTCCGAAGGTTATGAGATTCATTTCTTCTTCTTGTGGCTTAAGCAGGGAAAATGAAAACAGCAAAGGTATGAGGCTGGAATCGCGATCTTGAGGATTCAATCGGAAAAGACATTCTTTCTATGCTGTCAGAGGTGCTCCGCGAGAAAAGCGGCTAATCGAGATACGCAGGAAACTTTGGCAGCGCCCGAAAATCCTCCAGATCGTGCTGTATGACTACGCGCGCATTGGTGTTTTTGGCGATCCGCTCGAAGCGATCGATAGAAGCCAGAGTGTCGGCGCGCTCGTAATTGATCGACGGCACCAGACGGAGCTTACGACTGTCGCGTTGATGGTAGAGATCGCCAGACAGCAGCACTGTGCCGGAGTTCTTCAACTTAATCTCCAGCGACTGATGACCCGGTGTGTGGCCGGGCGTCTTGAGGATGCGCACGCTGCCATCGCCAAATACGTCGTAGTCGCCGTCAATTGACTGCTGCTTCACCTCCCTGGCCTCGGCAGCGATGGCAGGATCGATACCGGGCGAAACAGGGGACTGCGCGGCATTGGCCACTTCGCTCTTATTGAGTATCCAGGTCGAATGCGTGAATAGACCCGCATTCCCGGTGTGGTCGAAATGAAAGTGCGAAAACGCAACGTAATTGATCTCCGCTGGCGTGAGGCTGAGCTGCTTTAGCTGGTCGACCAGCTTGATGGCCACGGCGAGGTGGATTCCGAGAGCCGGGTTATCGATCCCGTCCTTGCTTTCAGCGATCTTGTCTCCCAGGCCGGTGTCCCAGATCAACGTGCCTTTGGGATGGACGATCAGAAAACAGGGGTCGGGCAGCCTGCCCGATTTACCATCAAAATCTCCAGTATCGGAAAAAAGGCCCATGTCTTTCGCGTCGATTTGTCCACAGTCCATGGCGTAAAGGCGCACTTCTTGGACGTTGTCCGTACCGGGGACATTGCGCGCGCCGGAGACGGACGCAAAGCTCAGGAGTATTGACAAACTGGCTAGATACAGCGGCTTTTTGAATGGCATTGAATTTTCGCTTCTCTGGTGCAGGGATTTCAACGTAACAGATGAGGCTCGGCGAAGCGGAGATTCACAAATCGGCGGTATTACGTAGGAAGAAATAAAACATATAGATGTAGGAAGAAATTAGGAAGAAATAAAGAAACAATCGCAGAGAGATATCGCAAAAGAGGAAAAAGGGCTCTAACTTTGCGCAACACCTCGGCACAATTGCCCTCGCCCGGTACAGCAACATCTAGAAACGCCTACAGGCTGCACTGGATAGACCATTTTCGGTTTCAACACTACTCTCCCTATTGTAATTTGCGATGAAGCTCGGTTTCGGTTCGTCATGAAACTGGGCTGAGAGTTGAAAGGAGACTCTAGTGAATAGCGAATGCGTCACGGTTCCTGTGAATTCCGATGTGGTTAAGCGCGCACAACAAGGTGATTCCGATGCCTTCGCCACTTTGTTCCATGCGCACAAGGCGCGCATCTATTCCGTTTGTTTGCGCATGACGAATAATGCTGCGGAGGCGGAAGACCTCACGCAAGACGCGTTTTTGCAGGTATTCCGCAAGATTGCCACCTTCCGCGGGGACTCGGCGTTTTCGACTTGGCTTCACCGCATTGCAGTCAACACCGTGCTCATGCATTTCCGTAAGAAGTCGCTGTCCCAGTTTTCCCTCGATGAGCCGTACAGCAACAGCGATGGCGCCAAGATCCGGCGTGAGTACGGAACCAAAGACAATCGGCTCGCTGGTTGCGTTGACCGCGTGGCATTGGCCAGTGCAATAAAAGAACTCCCTCACGGCTATAGAACAATTTTCCTGTTGCACGAAGTCGAGGGCTATGAGCATCAGGAAATCGCCGAGATGCTCGGCTGCTCTGTGGGAAACTCGAAGTCCCAACTGCACAAAGCCAAGCTGCGAATTCGCGAGTTGTTGGCGCGGTCGCCCGAAACCAAGCCTGCAACAGTCCGAGAAAATCGCCCGTCCGCACGAGCCGCAAGGCCGCTATTCGACAAGTGGAATTTGGCAATGGGGCAGAGTGTGCCACTGCAGCCGGTTCCGAGTGTGCCGCAATTAGCGGGACCTGCTGCCTGACATTGGGGCCTTAACTAAGGCATGTCTTGGCCGCATATACCGCGTGGACCGGATAGAACGGCCGGCGCCGCGCAGATAGAGTCTTAAAGCAAGCAATCCTGGGTGCCCGCATTCGGGTACAGAAGAGGTCCGAGATGAGATTACGAAATGGCGCGGCAGCGAAATATCTGTTGACCCTCAGCAGCGTGGTTTTGATTTTGGCGAGCATGAGCTGGGCGGCTGACAATGATAATGATAAGGATCAGACTGACATCAACAAACGCATTGCCAAGTCAGCTGAGGTTCTCAACGAAATCATGGCAACGCCCGATAAAGCGATTCCCGACAAGATCATGGATCACGCGAAGTGCTTAGCGGTGGTGCCATCGATCGTTAAGATTGCGGTCGGCTTCGGCGGCGAGCACGGCAAGGGAGTAGTTACCTGCAGGACAGCCAAAGGATGGAGCGCCCCTGCTCCCATCAGTATTACCGGCGGCAGTTGGGGTCTGCAACTCGGTGGGCAGGCGATTGATCTGGTCATGGTGGTTACCAATGACGAAGGAATGCAGCATCTGCTCGCAAGCAAGTTCAAGCTTGGGGCGGACGCCTCAGCCGCCGCCGGGCCTGTTGGCCGTGGAGCCGCAGCTGATACTGACGCATCGATGCGAGCAGAAGTACTCACCTATTCCCGCGCTCGTGGTGTTTTTGCCGGCATCGATTTGAGCGGCGCCGTCGTCAAGCAGGATAAAGACGAGACTGCCCTGCTCTATAGCAAAATGATTCCCTTCGAAGAGATTTTGAACGGTAAAGTTGCGCCTCCCGCTTCAAGCGAGCCCTTTTTGGCGGCCGTAAGAAAATATTCTAGTCAAGCCCGAGAGCAGGGTGAGTCAAAACCACCGGCGCCGACCAACACGGCAAGCACGCAAACTAAGTAGCACCAAGTCGCAGTTCGTCATTACGGCCAGACCCGGGTTGCGGTCTGGCCGTTATTCGTTTTTGCTGCTTCTAAGAAAGCGCGTTTTTGGCTCACTGCCCGCGGAGCGGTCAGTGGGGCGATGCGAGAAAGGCAGATCCGAACGCGACCGCGCAAGCTGTCCACCCGCGCTGGATGTTTTCTGACTGCTCACCGACGACCGCAAAACGCAGTCCTGTATTCACGGCTGACCCTGTTGTCGCTTTCAACCGTACAGCATGAAACAGCATGAGGTACCGGGTTAACCGGATATAAGGTCTGTGCCTCAATGGTATAGCGTGGGTTTCGTGATGGACGGATGCGCTTATTCTGAAGTCATCCGGCTGACACTCCCGGTGGACGCGAACATCTCTGTAAATCCGGGGAAACCAAATGTGCACCGGCTTCGCGTGCCCGGTGACTCTGAGTAACGGAGCGAGTTCATGTCAACTATTTTGCTCATCGTCTTGGTGTTACTGCTGGTCGGCGCCTTACCCACATGGCCATACAGTTCAGGCTGGGGTTACTACCCGAGCGGGGGCTTGGGATTAGTGGTCGTTATTGTCCTGATCTTGGTATTGATGGGTCGAGTCTAGCGCAGCAATAGCGCGAACGCTTGGTTGAGCTCTCTTCGCGAAAGCGATGCGAGCGCTACCCTTTCCAGAACCAAGTCGATGTCTCTGTTAGCGCGCCTGGCCAGGCTGCTCACCAGGAGATTTTCCAAGAGCTGGCTAAAGTTTTGATGTGAAGGACATGTGCCCAAAGAAGGGCTCATCACTCGCCTACGTTTGCTGGATGGAATTACGCAGTCACCGAATGAACGCTCTGCCTTTGGTTGACGTGTTCGCTTGGAGTGGTCAGGATCCCCTGGGTAGTGCCCAATACTCGCAAAAAATACCTGGCGTTTTCCATGGCTCTCTGCTCGCGAATCTGATCGTCACTGGCGCCGTACAACTCGAGTGCCCGTGCCGCCAGCGCCCTTTCGGCCTCCGCAATCCGCTGTGCAATCTTGCTATTGTCATCCTCAAAAAGTGCAGCCTTGTAGATCTCTTTCCAGTCTCTATGAATCGGAGATTTGTGCACCCGGGCATCCATACTGACCTCGTCAAACCGCGATGTAGGAGTCATCTTTCTAGAAGATCGCAAAATTGTGAATACAGCGAATCCTGTATTAACTCGCGTATAGTCCGTCTGCCTCGGTTTACAATGACAGTTTGTCGTGACGGGACTGTTATGAAGCGAAAGCGAAACTTCCTGATTTTATTGGTGATAGCAGCGTCACTGTGGACAGGCGTGGCTGCCGCGGACAGGAATCCCGCTGCCTCCGCACCCGATGCGGCATACCTCCAGTCCTTCGAAAAATGGAAAGCCGAACTCGTCGACGACCTAAAGCAGAATTGGTTACCCCTGGCGGGATTGTTCTGGCTTAAGCCCGGCCAGAATAGCTTCGGCACCGACGCGGATAATGGCATCGTTTTTCCCAAGGGGCTTGCACATGCCGGCGTTTTCGAGTTGCAGGGACGTGACGTAACCGCGAAATTCTTTCCCGGCTCGAGCGCTACAGTCGACGGCAAACCGGTGGCCACGGCTAAGCTGCAACCCGACACTTCAGGAAATCCGACTATCGTTGAACTGGGAAGTCTGCGCATCAAAGCCATCGTGCGCGGTCAGCGCGTTGGCATTCGGCTGAAAGACGTCGACAGCGACGAGGTCAAAAATTATCGCGGTCCTGTATTCTTCCCGCTTGACCTGTCGTATCGCGTGACCGCAACCTGGGTACCTTCGGACGGGAAGAAAACGGTGGACGTGCCCAACGTTTTAGGCGACACCACGCCGACGCCCGTGGCCGGGACCGTCGTATTCAAAATCAACGGCCAGGAAGTGCGCCTAAGTGACTTAGGAGGCAATCCCTCAAAAGGCCTATCCTTCGTTTTCAATGATCTGACCAGCAAAACCGAGACCTACCCAGGAGGCCGTTTCCTGGAAACTGATCCCGTCGTGAACGGGACTGTGGTGATCGACTTCAACCGAGCCTACAATCCGCCCTGCGCGGTTACGCCCTATGCAACTTGCCCATTGGCTCCGAAAGAGAATCGTCTGGCGGTTGCCATCCCCGCCGGGGAGAAATACGACCGGACCCATGCGCATCACTGATTTGCCAATGTAGACGCAGGCGTCCGCGCCCCGTCCGGGGCGCCATAGGATTACAATAAGAGCAATGTGGGTCCCTACTCTCATCTTGGGCTACAAATCGTGATTAATTCACTGCTGGAACGCAAAATCGAAAAACGGCCGGACAAAGTTCGGCTCCAGGGACGCATTCTTTTTCTTACAGAGGATCCCGAACTCATCAAACGGCAGCTTGCCGGAGAAGACCTGCCCTGGGACACTGAGAATCCTTCCCATAATCCCAAGCTGCGTGACGATATCTCGACCGATGAGATCACGCCGGCGCACTACTGCTTTTACTTCGACGAGACCCTGGGTGAAATCCCTTATCTGGGCCTCAAGTGCGGTAGCGTGTTTCCCATTGGCCGTTCTGACGTAAAAAAAGGCGGCTTCGTCTGCGCTGTCAGCGGCAAGCGAAGAGGCAAGGGATCGAGCCGGGAGCAGTCGCCCTATGCCGAGATGAGCGCGGGCATTCGCGTCGTCATCGCGGAGAACATCGAGCGCATCTACAAACAAAATTGCCAGAACCTCGGTTTGCTAACCTCCACCAATTTCTCGCTGATTGACCAGATTCGCGCGGGCCAGGAGATCCCGCTTAACGAATTCACTGCTGGCGAAGACGAAATTACTCGGCAGGTAATCGAATACGGCGGTCTGTTTCCCTTCAACGTAGCGCGCATGCAGAAGAAGGTTTTTCTGCCTCCGATCAAGACAGAAAAACGGCCGATGACATTAGCGGAGAAAATCTTTGCGCGGCACATGATTGGCGAGAAAGGCGACGTGGGCGTGCCCAGCGTGAAGCCGGGCGACACCGGTTTTGCCCGCGCCGATCTGCGTTTCAGCCACGAATATGTCACCCCCATGGCCTCCATTTTCTTTGAGCGCTACGTGGGCAAGGACGCCAAGGTCAACGATCCCTCAAGCATCCTGTTTTTCCGTGACCATCTCACCTTTCTCGATGAGGTGATCTCCGAAGAAAAAAAGAAGCTGGGCCTGCTCGATCTGGCGACCCAGCTCAAGCTGAAGCAGCAGGACTTCGCGGCCAAGCAGGGAATCAGGCTGCATGGCGAATTGAAAGACCGCAAGGGGTCGGAAGGGATCTGCCATTCGATTGTCCTCGAGAGTTACGCGCTCCCCGGGCAGTTGAATATCGGCTCCGACTCTCACACTCCCCATGTGGGCGCAATCGGCTGCGTGGCCTTCGGCATTGGCACGACCGACGTGTTCAACTCCTGGATCACAAAAGATGTTCGGGTGAAGGTGCCCGAATCGGTGAAGATCGTCATTCGCGGCAAGAAGCACTCGAATGTCACGGCAAAGGATTTCATTCTCAAAATTCTCAGCCTGGACTACGTGCGCAGCGGCAAGGCGCTGGCGAAGGTGATGGAATACGCGGGTGAGGCCATCGAAGAGCTCAGCGTGGACGAACGTGCCACCATGACCAACATGGCTGCGGAAATTGGCGGCTTCACTGGGATTGTGGCCCCGGACCGCAAGGCTGCGGATTTTCTCGTGGAGCGCCGCAGGATCGACCGCAGGAAGGCCGAAGCTATGCTCGAGGGTCTTTACAGCGATCCCAATGCACAGTACGCGCATGTAATCGAACTCGACGCGGCCGATATCACCCCCATGGTGGCCACGCCAGGCGATCCCGGCAACGGAAAATATATCCGCGAACTCAACACGCCGGTGCCCGTTGAACTCGCTTATGGCGGCACTTGCACTGCGGGTAAAAATGAAGACATGGATATGTATGCGCTCGTCCTCGCCGATGCGCTCAAGCATGGCAAACGCGTGGCCGACTCAGTTAAGTTTTATATCCAGTTTGGATCGCAGGAAACGCGCGATTACTGCATAGGCAAAGGCTATCTTGGAGTTTTCGAGAAAGCCGGAGCGCACGTGATCGAGCCCAGTTGCGGGGCCTGCATCAATGCCGGGCCGGGCGTGACCACGCGGCCGGAGCAGGTCGTGATCAGCGCGCAGAACCGCAATTTCCCAGGTCGCAGCGGTCCGGGGCAAATGTACCTGGCGAGTCCGCTTACCGTGGCAGCCAGTGCTGTGGCCGGCCATATCGTCGAATACCAGCCCAGCGTGGAGCGCGAGTTAGTGGGAGCGTAGAAGCAGTGCTCAGCCGGCCCTGGACAAACAAAGGAAAGCTCAAGCAACTGAGTTTCCCTTTGTGAACCTTAGCGCCCTTGGTGGTTGATGCTTGAACAGGCTGCTGAAAAAGTGTGATTCACGCAGGTTTGGGGAGGGCTCGACTTCAGTCGGGCCGCTAGGTCTTTAAAATGTGCCCGCGCTTTAGCGCCTGAGGTGAGCCTTTCGGGTCCACGGCGACTTTTTCCGCAGCCACTTGACTTAACACGTTTGCTGCTGAATGCTGTACGGTAGTCGGCATTCTTGTTAGAATATCGGTTCTGTTAAGCTCGGTTCACATCTTCAGGGGGACAACTGATTTTATGGCATACGTAATTGCAGAACCGTGTATCGGCACCAAGGACACCGCGTGTGTCGATGCCTGCCCGGTGGATTGCATCCATCCTAAAAAGGATTCGCCAGCGTACGCGGAAGAGGAAATGTTGTATATCGACCCGGTAGAATGCATTGATTGCGGGGCCTGTGTGCCCGTCTGCCCCGTATCGGCGATTTTTGCGCTGGATGACCTGCCGGAAAAGTGGAAGGCCTTCACCGAGCGGAACGCCAAGTACTTCGGTCGGTAAAATTGGATTCCCCATTATTAGTCCAGGCGCACTTCTTTTCTTTAAAGGCGTGCGCCTTTTCCTTTTCTGTACACCCCCGCCACGCACAACCGGGAAGTTGACAATCTCATTTGAAGTCCATGACCCCGCTTTTCTCTTGATCGCCTCCCGCAGCGCAGATATGATATGAGAGGCGCAGTTAGCTATTTGAGAACAACTGCGGAAGCCATGCTCTTTGACAACAGGACGGCGGACTTGAACCCGTGCATTCCCAGAACGGGAGCGTGGCCAGCGATTTCAGCCACCTAAGTCCTTATTTCGGAATATTTTACGTATAAGTCCTTATTCCTCAAAGATTTTGATGGGAGTCTGGCCCTAATCCCATGATTCCAAAAGATCGAGGGGGGAGGGGGTGTACCCATGATTACTCAAGAGTAAACACCCGAGAGCGACGCTTCCCACGCCTTTCTTTCCGGTCAGAGTACGAGCGATGAAGCGCCCCCTTGGCCTACGCCGCCCACGCGCCACAATCAGACCCTGGAGGCGAAGCCGCAGCTAAGTCTGGGCTGAGTCAACTTTATCCCCAAGCTCTGCTGCCGCAGCAGCGATCATATTTCCCGCCGCTGCTGCCAACCGAGCCCCTTCCTTTCCATCTCGCCACCGCTCCATTACAATCAAGAATTACTTGCTGAGCTTCCATGGCGCTGAAGGAGTCGGAAGCGATTGTTCTGCGGACGTATCCGCTGCG
>Ga0074044_10001334_pt1 | contig 22468 bp, 20 predicted proteins | sample BogForMeECP23OM1_FD_94443 | JGI IMG/M metagenome (GOLD analysis project Ga0074044, IMG submission 94443) | Bog forest soil microbial communities from Calvert Island, British Columbia, Canada - Bog Forest MetaG ECP23OM1 | ecosystem: Environmental > Terrestrial > Soil > Wetlands ... | reverse complement strand
GTCGAAAGTCGCCACGTTTCCCGCGAGTAGATCGACGTTCGGGAGTTTCGATTTCACCAGCTTGACGGCGTCCAGCACTTTCGACGAGTGACCGTGCGCACTGTCGATTGCGAGCACGTCGACTTTCGCTTCCGCCAGTTCCTGGGCGCGCTCGAGAAAATCTCCGGTGGCACCGATGGCCGCGCCTACACGCAATCGGCCTTGTGAGTCTTTCGCGGCGTTGGGATATTTCAATTTCTTCTGAATGTCTTTGACCGTGATCAGGCCCTTGAGGTTGTACTTGTCGTCGACCACCAGAAGTTTTTCGACGCGGTGCTGGTGCAGGATTTTTTCGGCTTCTTCGAGCGTGGTCCCCACCGGCACGGTGATGAGATTTTTCTTGGTCATCACCTTGTCGATCGGAATATCGAAACGGGTTTCAAAGCGCAGATCGCGGTTGGTGAGGATGCCGACCAGCTTGCCGTTCTCGGTAATCGGCACGCCGGAAATCTTGTACTTGCGCATGACCTCGAGCGCGTCCGAAACCCGATCGGTGGCGTGCATGGTGACCGGGTCGACGATCATGCCGCTTTCCGAGCGCTTCACTTTGTCGACTTCGTTGGCCTGCTGCTCAATGGTCAGATTGCGATGCACAATGCCCAGGCCGCCCTGCTGCGCCAGCGCGATCGCCATGTGTGACTCAGTGACCGTGTCCATGGCGGCGCTCACGATGGGAATGTTCAGGCGGATGTTGCGCGTGAGCTGCGTCTGGGTGCTGGCCTGCGCTGGGACGACGTCGGAGCGCGCGGGCAGTAGCAGCACGTCATCGAAAGTAAGTGCCTCAGGAACAGGAAAATGAATCATGTCTTGGAATTCTCCCAGCCTCGTGGGTAAACCATCATTCTAGAGAGAGCAGGGGATTGAGGCAAATGGGCGGGGGACGCCACGCACAACGCGGCGGACGCGAGCGAAGATGCGCGCTAAATAAGCGGGCGTGAGAGCAGACTCTGATGCGAAGGCGAGAGAGGGGGGCCCGACTTGAACCATGTTTCTTCCATGCGAATGCGGACCCATACGTCGACTTCGTCTGGGCCCAAGGACTGGCGCAAATATTGCTCCGGATTGGCAAGCGGTTCTGGCGGCTTGATAACGACAGTGCCGCCAGTTTTTCCGGCTACGTAGCGGAGGTGGAATCCCTCGGCTTCGTTTCCCGTGTTTTCAAGGATCTGCGCGCCGCTGCCGGTCAGCAGGGAGGACATGTCCTTGTCCAGTGCCGTTGTTAAAGCCGCGCAATCGCCGTAGTGCATGACAAGTTCCTGGTCGATACTTCTCGCATGCGTGGCAAAGCCCAGACCGGCGCCCGCTGCAGCGCCGCTCGCTCTGCTGCCTGAATAATTGGAATCCCGAAAGCGACTGAACACCTGTTCGGGATTGTAAGCTCGCAGGAACTGCGTTTGCATTTCAGGAGTCGCGTAGACGGTCAGGACGCGATCGACAACGGCCAATCCGGTTAGCGCGAGAAACAAGGCTGCCAGAGAGATGCCTAACAGTAGTCGCCGAGTGGTCATATTCAAGACTGCCCAACTCCAACTGGCTAACAATTGTAACGCAGCCCCACCACAGTCAATTCACCGTGAGCGGCGCGGTTACGCTGCCGATTTTTCCGGTGACGTTGTCGCGCACCACGACCCGCACCACATATTTGCCGGGAACAAGATCGAGGGAGCCGCGATATTTCACGCCCTCGGCGCGGAAGCCTGCGAGTTTGTCGTCGGGGACCGGCTTCGCGAAATTCATCGTCGAGCGGGCTGCTTCTTTGCCGTCCTTCTCGCCAAAGGCAACCGCGGCAATATCGAAGTTGAGTTTGTTCTGTCCGGCGGGGTCGAACGCCAAGCCCTTCGCAGGCAATTGGGCCAGAAAAACCGCTCTTTTCTTGTCGCCACTGGCAGTGAGGCCGGCCCACTGCATCGTGATCGGCACTCCCGTGCCTTCGATCGGCGAACTCATGGCGTAGCTCAGGTCAGAATTGCGGGTCAGCTCGGCATGAATCGTCGCATTGGTGACGAAAAATCCCTTGCGCGCCCGGACTTCCGTATCTTTCTTGTCGACCTTGACCTTGAGCTGCCGCCAGCCCGCGTGGTCATTGTGCAGATCGAGATAATAGCCGGCGAGGTAATACGACGACGCGTCGTCGGCGGCGCGTTTGAAGCAGGAGGCGAGATCGTTGGTGTTATAGAAAGCCTTGCCGCCGGTCATGTCGGCGAATTCGTTGAGGCTGTCGATGCTGGACTGCTGCAGCCAGGCGCGGTTGTTGAGTTGGCGCATGAGCGCCTGACCACTGCGCACGCCGGAGCTGGTGGCGTTGCCGATGGGAGAAGTATTAACAAGGCCGCGAACGTCCACGGGATAAACGGAAATCTGAGCCGCGGTCAGCGCGCCCATGGTGCGCTCGTAGAGCGTGGAAAGATATCCGCCGGGAACGGCTGCCGGGGAGGAGATGGTGAAGGGAAATCCGCCGGTGGCCCAGATGAGGGACTTGCGGCCGGGAACGCCGGAGAGCGACCAGGCGATGCCGAGGAATGCATTCATGGTAGTCTCGATCGCGTTCGCCTGTTGGAACTGGGCATACATCGAGTCGCCGTGCTGCACGAAAGAACTCATGGCCGCAGTCGGATCAGTGCCGGTAGTAGCCATGGAAATGCCAGAAATATCTCCGACAGCCGCGTCGGCCTGCGCGTCGATGCCGACGCCCTGCATCGCCGGAAATTCTCCGCTCACCTTTTTCAGCATCTGAAGAAGTTGCGCGGGATCGCCGGTAAGTCCTTGGACGATCTCGACGCCGTGGCTGGTGATGATCATCAGAGCCAGCACCTGTCCCGAGTCGAGACTCTCGGCCAGGTACTTGACCAGCTCCCGGCGGCCATAGGTCTGATCGAGAAAGGGAGTGTTCACGGTATCAAGAGCGATGACCGTGACGGTGCGCGGCTGCTGCTCTGAGAGCGTGAGGTTCGAGAATTCTCCGGGCTTGGCCGCTACCGCTGGAAATTTTGTGTTGGTCGAGACGATCTCTTCGAAGGTCGAGACGTTCTGCTCCTTGCCGTTCTCGAAAACGTGAACGTCATCTTTGGTGAGTCCGTGCACGTGGTTGCCCGATTTGTCGGTAATGACGATCGGAACTTGAACCAGAATTGTCTCGGAGCGGAACTCGATCTTGCCTTCCTGGTCGGCGGTTTGAATCGGCACCGAGCCCGGGAGACTATTCATGCCGCTCGGTGGGGTCGTGCTGGTGCTGCGGGTGGGAGAAGGCGTGCTAGTGGTGGTGTGTCCACCACCGCCGCCGCCACCGCCACCGTGGCTCTGCGCCAGAGCGCAGGATGCCAGCAGCAGGAGAAAACCGAGCAGGAATAAGGGCAGACGGCGAGCGCTCATGGAACCTCCACGCGAGAGTGCGCAAGGATTCTAACCTCTTTCGGGGGTGGGAGTTGTGCTTAATCTGCGAAATGAGGGCGAGGTCGCCGGAGCCGCGGGGCGGTTTGTCTTTTAGGACGCAGGGGCGTATATTAGGCAATTGAGAACTGTTGTGTAATACCGGCATTTGGCGAAGCACACCAGTGGGCGCAAGCCCACTTTTTAGTTGGAGCCCGCCGGTGGTTGCAGCCATAGCCTGTAAATTATTGGATTCATGGCGCTTGACGTTGATCGCGTGCGGGGAATCGCGGACCGCGTCGCCGCTTCCAGCGGGCTCGAAGTAGTTGAAGTCGAGTTTCTCGGTGGAGGCAAGGCGCGCATGCTGCGGGTGTTTCTTGATAAGCCTGCAGCTGGAAAAGAGCCCGATCCCGGGACTGGATTGACGCACGGCGTAACGCACGAAGACTGCGCCAACTTCAGCCGCGAATTTGGCACCATTCTTGACGTTGAAGACGTAATGCCCGGTTCGTACACGCTGGAAGTTTCGTCGCCCGGATTGGATCGCAGGTTGATCAAGGCGGCGGATTTCAGCCGCTTCACCGGCAGCCGCCTGAAGTTGACGACGCGGCAGCCGCTGAACAACAACCGGCACTTTGAAGGCCGGCTGGAAAGTTTTCACGACGGCCGCCTCACGCTGGACTTGAGTGTAGCCAGTTCGAAGTCGCGCAAGAAAATGGGGGACGCGGCCGGCCAGAAAATTGAAATCGAGTTCGCCAACGTGGAGAAGGCGAACTTGGTGCCGGAAATCTGAAAGGCGGGGGTTCGGTCTTAGGATTTTCCTACGACCCAAGACCTCAGACCTAACACCCGGTACGGCAGCGTTCATAACGGAATGCTTTTATGGCAAGCGAGCTTTACAACACGATCGACGCTCTGAGCCGGGAAAAAGGCATTGATCCGCAGATTGTAGTCAGCGCGGTGGAAGACGCCATTGTCATGGCCACGCGCAAGTACTACAAGTCGCAGGAAAATCTGCACGCGAAGCTGGATAAAGAAACCGGCAAGATCAATGCTTTCGCCGTGAAGACGGTGGTCGAGACTCCCGAGCAGGTCGAAGACGCGAATCTGCAGATCACGGTGGAAGATGCGCGCAAGGTCGATCCCTCGCTGGAGGTCGGCGGCGAGCTGCACATTCCGAAAGTGACGGAAGGAATCCTGGGGCGCATTGCCGCGCAGCTCGCCAAGCAGGTGATTTTTCAGAAAGTGCGCGAGGCCGAGCGCGACACGGTTTACAACGAGTACATCGGGCGCGTGCAGGAGATCGTCAACGCCACGGTGAAGCGCGTCGAAGGGCCGGATGTGATTTTCGACATCGGCAAGGCGGAAGCGCGCATGCCCCGCAAAGAGCAGTCGCGGCTGGAATCGTTTGCCGTGGGCGAGCGTGTGCGCGTGGTGATCGCGCGTGTGGAACGCGCCTCCAAAGGGCCGGGTGTTGTGGTTTCTCGCGCCGCGCCGGAGCTGGTGCAGCATCTGTTTCAGACTGAAGTTCCGGAAATTTACGATGGCACAGTAGTGATCCGCGCCATCGCCCGCGAAGCCGGCGAGCGCACCAAGATTGCGGTCATGTCGAAAGACAAAGACGTGGACGCGGTGGGCGCATGCGTAGGCATGAAGGGGATGCGCGTGCAGTCGATCATCCGCGAGCTGCGCGGAGAAAAGATCGACATCATCGAGTACCACGAAGATGCCGTCACGTTCGCCGAAAAGGCTTTGCAGCCGGCGAAGGTGAGCCGCGTCTCGGTGCTCGACAGCGGCGACAAGCATCTCGAAGTTGTGGTCGAGGACAGCCAGCTCTCGCTTGCGATCGGCAAGAAGGGGCAGAACGTCCGCCTGGCCGCGAAGCTGCTGGGATGGAAGATCGACATCAAGAGCGAGGAAGAGAAGCGGCAGGAAGTCGAGCTGCAGATGGCGGCGATGGCTCCTCCGGCGACCACTCCGCTCGAGAACGTGCCGGGCCTCGGTGAAGGGCTGGTGGAAAAACTCGACGCCGCGGGCGTGACCACGGTGGAGGCGCTCGCCGATATGACGCCGGAGCAGCTTGAGGCCATCGAGGGCATCGGGCCCAAAACGGTGGAAAAAATCAGCCTCGCGGTGAATAATTATTTCGCCAGCCTGGAAGGCGAGGCTGTTGCCACCGAGGGTGAAGTGGCAGCGGAGGGCGCGGTCGCAGACGCAGAAGAAGCAGCGGCCGATATTCCCGCAGGTGAAGAAGAAACGGGTGAGGTTGCCGCTGTAGTGGAGGCGGCTCCCGAAGAGTCAGAAGTATCCGCGACCGAGGGACACGAGCACGAGCCGGAAGCCGCGCATAAACCGGAAGACGGCTCGACGAAAGAAACGACCGAGTAGCAATGGCACGCATCAATCCAGTTGCGACGACGTGCCAACAACAGAAGATGACTCCGTGAGGCTGCGATGAAGACCTAGCACAACACGGGGTACAAGAAAGGCCGGATGAGCAAGGTTCGAATCAACGATCTCGCCAGGGAGCTGGAAGTTAAAAGCAAGGCTATTCTCGATGTCCTGCAGGAAGTCGGCGTGACCGAGAAGAAGACCCATTCCAGTTCACTGGAAGACTTCGAGGCGGAGAAGGTCCGAGTCCGTCTTCGAGGATTGTCGGAAGCCGCGTCGCCGGCCGCCAAGTCGGCGCGTACTTTGCGCGGCGACGAAGAAATCAAGACCAAGATTGACTTGTCGAACATCTCCCGGCCGGGAGATGTGCTCAGAGCTATTACGCAGCAGAAGGAAGTTGCAGCCCCACCGCCGCGCCCGGCTGTACCACCTGTGGCCGCGAAGCCGGTGGTCGCGCCTCCAGCCTCTCGACCGCCGGCACCGGTTGCCGCGCCTACTATTACGCCTTCTGCACCGCGCCCCACCGTGGTTCCACCTGCGCCTCCCGCGGAAAGGCCGGTTGTAACAGCGTCCGCGCCGACGGTCATTGCGCCGCGAATTCCCGCGCCGCCTCCGGCTGTGATCGCACCACCGGCCGCAGCAGCTCCGCCGACCCCTGCATCTGCATCTTCCGCTCCGCCGGCCCCGACAGCTTCGGCCAGTCCCGTTGCACCGGCTCCGCCCTCCAGACCGCAGCCTCCTGCGCCGCGCATGATCGTGCCGCAGACCGGGCCGCGTCCGGTGTACAAAGCTCCGCCGCCGCGTATTGTGACGCCGCCGCCTCCTCCTCAACCGGGAGTGCCCATCGGAATGCGTCCCGCTCCCGGACGGCCAGTGCCGGGGCAGCCAATTTTTCAGCGTCCGCGTCCGCAGGCCCCCGGCGTTGGCGCACCGCGTCCGCCGCTGCGTCCGGGCGAACGCCGCCCGATGCATCCCACGCGCACGGCTCCGGCTGGGGCGCGTCCGCTTGGCGTTGGACCAGGATTGCCGCCTCCCGGACCGGCTCGTCCCGGCGCCCGCCCAGGCGCGCCTTCGCGCAGGCCCGGCCAGCGCTATGTTCCGCGCGGCGTAAAAGAAGGCCCAATGAAGGGCTACACGCCGCCGCCGCGCATGGTGGTGTCGAATGAGCCGATGCCGATCACGCGCAATATCACCATCACGGAAGGCATCAGCGTAAAGGATCTGGCAGAGAAGCTCGACATTCGCGTGAAGGATGTAATCTCTCGTTTGCTCGGCCGTGGTGTTTTCGCCACGGTGAACCAGACGCTCGACGCAGAGCTCGCCAGCGAGATGGCGCGCTTCTTCGGAGCCGACACGAACGTGATCACGTTCGAAGAGCAGGCATCGAAAGATATCGACGCGGCCGCAGGGAGCGGGGAAGAGTCCGCGGTCGAAGTTACGCCGCGTCCGCCCGTGGTTACGATCATGGGCCACGTCGATCACGGCAAAACCACGCTGCTCGACGCGATCCGGCTCACCAACGTTGCCGGAGGCGAGGCTGGCGGCATCACGCAGCACATCGGCGCTTACAAAGTTCGCATCACCGACAAGGAATCTCCTGCCTACGGCCGCGAGATTGTGTTCCTCGATACGCCCGGTCACGAAGCGTTTACCCGCATGCGTTCGCGCGGCGCCAAGGCGACCGACATCGTTGTGCTCGTCGTGGCTGCCGATGACGGCGTCATGCCGCAGACGCTCGAAGCGATCGATCACGCGCACGCCGCGGAAGTTCCGATCATCGTCGCTGTAAATAAGATCGACAAGCCCGAAGCCATGCCCGACCGCGTCAAGAAGCAACTCGCCGATCGCGGCCTGATGCCCGAAGACTGGGGCGGCAAGACCGTGTTCGTCGACGTTTCGGCGAAGAAGAAAACGAACCTCAACCTGCTGATGGAAATGATCTGCCTGGTTGCCGACCTCGCCGAGCTGAAGGCTACGCCCGAGCGCGCCGCGACCGGCGTTGTGCTCGAAGCGAAACTCGATCGTGGCCGCGGGCCCGTGGCCACCGTGCTGGTGCAGAACGGCACACTCAGTGCCAGCGATAATTTTGTCGTAGGCAATGTTTACGGCAAAGTCCGCGCCATGTTCGACGATCGCGGCGCTGCGTTGCAATCCGCGCCGCCGTCAACTCCGGTTGAAATCCTCGGCATGGAAGGTTTGCCGCAGGCGGGTGATCAGTTCGTCGTGGTCGCCGACCGCGACAAGGCCCGTGGCATCTCCGAATACCGCGAGCAGAAAGCCCGCGAAGCCATGCTGGCCAAGAGTTCGCGCGTGTCGCTCGAAGGGCTCGCGGAGCAGATCAAGACCGCCGGCACCAAGGAACTGAACATCATCCTCAAGGCCGATGTAGGCGGTTCGGTCGAAGTGCTCAGCGATTTGCTCACCAAGCTCTCGAACGAAAAGGTCCGCCTGAAGCTGCTGCGTTCGGGCGTGGGCGCCATCACCGAAACCGATGTGCTGCTGGCTTCGGCGTCAAACGCGATCATCATCGGCTTCAACGTGCGGCCGGAACGCAAGGCGCAGGAACTGGCGGAACAGGAAGAAGTCGACATCCGACTGCACTCGATCATTTACGAACTGCAGGACGAGATCAAGCGCGCCATGAGCGGCCTGCTTGAACCGACGATCAAGGAAACTTACCAGGGCCGCGCCGAGGTGCTCGAAACCTTCCGCATCCCGAAGGTGGGAACGATTGCCGGTTGCCGCGTGCTCGATGGCGTGATCAAGAACAACTCCGAAGTTCGCCTGCTGCGCGACAGCGTGGTCGTCTTCAAAGGCAAAGTCGGATCCCTGCGCCGCTTCAAAGACGATGCCAAGGAAGTCACCAACGGCATGGAATGCGGCATCTCGATCGCAAACTATGGCGACATCAAGGCCCGCGACGTCATCGAAGCGTTCGTCACTGAGCGCATTGCGGCGGAAGTGATCGCTTAGAAGCCGTCGTTGGCCGTTTGTCGCTGGTCGTTAGCTGAAACCCGTGCCTCGACGGTTTTGCCAGCGACTAACGACCGGCGACTAGCGACCGTCATGATCGCCTTCCTCACCCTCGAACTCCACATCGAAGCCGCGCAGTCGATCAAAGATCGCCGACAAGTCGTGCGCAGCCTGAAAGACCGCCTGCGAACCAGCTTCAATGTTTCGGTCGCGGAACTCGACGCCGCCGAACTCTGGAACCGCGCTACCATCGGTGTAGTCAGCATCTCGAATTCGCGTGACTATCTCGACGGCCTGATGAAAAACGTGGAGCGCGCAGCCACGCGCATCGCCAACAATCACGGCGCCGACATCGCAGATTCGTTCGTGGAATATTTCTAGAAGCCGTCGTTGGTCGTTGGTCGTCAGTCATTGGCAAAACCTCTGGCTGATACGGTTCGCGAACGACCAACGACTAACGACCAGCGACGACTTACCCCTAACCCGTTGTTACCTCCGTACTTACCTCTCCCGGCGAAAGCGCGCGACAATTACGCTGCGAGCGCGGTCCATCCGGCCAACATTTGAGGTGCGTTTTCTGATATTCTCATGCGTTTTACTTCAGTGCGTCTGAACGGGTGAGTCGTGGAGAAGCGCGGAGTCAAATATCATCGCGGACGTTTAGGCGAAGCTTTTCGCGAAGAGATAGAAACGCTCGTCGAAGGAGAACTGGGCGATCCGCGCATCGGCCTGGTCCGCGTGACCGGCGTGCACCTGGCGGAAGATGGCCGTTCGGCGCAGGTTCTGGTCGATGTCGACGGCGATAACGACGAAGCAGAGCGCAGCTTGCAAGGTCTCGACGCCGCGAAGGGTTACATCCGGCACGAACTGGCGGAGCGTTTGCGCCTGCGGCGGTCGCCCGAATTAGTTTTTCGGGTTGATCGATCGGACAGGGAAAAAGCCCGCGTGGAGGAACTGCTGGAGCGCGCGAAGAAGCGAAACAAGGCCCGCAAGGGAACTAGTGGAAAGAACGCATAACATGCTCGAGGATGTGCTCCGGCAGATCGGACAGCGCGAACGTTTCGTGCTCACCTCGCACGCCCGGCCCGACGGCGACGCCGTCGGTTCGGCGCTGGCGTGCTGCCAGGTTCTGCGCGCCATGGGCAAGCAGGCGGACGTCGTTCTGCACGACGGCGTGCCGCGCATCTATCGTTCACTTCCGTTTGCCGATCAGGTCGTGCAGTCGAGCCGCGTAATGGGCAGTTACGAAGCGGCGATTATTCTGGAGTGTGACAGCATTCATCGTACGCGCCTCGAAGGGTTGGAAGGCCAGTTCCTGATTAGCATCGATCACCATGTGAGCGGGCGTCCGTTTGCGCACGTCAACTGGATCGATCCACACGCGGTGGCAACCGCGGAGATGGTATTCCGCCTCGCGCGGCAAGCAGGCGTGAGGACTTCTCCGGAGATTGCGACCTGCCTCTACACGGCGCTGATGACCGACACGGGATCGTTCATGTTTCAAGGAACCAATGAAAACACGTTTGCGCTGGCGCGGGAACTCGTGCTGGCCGGAGCTGATCCGGCGCACTGCGCGCGCGGAATTTATTTCGCGCACTCCGCGGCGAAGATTCGTCTGCTCGGCGAGGCGCTGCGCAACCTTCATCTGGAGGGCCACATCGGCTATGTTTGGGTGACCCAGGCGCAGATGGAACTTTGCGGCGCGATCGATGAAGACTGTGAAGGCCTGGTGAATTATGTTCTCTCCATCGGCGGAGTGGAGGTCGCGGTGTTCATTCGCGAGCTTTCGGGCGGGCGTTGCCGGGTTAGCCTGCGCAGCAAGGGCCAGCTCAACGTCGCCAGCGTGGCCGAAAATTTTGGCGGCGGCGGCCACGAATGCGCCAGCGGATGCTCGCTCGATGGCCCGCTCGCCGAAGCCGTGCGCCAGGTGCTTTTCCAGATTCGTCGCGGACCTTCCGTACAATAGAAAAGCAGATTGCAGATTTTAGATTTGCGATTGCAGATTGAAGACCTGCGGTTCAGGCTGCGGGTCTTAAATCTGCAATCTGAAATCTACAATCTGAAATTCTCCTCATGACCATGCGCACGCGCACGGACGCCTTGCTGCTCGCCGGCTTCTGCGCATTTCTCTTCTTCTACGGCATCGGCCAGTTCGGACTGATCGGCGCAGACGAGCCTCGATACGCGCAAGTAGCGCGCGAAATGCTCGAACGCCGCGACTGGATCACGCCGGTCCTGAACGGGCGTCCGTGGCTGGAAAAGCCGCCGCTATATTACTGGCAGGCAATGCTGGCCTACGCGCTTCTTGGTGTGAGCGACGCATCCGCGCGGATTCCTTCGGCGGTCGACGCTACGCTGCTGGTGATTGCGGTGTATTTTTTCTTTCGCCGCTTTCGCCGCGGCGTTGAAGTCGATGCTGCGTTGATGACGGCCTCGTGTACGGGCGTAATCAGCTTTGCCCGCGCCGCCTCGATGGACATGGCGCTCGCTGCCACGTTTGCGATTGGTCTGCTGGCGTGGTGGGCCTGGCGCGAGTGCGAAAACCGAATCTATCTCGCGCTATTTTACGTCTGCATGGCGCTCGGCATCCTCGCGAAAGGTCCGGTCGCCCCGTTTCTTGCGGCGGTTGTCATTGTTCTCTTTGCGGCGGCTACGCGCGAATGGCGGCTCGTCGCGAGATCTCTCTGGTTCCCGGGAATCTTTCTATTCTGTGCGGTCGCGCTGCCCTGGTATTTAGCCGTGCAGCTGAAGAATCCGCAATTCTTCCGCGAATTTATTCTTCAGCACAATCTCGCGCGCTTTTCGACGGATCTCTACCGGCATCGCCAGCCTTTCTGGTATTACCTGCCGGTGACGGCGCTCGCACTGATGCCGTGGACGATTTTTGTAATTGCGGCTTTCGTCGAACCGCTTCAAACCTGGTGGGCGGAACGCAAATCATCTCCCACAGAGCCCGACTACGAATTGCAATTCAATCTCTTTGCCGGCTGCTGGCTGGTTGTGCCGATTGTGTTTTTCTCGATCTCGCAGTCGAAGTTGCCCGGCTACATTCTTCCCGCGATTCCGGCGGGCGCCGTCCTGCTCGCAGAATATCTGCGTCGCCGTGCGGAGCCGAGTTCGAAAGCAGAGCAGGCCGTCTCGAAGTGGCTGGCAGTCCTCCACGCGCTGGTGGCTGCTGCGCCGATCGTCCCTGCGCTGCTCATCGTTTATCTCGTCACCGAGCATCGCCTGCCCGCGGGCCGGCCTATGCTGCTGGCCGTAGGCGTGGCGTTCGTAGTGTGCGCAGCAATTGCCGTCACGCTGGCAAGCCGCCTTGGCCTGCGGATGCTGCGGTTCATCACTCTGATTCCCGTTGTGTTGGCAGTCGCCGCCGTCTTCAAAGTAGGATCAGCTGCGATCGATCAGACGCTTTCCGTGCGCCCGCTGGCCATCGAGTTGGCGAGTGTGGAGAGTCATCGCCTGCCCGTTGCGGTATGCGGCGTCTCGCGTGAACTGGAATACGGTTTGACTTTTTATCGCGACAAGGAGATTCCGCGCTATGAAGCAGGAAACGTCCCGGCGGAAGAACATTTACTCGTAGCTTCGCCGAAGTGGATGCAGGACGTCGCCAAACAGACCGCGGGACGCCGTCTCCTGCTTCTCGGCCACTACGCACCGCAAGACGTGGATTATTATTGGGTTGCCGCAGCATCCAATAAAACTCCATCGCCTTAGATCTCCGCGCAAAGACACTGCTGTTGCCGCCGCTTGTTCGCCGGGTTTGCCTCCGGTTCGTGAACCCACTACACTCGAAGTTTTGCCACGCAGTTTGCCGCCTCCGCCGAAACTGGCGGCTGGCGCTGCAGGAGCCCTTTGGAGATCCTCGACCTCAGACACTTTTCTTCCGCCGACCTGCGTCCCTTGCTGCAGGACGAGACCCAGGTCTGGTCGCGCCTGCTCTCATGGGACTACAACGGTTCGGCGGAGATGATTCTGCGCTACGTGGATGCGAAGATTCTGCCCGGGTACGCCGCCGTGGATCGCGGACGCGTCTTCGGCTATTCGTTTTTCGTCTACGAAGGCAGCAAGGGCGTGATCGGCGACCTCTATGTGGTCAACGGGGCTCGTCTTCCTGATGCGCGCGACGTGGAATTGAAGTTATTGACGCACGTGATCGAGACGCTGCAGCAGTCTCCCGGCATTCACCGCGTCGAAGCTCAACTGCTGGCGCACGAAGCGAACGTAGTTTCGCGCCCCTTCCTTGAGACCGGATTCCAGCGCTACGCAAGGCTTTTCATGGTGCTGCCGATGGGGAAGGGCGGGCTAGAGAAATCTGCGCAAGTTCCCGCGCAGTTTCCTACGCACCCCGAAGTCGAAATCCGTCCCTGGATTGAGGCCGATTACCAGCCTTCGGCCGCGGTTATCACCGCCGCATATCGCGGCCACGTCGACGCGCAGATCAACGATCAGTACCACACGCTCAGCGGATCGTTGCGCTTCCTCAACAACATTGTCCGCTTTCCCGGTTGCGGGCTGTTCGATGCCGAGTCGTCTTTCGTGGCGCTGGATCGCAAGGCAAAGAATCTGATCGGTCTGATTCTCTGCTCACGCGTGCGCAGCGATGTCGGCCACGTGACCCAGGTCTGCGTGCTGCCGGAGTACCGCTCGCGGGGCATCGGCGAATCGCTGCTGGCTGCGACCGTAGGCAGCCTGCGACGGAGAAATTTCTCGATGCTCTCCCTCACAGTGACGGAAGCCAATGCGCGAGCAGTCGCGCTTTACCGCCGCCTGAATTTCGACTCGAAAAGAATTTTCGACGCGTTCGTCTGGGAAGGGTAAGCGGCCTCGCATGCTGGCAACGTCCCTTGCCGGGAGAGTCACTCCTGCAGGTGGCGGGAGACCTGGCAAGCTACGTCTTTACGCAAACTATCTTCGCAGCAGCCACATAGCCCAGCCCGCGAGCAGCGCCCCGCCTAGGAACATCGCGAAACAATACAGGCCGTAGCGCACCATCTCGCGGGTGTTCTCGCGGTGTGTGATGCCGAAGACGATCGACGCAAACAATGCAAATACGGTCGCGGCGCTGAAGTGATTGAGCGTGATAGTCACTGTCGATACCCGCAAGTCGCAACAGAGAGCTGATAGCTGATAGCTGATAGCTGATAGCTGCATTATTGTTTCTTCCCGATGGCGATGTGATAGGCGTCGGCGACGGAAATAAAATTCAGCAATCCTGCGACGATCATGAACTTTGTTCCGTAGTCGGCGGTTGCGAATTGAATCGCGCCCTGGCCCCAGTCGGCGGCCAAGCTTACAATATAGAGACCTCCGGCGCCCAGGTTTCCAATGAAACCGAGCATCTCGAGAATGTCTCCGCCATTCGCCTTATAGATCCGCCCCTGCATGGCAAGACCCAGCAGAAACAGAGTCGCGACCGAAATAAAAAGCAGGCCGCCGCGAATCCAGCGTTTCTGGATCATGTGCCCAGCGCCGGGAATCAGCCAGCCGATCGCGGGCGCAACTACTGCCATCACGCTGGTCGGTTCCTGCGCTTGCGCTACTTTTGTTTTTTCTGCGGTGGAATTTGCCATTCAGATAGTCACAATCTCGCGTTGAATTTTCCCCGTAACTTCCGCTGCATTCGCGCGCACCAGCACGTTCACTTCGCTGCGCACGCCGAACTCGGGCAGGTAGATGCCGGGCTCGACCGAGAAGCAGGAGTTGGGTAGAATCTGGCGCTCGTCGTGAATCTCCAGATCGTCCATATTGGCGCCGTTGGAATGGACGTCGGTGCCGATGGAATGTCCCGTGCGATGAATGAAATAATCGCCGTAGCCTTTTTTCTGGATGTACCCTCGAGTAGCACGGTCGACCTCCCAGCCGGCGATGCGGCGTCCCGCGCCGATGGCCTCGATCACGGTCTGAACGCCGGCATCGCGCGCGTCGCGCACAATCTCGAAAACTTCCCGCATCCGTCCCGACGGTGCCGCGCCTACGAACCCCATCCACGTCACGTCGTAGTACACGGCGTTCGGTTCGTTTTTCTTTCCCCACACATCCATCAATACCAGGTCGCCTTCGCGAATGGGCACAGGATGGCTCGAATGCGGCTCGTAGTGCGGGTTTCCGGCGTTGGCATTGACAGCGATGATGGGAGGATCGTCGGTCAGCAGATTCTCGCGCGCGAAGGCCTCCATGTACCAGTTCTGGATTTCGTGCTCTTTCGTCCCGCCGTTACGTACCCGCCGGCCGATTTCCTTAAAAGACTCGGCGACGATCGAATCGATGCTGTCGCGTGCCGCGAAGTGCGACTGTATCTGCTCCGCGCTCCAGGTCGATTCAAACTGCGCCACCAGGTCGGCCGAGCTGACCACGTTTTTTCCCAACCCTCGAATCAGGTCGATGGTGCCGCCATCGACCAGCGAGACATAGAACACAATATTGTTTGGCGAATACTGCATCGCGATGTCGCGGGTGTTGGCCAGCATCGCCTTCAGCTTCTCGAACAATTCCTGCCACCCGGCGTACTGATGCTTCTTGCCCGGCAGCGAATCGAGATGCCCAGCCTCGATCTTGTGCACCAGTTTGAGCGGCTCGCCTTCAGCGGGCACGAGGTAAAACCAGCGCCGCGTCACCATCAGGTTCGCGGGCAAGCCGAGCACGCGGTAAGCGATGGGGTCGCGGTGATGATGATCGCAGAAAAGCCACGCGTCAATGTTGCGTTCGCGCAGCGCGGACTGGATGGCGGCGAGGTCCATGGGCAAACCTCTATTGTAAACAAGAGGCAGGATTTGGGCGAATCGTAACGGTCGGGCCGGCGCCGGCACTTTTTGCTACACTCTTGCCGATGTCTTCCGTCCTCGAACCCGGCGCCGCCGTCTCTGTTCCGGTCAAACGAGCCCGCATCGAGTCGGTCGATGTGGTGCGCGGCGTGATCATGATTATCATGGCCATCGATCACGTGCGCGATTACTTCGGCTATCCCGGAGTGAATCCCACTGACCCGGCCACGACAACTTACGCGCTGTTTTTCACGCGCTGGATCACGCATTTCTGCGCGCCGGTATTCTTCCTGCTCACCGGAACCGGGGCCTATCTCTCCCTGCGAAAGAAATCCAGAAGCGAGCTCTCGGGATTTTTGTTCACGCGCGGCCTCTGGCTGATCTTTCTGGAGTTAGTCGTAGTCCGCTGTTTCGGCTGGCAGTTCAACTTCGACTACCACCTGCTGATGTTGATCGTTTTATGGGCGCTGGGCTGGGCCATGATCGTGTTGTCAGCGTTGGTCTACCTGCCGGCGTGGGCAGTGGCGGCCTTCGGAGTCGTGATGATCGCAACCCACAATTTGTTCGACAAAGTGGACTCCAACAATTGGCTTTGGTCCATCCTGCACTCACCGAATATGCTGATGGACACTGGGGGGCACACCGTCTTCGTGTTGTACCCGCTCATTCCCTGGGTTGGCGTTACGGCGGCGGGCTACGGCCTTGGACAAATCTACAATTGGGCCTCCGAACGCCGCCGGAAATTTCTTTTACCGCTGGGAATCGGCCTGACCGTCGGCTTTATTCTGTTGCGCGCGATCAATATCTACGGCGATCCGCGGCACTGGAAAGGGCAGCGAGCGGCGGCTTACACTGTGCTTTCATTCTTGAACACCTCGAAGTACCCGCCATCGCTGCTGTATCTGCTGATGACGCTCGGCCCGGCTATTCTTTTTCTGTGGGCGGTTGACGCCGGAGTGCCGCGCTGGCTGCGCCCGGCGCTAATTTTCGGCAAGGTGCCGATGTTCTATTACCTGCTGCACATTCCGCTCATCCATCTAATTGCTGTCGCAGTATGTTATGCCCGCTACGGGCAGGTGCATTGGATGTTCGAATCGCCCAGCATCGAACAGTTTCCCGTCACTATGCCGCCGGGGTGGGGATATTCGCTGCCGATTATTTACCTGATCTGGGCGATCGTCGTGCTGACGCTCTATCCGCTCTGCCGTTGGTTTGCAGGATTGCGGCAACGCCGCAGCGACGCGTGGCTGAGCTATCTCTGAAGTTTGCGCAGGTCTTGAATGCGAAGGCCCCGGCTGACCGGGGCCTTTCAATCAACGTGGTGTACTCTAGCACTCTGCAATTACAAGTATCCTAAGCCTTGAAACGCGCTGTCAAGTTACGCCGGGAGATATCTCTGCCTTCACTCCCGGGACGAACATCTCAATCCGTGCCTACGCACAAAGGGAGAATGGACCCGACGGGATTCGAACCCGTATCCGCCACTTTTGCAGAGTGCTGTGTTCCCATTACACCACGGGCCCTGATGCCATCTGAGCCCCGCTATGCCTGAATTACAAGAACTTTGCCGCGGACCCGCTGCACTATTTCCCCAAATGGGATGGAATCACGGAGAAACACGCGCCAGGATTTTCTTCTTCCGCGCCGCCGGCAGCGTCTCGCACGCCGTCCGCAACACCAGCCGCGGAGCGCGCTCGCGAATCTTCATCAGAAACGGCACGGTGCGTTTCGCATCGTACTTCGCCGTCTCCCGCAACAGCCAGCCGAGGCCCTTCTGCACCATGTCATCTACGTCGGCGAGCAAAATATCCGACAGCTTCGTGATCTCCGGGAAAAACATTTTCGCCCGCGTGCCGCGAATCAGTGCCACGCAGGCCGCGCGCCGGTGCCAGCGATTCTTCGACTTCGCCCAGCGAAACACGTTCCTGACCCGCGCCGGCTTCGCCGCGACCATCGGCGCAATCAGATCGTGCACTAGCGCGTCGTGATCGGACCAGCTGCTGATGCGGTCAAGCCACGATTCGAAAAGTTTGAATTCGCGGTTGGCGAATTCGGCTTCCATTTTTTCGAGCAGGAATACCGCGGCAATCTTTTCCTCGAGTACCGAGCCGGAAAAGAGTTGATCGGCCACTCGCACCAGAAAATCGAGGTCATGCTCGCGCAAAATCTCGCGCCGGCAGCTCCGCATCGCACGCCGCAAGTCGGCGGTGTACCAGCCATGCGACGTGATTTGTTCCTTGAAAAACCACTGCACTCCGGCCGCATGCTCGGTTGATCCGCCCTCACGCAGCGCGCGGCGAATCTGGGCTGCTACGTCGGGCGCGCTGGACGTTAGCGACTGCATCTCCCGTGACGGCGTCGGATCTCAAACGGTAACCAAAAAGAGGCGGCCGTTACGGTCGCCTCTTGTTTTCACTCGCTCGGCTTGTCCGGCTTCCCTTAGGCGGCGCGGGATGTGACGGTTGCCGGGCGGTAACCGCACTCACCGGCCCGTTTCAGAGCCTGCAGCGCTTCCTCCGGGGAAATAAGCGGAATTGTCTGTACCGACTTGCAAGCGCCGCCACTGGCAAACGCCATGGCGATCGCCGCGGCGCTCACGTTGTCAGGCAGCTCCGTAATTACGACGACGTCGTAGTCTCCGAACGAAAACCACGCCGATTCGATCTTGCCTCCCAGCTTCTCGATCGCAGGCCGAACTGCATCGATCCGATTCTGTGGATTCGAGACCAGTGCTTTCCAACCCTCCTGGGAATACGCGACTTGCTGAAGGTAATGTGGCATAAAACCTCCTTGGCGATTCGCTAGCTGGGGCCGAATCATCCCAGAGGCGGTGGCGGAAGTCAAGCTGCGGCGCCCGTCTCCCGACGCATGTAGCGGTCGTAAATCCACAGCAGCAACGTTGTAACTACGCCCACGCCCATCACCGACCACCACACGAGTTCCGGCCGGTGCATTTCTTCGCCGAAGTGATGCATGAGCCAGCCGCTGAACTTGCCGCCGATGAGCGACCCGATGCCAAGCGGCAAAAATGCAAATCCCATGTAGGTTCCCTGTTGACCGGCAGGAGCGAGGCGCGAAATGTATTCGTAGTAGCGTGGCTGCTGCGTGATTTCGCCGATAGCAACCACGATCAGCGTGATCACGGCCATGAAAACGGTTGGCCGAACAATCAGAAATATCCACGCGAGGCTGGTGATCAGCGTTCCCAGCGTGATGGCGTGAAAAGCGTGCAGCTTTTTGGTCAGGTATCCGATGACCATGGTGAAGGCGATGACCACTAGCGGGTCCGTCACCAGAATCAGTTCGGTGTCTGCCTTGGGATCGATGTAGGCCGAGATGTAGAGCGGCAGCGCAATGAACTCCTGCCAGAAAACGATCCAGTAGCCCGTGAAGATCAGCAGAAAGAGCATGAAGCGCGGGTTCGAGAGCACGGTGAGAAAATTCTTCGCGACCTCGCCGAGACTGGCGGTTTTCCCTTCGCCGCTTTGCCGCGGCTCTTTGAAGAACAGGATCACGACGAAGAACATGGCGAAGACGCTCAGCGCCGCCACACGAAACACATTTTCGACGCTCACGTGCTGGTGCACCCACGAAGCAAGATAGGGCCCGGCAGCGCTGCCCACATTGACCAGAGTGTAGTAAATCGAATAGCCGATGGACCGCACATTTTCCTTGGAGGCGCGCGCCGTCGTGCCCACCACCGCCGGCTTCACCAGCGCGATGCCGAGAGCCGGCAAAGCGAGAACGATCGACACCAGCACCACCAGCGGCATAGCGTTGCGCACCGGAGCGAGCCACGGCGAGCCAATCGATCCCAGCAGGAAATACGAGACGCTGAGGATCAGATATGCCAGCGAGAGCGCCCGCCGGAAGCCGAGCCTGTCGGCGAGCGCCCCTCCGAAGACGGCCATGAACCATACCAGCCCGCCAAACAGTCCCGTCAGGCTGCTGGCGCGCTCGACGCCGAAATTCAACGTCTCGTGCAGATACCGGGCCAGCGAAGCAAAAGCCGCGTAGTACGACAGTCGCTCGAAAAGCTCGCTGATATTCGCGACCCAGAACGGCCGCTCGAACCCGGTGCGGATTTCCTCGAAGCGCTGAGAAAAGGTCAATGTGGCCTCATAAGTTTCCAACCCTTGTCATCCCGAGCGGTGTTCGAGCCGCGACGCGGTAAGAACAAGTCGAGGGACCTGCTGTTCGCCCTGAGCTAGGTCAATCGCGCGCGAACTTGCTCCGCAGTCAATCCCGCCACGCGCACAACTTTGTTCCGACTGCTCTGGCCGGACGCAATGGTAACGGAAGATCGCGGCACCTTCAAAAGTTTCGCGAAGAAATCGATGCAAGCCTCATTGGCGCGCCCGTCAACGGGAGGTGCCGTCAGAGAAACTTTCAGCGCATCGCCGACTTCACCAGTAACGCCGTTCTTCTTCGCACTCGGATGAACCTTGACCGCGAAACTGACCCCTCCGGCCGTTCTTTGAAGCGGGATCACGGGGCTAACGGCTCCATTCGGCGATCCCAAGGCAGAGACAAACCAACGCAATTCCTATGGCGATGTAAATCAGGTAGTCCCGTGTGTGATGCGTAGGCAGTATAGCTTTGCGGTATTCGGGAAAGGCGCGATACACCATAACAAGCAGGTAATGATCTTCTCGCTTAAGTGCTGATATGGCATCGTTCCACATGTCTTTAAATTGGACGGATTGCTCGAGGTCCCTTGCGCGCGCACCCCTTAGAAGTCGAATGATCTTGTCCTCGTAATCGTCTGAGTCATAGTCACGCTCGAACTCAGCATTTACTTCCATGATGTCTGGCAAGGACGGGTGTGCCTCCGTGAAATAGAGCATCTTCCTTTCGATTTCAGAGAGATGCTGGTGCGACAACTCAGCCTCCTGCACGACCTTTGAGATAAGAAAGTCCTTCGCAGCAGTAGCGTCCATCGCGGCGTTTCCTCAGTTTCCTCTGTGTTCCTCTGTGGTTATGTCTTCGTTCGTTCCCCGAAAATCGCCGTCCCCACGCGCACACAGGTCGATCCCTCTTCGATCGCGACTTCGAAATCGTGCGACATGCCCATGGAAAGCACATCCATAGCGATTCCCGCCAGTTTCCGCGCTGCAGTCGCGTCGCGCAACTCGCGGAGTTTTCGGAAGTAAACCCGCGCGCCCTCGGGGTCGTCAGTAAACGGCGGTACGGTCATCAGTCCGCGAAACTCCAGCGCCTCGAGTCGCGGAGCGGCCAGCAGCAATTGTTCCAGTTCACGCGAATCGGGAGTGACGCCGGTCTTCGCCGCTTCGCCGCCAACGTTGACTTCGATCAACACATTGAGCTTCTTATTCAGGGCACGCGAAGCCGCGTCGAGCTTCTCTGCGAGCTTGACCGAATCCACCGAATCGACGGCGTGAAACAATTCCGCCGCCTTCGCCGTTTTGTTGGTCTGCAAATGCCCGATCATGTGCCACTCGATATTCGGCAAGCCCCCCAGCGCGCCAGCTTTCCCGGCGAACTCCTGAACGCGATTCTCCCCGAACAGCCGTAGACCAGCCGCATACGCTTCGCGAATAAGCTCCGGCGGATGTGTCTTGCTGACGGCCATGAGCGACACATCTTCCACTGCACGCCCCGCGCGCCGCGCCGCGGCCTCAACCTGCTCCCGCACGGTCGCGACATTTTCAGCAATCCTCATAGAACACGAAACCACGAAGGACACTAAGTTACACGAAGAAGGTCCGGAATTCCTTCGTGTAACTTCGTGTTCTTCGTGGTTCAAGAATTTGCGCGGGGTATTACATCATTGCGGTCGGCGGGGCCGGTTCGTTGGGATCACCCGCGGCCGAAGCCGGCACGAAGATCATCAGCGCCGCCAATCCAGCCAGCACGATCATTCCTCCGACCAGGTAAGAGGGATTACCGAGAATCTGCGGCGGATGGTTCGGCGCGCCCCACTGCGGGACGAACTGTAATCCTGCCCAAACCAGGCCCAGCAAGGCTTCTCCGGCGATCAGGCCGGAGGCGATCAGCACACCAGCATTCTCCACGCGCGCCTTTTGCGCGGCATTGAAGCCGCGGCGCTCTGCGACCCAATCACCAAGACTGCGGAAAACTCCGCCCACAAAAATCGCGAACGTAGTTCCGAACGGCAGATACATGCCAACCGCCACCAGCATGGGACTTTTTACCTGCATCATGATCATGGCGATGCCGAAAAGGATTCCCACGACCACCAGCGGCCACGCCATCTCGTGGCCCACGATGCCCATGGCGAGAGTTGCCATCAGCCCGGCCTGCGGAGCTGGAAGTTCGGGACCACCGAAGCCCACGCCGCCGGCTTTGATGTTGCCCTCGTGCAGCAGCATGAGCGGGAAATACATCACCAGGCTGGCGACGACTACCGCGATCAACTCTGCAGCCTGAATCTGTTGCGGAGTGCCGCCGAGAATGTAGCCGACTTTAAAATCCTGCAGCAGTTCGCCCGCAACCGCCGACGAGACGCAGACCACGGCTGCGACTCCCAGAACCGCCGCAACCCCCGAAGTTCCGGAAACTCCCAGCGCCACCATCAGCAGCGCAGCAATCAACAGCGTCGACAAAGTCAATCCGGAAATCGGATTATTCGAGGAGCCGATGAATCCCACCAGATTGCCCGACACGGTGGCGAAGAAAAAGCCGACGAGAATCATGACGACGGCGGCGAGAATGGCCGGCCACAGCAGACCGGAAATTTTGACGTAGAGCACGCACATCAACACAAACATTACAGCGATGAGACTGAAGACGGTCTTCGAACTCATGTAGCGTTCGGTGCGGACCAACTTCGCCTGCTGGTCGGCGGTCTGGCGCAGGTCGGCGAAGGCCTTGCCGATTCCGGCCGTAAGGCTAGTACGCATTTTGAATAATGTGTAGGCTGCGCCAACCAGCATTCCGCCGACTGCAATCGGGCG